>Ga0315295_10003010_pt1 | contig 14323 bp, 12 predicted proteins | sample YL17G14_0_MG_FD_204453 | JGI IMG/M metagenome (GOLD analysis project Ga0315295, IMG submission 204453) | Sediment microbial communities from Yellowstone Lake, YNP, Wyoming, USA - YL17G14_0 | ecosystem: Environmental > Aquatic > Freshwater > Lake > Sediment | place: USA: Wyoming | collected...
AGATGGAAGAATCGAAGGCAAAGATGCCGTCGATAGACTACATCGTCTCCTCTGTGATTGCGGCCGTCGGGAAAAGAGACCTTGTGGGGAAGAAGGTACTCGTCATCGCAGGTTCCACGGAGGAACCCATCGACGACATCAGGGTCGTGACGAACCGCAGCTCCGGAGAGACAGGCGTCGAGCTCGCAAGGGCCGCGTACGAGCGCGGTGCGGATGTCGAACTCTGGATGGGCAGATGCGAGGCCGAGCTGCCAGAGTACATCAAGAATTCAAGGTTCACATCTTTCGACAGCCTGGCCGCCATGACGAAGAAGATGAGGCACGACATAGTCCTGTTCCCGGCAGCGGTCTCAGATTACTCGCCCAAGAAGGTGGAAGGGAAGATATCCTCGAACATGGACGGTCTAACCGTAGTGCTCAAAAGGAACCCGAAGCTCATCGACAGGATGAAGGGAAGGTTCGTGGTCGGGTTCAAGGCCCAGGCCAAGATGAAGGATGACGCGCTGGAGAAGGCCGCGCTGGAGCTTCTGAAGAGGTCCAAGTGTTCCCTAGTCATCGCGAACAGCATAGAGAACGTCAAGAAGGGCATGACGAAGGTGATCGTGGTCTCAGCGGATGATGCCACAGAGGACCTCGAGGGGACCAAGTTCGAGGTCGCGGACAGGATCATCGACAGAGTCGTCAGGATGATCGAATGAGGAAGGCGGCGTTCTGCCCTGGCCACATAACAGGTTTCTTTGAGATTTGTCGCTCCGACAAGCTGCTGTCGACCGGGTCTCGAGGAGCAGGATTTTGTCTCACCCTCGGCGCGACGAGCGTGGTCAATACCACAGACTCGGCGAGACAATCGATCCAAGTGTTTATCAACGGCCGCAAGTCCGATGCAGGCGTGACCAAACACGCTCTCAGATACCTGGCCGAGCAGGAACGGCTTAGGATCTCCGTCTCGACTGCTCTCGACCTCCCGGTCAGCCAAGGGTTCGGGATGAGCGCCGCAGGCTCTCTATCCGCATCGCTCGCGCTGGCAGATATCCTGGGAAAGAGCAGACAGAAGGCCTTCGAAGCCGCTCACATAGCTGAGGTCGAGAGAGGCGGAGGACTGGGCGATGTCTCGGCGTTGCACAGGGGAGGCGTCACGGTCAGGAAGAAAGCTGGCCTACCCCCGATAGGCAAGGTATTGAGAATTGGTGGGGAGCCTGAGGTCGTGCTGTGCGTGGTGGGAAGGAGGGTGCTGACAAAGAGTGTCCTCACGAACCCCGCCAAGGCGAGGGCAATAAACGCAACCGGGTCGAGGAAGGTGGACGAACTGTTGAAGATGCCGTCCATATACAGGCTCATGGAACTTTCCGCCCAATTCACGCAGGAATCAGGCCTCGCCTCCAGGAGAATATTGGATGTGATGAGCGCAGCGTCGAAGCTTGGCATGGCCAGCATGTCGATGCTAGGCAGCTCGGTGTTCGCGGTCGGGGATACCGCGGGTCTCTCGCGAGTGCTTTCCGATTTCGGGGATACCTACGTGTGCAGGGTAGATACGCGCGGTCCTCGGCTCCTGTGAGACTCACTCGAAAAGCGTGAAGAGCTTGTCGTCGCCCCCCACATCGAACAGCCCTATCCTAGCGCCGCAGTCGAGCCAACCATGGGCGTAGTTCACGCACGCGAAGGCGTTCACCAGGTTACCCTTGGAATAGAAGTCCTTGGCATCCTCGAAGTACGACCTGGCCATCCTGAGGAAATCGTCCGCCAGCTTTCGGTTGAACGAGCGCTCGGGGGCCGCGATCTTGAGCCTGGAAAGAGCGTCCGAAGTCAGCGATATGTACTTTTCGACCTTCTCCTCAGTCAGAGCGCCGCTTTTCGCGGGCATCCTCACATCCTTCTCGACGGTATGACCTCGACGCTCTCTCCGCCGTGCTTCGACTCCCTGGGCCTGATCTCGACCAGCAAGGGCATCGAGACGCCGCCTCCTGTGATAATCGCAGAACCGATTGGCAGCCTCTGGATCTCCTCCTCCATGCCCTGGGTGAGTCCTTCGATGGACGCGGCAATAGCCTTCAAGTCGTTCGGGTTGGTGACCTTGAGTATGATCTGGGTGTTACACTGGCTGAGGACGTTCTTATCCACCTTCGCGGCTCTCTGTGTGATTATCATCAGGCCCAGGCCGAACTTCCTGCCCTCGGACGCGATGGTCCTGAACATCTTGGAGCACGCGACCAGTCCCTGCTGAGGACAGAAATTGTGCGCCTCCTCGACCACGAGCATCATCGGTGGGATCTTGTCGATCTTCCTGAGCTCGAAGAGCGCGTTCCCCACCCTGTTGACGATGAGCTCCTGTATGTCCGGGGGAGTGCCCCTCAGGTTGATGATCGTGCACTTGCCCTTTTGGATGAGCTCGTCGATCTTGGTGCCCTGCTCTGCGAAGACGTCGATCTCGTTCAGGTACTCCAGCTCGCCAACCAGGGTGCCGCTGGATGCCTCCCCGCTCTGCTCGAGGACCTTGATGATGTCGTTGATCGTGTAATTGTCCTTTGCCTCCTTCAGTATGTCCACGGCCTTCCTCAGCATCGTGAGGAAGGTCCTGACGTTCTTTATGTTCGTCAGACCGAGTATCTCTCTGGCATCTAGGTTGTGAAGAGTGAACTTGAGAGGCTTCGCACCCTTGTTGGTGTTCGTGTCCGTCGCGAACTCGACTATCTTGTCGTCATAGCCTTTCGGGCTAACGCCGAAGTCGCGGGTGGTCTTCTTGACCGTTCCCTTGTGCTTCATCGTGCAATATTCGCCATGCGGGTCGATCACGCACACGGTGACGTTGTGCTTCATCAGCTCCTCGATGATGGCGCCCGAACAATAGGACTTGCCACCGCCGGTCTTGCTGAGGATGCACACGTGCTTCTGAACCATCATGTTGATGTCAAGCTCGAGCTTGATGTCGTGACCGGAGAGGAGGCCGATGTACGCTCCCGCCGCCTTGTTCTCCTCGATCCCGACGACCTTCCTAATGAGCTCCTCGCTAGCCCGGTACACTACCGCGCCTGCCTTCAGGGGCGTCCTGGGCACCTGGAGCAGGCTGCGGTCGTCCCTGTAACCGATAATCGACACGACGGCCACCTCCTTCTCCTCGAAGGGGATCGTCGTACCGTTCTTCATCTCCTCGACACCGTCTATGGTGAGGTTGGTCTTCCTCTCGATCTCGGAGATCTGGCCGAGCACGAAACCCACGATCTCATGGTCGACCTGGACGTACTCCATTTTCTCCAAAGGAGATATGACTCCGCAGTTGAACTGGAGGGTGCCGACGTTGCCGAATATGATCCCGACGGGCTCGAGGCCGTCGACCTTCGCGGCCCTCCTCGAGACATGCTTGTGCCTCATCTCAGGAGCGGACTGAGGAACGCCCTGCGAAGAGGCGTTCTGCTGGTAGGGGTACGACTGACCAACACTCATGTTCAAGTGCATCCCATTGACTGGGTGATATAACACCGTAGATTCTATTAATGTTTTTCTGAGCCGGACAATGCGTGCTCGCGGTCAAGGTATATGAGAGGGTAACTCGTTGCCCGCAGAGGATACAATGTTCGTGGTCGGGGGGTCTGCTTCGCCGTCGCTTTCAAAGGAGCTGGCAAAGAGCCTGAAGGCAAGGCTGGCAAAGGTCGAGATCAAGCGTTTTCCCGATGACGAATGCTATGTCAGGATTGACGACGACCTCTCGGATGAGGACGTCTTTCTCGTCCAGACGTCTTGGCCGGACAAGAACATCGTGGAGCTACTGCTGTTGCAGGACGCGGTGAAGGAGTTTGATGTCTCGTCTCTGACGACCGTCGTCCCGTACTTCGGCTATGCCCGGCAAGACAAGCAGTTCAAGCCAGGAGAACCGATAAGCGCCCGCGCGCTCGCACGTACGATACAGATGAACACAGACGAGTTCATCACGGTTGATATCCACGCCCCAACAGTGATAGACTGGTTCGACAACATATCCGCCCACAACGTCGCCGCCTATCCGCAGATAGGCAAACACCTCAAGGGGAAGGGCATAGAGCTGATCCTGTCCCCAGACGAGGGCCGGGCAGACGACGCGAAGCGCGTTGCGGACGTGGTGAACTGCGAATCGGACTACTTGGTCAAGGAGCGACTCGATGGAGATACGGTCAAGATGACCCCCAAGAAGCTGGATGTCAAGGGCAAGAAAGTCGCGATTGTCGATGACATCATCTCGACAGGTGGGACCATCGTCAAGGCCGCCGAACAGCTGAGGAAGCAGGGCGCAGCCAAGATCTACGCAGTATGCACGCATGGCGTCTTCGCGGCCAACGCGATTCCCAGGCTAGAGGCGGTCTGCGACGAGGTATGCACCACGGACACGATAGAGAACCCGAAGACGTGCATGACTGTCGCGCCCGAGATAGCCAGGATAGCTAGGGACTGACCCGAATCGAACCACAATCTAGATAAGTATCTCCAGGATTCTCGGCCATGCCATGAAGAAGGCAGAAGACTTCAGCGAGTGGTACAACGAGATAGTCGAGAAGGCTAACCTGACCGACAAGCGATACCCGATCAAGGGCATGAACGTCTGGACCCCGTACGGGTGGAAGATCATGCAGGCGATCGACTCACACATCAGGCAGGAGTTCGACGCCACGGACCACCAGGAAGTCTGCTTCCCGCTCCTGATACCGGAAGACCAGTTCGCGAAGGAGAAGGAGCATATCAAGGGGTTCGACACTGAGGTCTTCTGGGTCACTCACGCTGGCCTCAACCCGCTCGACGTGAAGCTTCTGCTCAGGCCGACGAGCGAGACAGCCATGTACCCGATATTCGCCCTGTGGGTGAGGTCGCACGCGGACCTGCCGCTCAAGACCTACCAGATAGTCAATACCTTCAGATACGAGACGAAGCAGACCCGCGCGTTCATCAGAGTCCGGGAGATACACTTCTTCGAATCGCACACGTGTCACGCCGATTTCGAAGACGCCGAGAGACAGATCAGGGAGGACTACGACGTCCTCGCGGTGCTGGCCAAGAGATGGTGCCTGCCGTACAGGCTACTGAAGCGCACTGGCTGGGACAAGTTTCCAGGCGCGTCCTACACCGTTGGAATCGACACGCTCCTTCCATCTGGCAGAAGCCTGCAGCTCGGCTCGATCCACCAGTACATGGAGAACTTCTCGAAGCCCTACGAAATCAAGTACGAGGACGACAGGGGCGAGCACAAGTACGTTCATCAGACCACGTTCGGCATGAGCGAGAGGCTCGTGGGTGCAATAGTGGCGATCCACGGAGATGACAAAGGCCTCGTACTGCCACCCGAGGTGGCGACGACCCAAGTGGTCATCGTGCCCGTCCTCGCCAAGGGAGAGACAGAGAAGGTCTCCAAGGCCGCGAGGGACCTCTACGACGAGCTCAAGAGTGCTGGCCTCAGGGTCCGCCTGGACGAGAGGGATGTGCGGCCCGGCGTGAAATACTACGACTGGGAGCTCAAAGGCGTGCCCCTCAGGCTCGAGCTCGGCAAGAGGGACATAGAGAAGGTCAAGGTCACTTTCGTCAGAAGAGACACGGGCGAGAAGTCGCTCACGGACAGGAGCAAGGTCGTTGCTGAAGTCAAGGACATGCTCGCGATCATCGCGAAGGAGATGCTCGGCCGTGCCCTCAAAGGCATGGACGAGGGAATCGTCACCGTCAAGTCTCTCGAGAACCTGCCTGAGAAGATAATCAGGACGGGATGGTGCGGCGGAGAGGACTGCGGGCACGAGATCGAGTCGAGGTCCGACATGGACATCCTCGGGACCCCGGTCGATGGCGAGAAGTTCACCGGGACCTGTGTGATCTGCGGAAAACCCACAAGGACGCCGGTCTACATGGCCCGGGCGATGTAGGCCGGTCAGGCGGCGGTAGGCTTCTTTCTGTAGAGCAGGAGTCCGATAACTCCGAACGCGATGAGCGGGACATAGATGGTGTAGATGCCTATGTTCCCTTTGGTGAAGGGATACCATGTGTCGTAGAGGATGCCCCAGATCCAGAAGATGGCGATCCCCGCGATGAGGAGCAGTGCCCAGAACGACATGATGACCTTTCTCTGCCACTCGGACCATTCGCCGTCTGCCATTGTCGCGCTCAATGAGTTGGTCATATAAATGGCTTTTCGTGAATGCCCCGCATACCAACGGAGTCTGGGTTCCCCCAACAATGAGACAAAGAGTTATCATAGGGGTGTGCCATTAACCACCAGCTTAGGAGGCCAGCTTGGCTAACACCTACTTGGAGGATAAGTGGGAATCTGCTGATTATGAATAAGAACTGCAAGACGCGAACTGACCTAAGAACAAAAACCCCGTCGTTTCCCGGGCGCAGAATGTGGATTGTACCCGTCGTGGTCGGACTGTCTCTTTTGATGCTTCTATCGAGCGTTCCTTTGCCGCCTGCCGATTCGGCCGAGGCCGCTTCGCAGACGACCCTGAAGATCGGCATGCTGGAACCAATCGACAGCCTTAACCCGTTCATGGGGATAAACGACAACGCCTACGTGTTCTACGGTCTGGTATATGATGATTTGATCGCGGTTGATCAGGACCTGAACCCGAAGCCCGACCTGGCAAGATCCTGGAACATCGTGCAAGACGAGTTGCCCGTCGGGTCGGTGTGGCAGTACAACCTCACGCGCAACGCTACCTGGCACGACGGGGAGCCGTTTACGGCAGACGACGTCGTCTTCACGATGGACTATCAGACAGGGGCCAACTGGGACACTCTCTGGGCATACCAGCCATACACGCTGATGATCAACTGGACTGAGAAGGTGGACGACTACACGGTCAGAATCCATTTCTATGACCCTGCTACAAAGGAGCCAACTGCGGTTGCCTTTGGCGAGAGCATCTTGACGCCCATAGTGCCCATGCACATTTGGCAGTCAATACCTCCCGCCGACGCCGCTTTTGGATATCCCAACCCGCACCCCATCGGAACGGGCCCATTCATGTGCTCGAAGAGGACGAATGATGAGTTCCTGTCTGGCGAGAGGCTAATTCTCTATAGGAATCCCGACTACCACCTCGGACCCGTGAAGTACGACAGACTCATACTGGAGTTCTACCTAGAGCCTGCTGCAATGGTCACGGACATGCAGAGAGGGGCGCTCGATCTCGCCGCATTCAGCACGCCTAACTTCAAGAACCTCTTGGACTGGCTCGAACGGAATCCGACGGATTCCATAGGCACATACGCCGGGCTTTCATGCACGTCGTACTCAGTCGAGGCCGGGATATGCATGGCATCATCTGCCGGGTCCACGACCAATTGGCTCAGGCACGACCCAGCCGTGAGAAAGGCAATGGCGTATGCCACCAACAAGACGTTCATCAGAGACCACATCTACATGGGCTTTGCCGACCTTGGATACTCCCTGTTCTCGAAGATCTACGGGGAATGGTACTGGGAGCCGAACGCCTCGGAGGCATACGAATTCAACATCACTAAGGCGAACCAGATTCTCGACAGCGCAGGGTACTATTGGGACGGGAGCATCAGACGGGCCTCGAGTCTCAACGAGTACAAGAGCTACACGGACGAACTGAAGTTCGATATCGTGGTCGAGACTGAGCTTTTCGAGGACCAGGCAACAGCTCTGTACTTGAGGGAGCAGTGGGCTCAGATAGGCATACAGCTCAACCCCATCTTCGTCGACTCGTCGACCTGGAACAGCATCGTGTACAACAGCGGCGGAGCATTCGACATGGATTTGACCTATTGGAGTGGTGACCCAGACCCGAACTACTTGCTATACACACAGACCACCGCTGCTCTGAGCGGATGGTCCGAGAACTTCTACTCGAGCGTCGAATACGACGAGAACTACACTCAGTCAATACTGCATGTCAACAAGTCGGACAGGCTGCCCCATGTGCACAACTGCCTGAGGCATATCTACAACGACTGCGCGTTCATCGTGAACGTGTACCCCTATGGCTGCTGGGCGTGGAGGAAAGACCACTTCGATGGATGGGGCGACTGGGGAGCACATCCCGGAAGGCAGTTGTCCAATTTCTGGACCGCAAATGACCTGTTCTTCGACCTGACCCCCAAGACGACCAACGCGCCACCGACAGCAATCCTCGATGTCGCCGGAGGACATGCTGGTGATTCAATATCGATCACCGGGTGCGCGTGGGACCCTGAGGCAGACTCGCTCGGCTACTTCATAGAATTCGGTGATGGCACGAATGAGTCAGGCATGGTCCCGGAGAACGGAGAGCTGACTTTCAACCACACGTATGCTTTGGCCGGCGAGTACTCGTCCAGCATGACAGTCAATGACAGCATCTCCGGTGATGTCTCCAGGAGCACCGTGTACGTCGCGCTGGCGGGCGGGAATGTTCCCCCGTCCAACGTGCGTTTGCTACCCGACCCGATGAACGGATTCAGCATCAGCACGGACGCCAGCTTCAGACTGACCGCAAGAGACGACAACGGGGATGCGCTCCACATCGACCTTGACTTCGGAGACGGATCGGCGCATTATGAGACCGACGTGACTGGCACGGAGCAGCTCTTCTCGCGAACCACCGATCACAAGTACACAGTCGCAGATGACTATGTACTTGTCCTGAACGTGTCGGATGGCGTGAACTACACGACGACCGACTTGGTGGTCACGGTGGCAAAGGAGAAGACCTCAAGCCTGCTGCTGCCTCTCGTGGCGGGAATTGCCGTGGCCGCAGTCGTTGCCGTCGCAATCGCTGTGCTGATGATGAAGCGCAAACCCGGCATGAGGAAGAAGAAGGAAGAGGAGGACGTCAGGCTGCCGTAGACTCTCCGTAACGTAACAGGAGGACTCGGCCTGTCAGTGAAGCAAGCAATGAACACAGGTGATGCTAGATGGCATATCAGATGCTGTTCTATCTCTTGAGGAAGGGGTTCTATGTCTTCATCACTGTCCTGCTCATACTCAGCTTCAATTTCGTCCTCTTCAGGGCGATGCCAGGAGACATCACGACAACTCTCTTCCCGAAAGGCGCCACCAACGAAACCAAGGCGGAGCTGAGGGAGTACTACGGCCTCGACGAGCCAAAGATCGTCCAGTACTTCATCTACATGAAGGGGGTTTTCACGGGGGATTGGGGCAAGTCGACCCAGTATCGTATTGGCGCCCCCGTCGTGGACGTTCTCTGGACGCCCGTAGCGAACACCCTCTTGCTAGTCGGCTGTGGGACGGTCGTTTCCATATTCTTAGGCGTGATACTGGGAAGAGAAACTGCCTGGAGAAGGGGCAGGCTAGGAGACCGTGTCGGCAGCGCCTTCTTCCTCGTGTTCTATTGCATGCCCACATTCCTGTTCGCGCTCATCCTGCTCACGATGTCCACGAAGTACCTTCCCGACTGGCCCGCCAAAGGCGCCACGGGAGTCGAATACCCGGACCTTGATCTCCTGGGGAAGATTTGGGACAGGACTTCGCACATGCTGCTGCCTATGTTCGCGCTCACGATCGAGACAATTGCCACTTTCTCGATAATCACGAGGAGCTCACTCATAGATGTCCTTACCGAGGATTACATGGTCACTGCGGTGGCAAAAGGCCTCAAGGGACGTCAAGTGCTGAAGAACCACGCCATGCCCAATGCCATGCTTCCAGTGGTAACCGTCGTTGCCATGAACGTCGGCTGGGTGCTTAGCGGATCCATCATGATCGAGGTCATCTTCTCCTACCAGGGACTGGGCTACCTTACTTGGAGGGCCGTGTGGGGCCAAGACTTCCCGCTGCTTCAGGCGGCCTTCTTGCTCGAGACGGTCGCAGTTCTCATGTCCAACTTCGTGGCGGACATACTGCTCGGCTTCCTCGATCCGAGGGTGAAAACTCTATGACCTCGACCTCAACCCCGGGAGGCAAATCCCCGTTTGCGACTCGCCTGTTCAGCGAGAGCCGCAAGGAGAAGGCCAGGCTACTCGCGAAAGACGCAATGAAGATCTGGAAACAGTTCAGGACCAACTGGATGGGCATGATCGGTCTTTCGATTCTCGTCACATTCGTGTTGATGGCAGTCTTTGGACCGATCTTCCTGCACAAGTACACGGATCCCTACCCGCCGAACAGCCAAAGCTGGGCGAGCGTGAACCCTCCATATCATCCGCCGAACGGCGATTTCTGGTTTGGGACCGACCACTTTGGCAGAGATGTCTTCACGCTGACGGTTCTTGGCACTAGAGCCTCGCTGATAGTGGGAATTCTCGCGTCTCTGATATCAATCGTCTTGGGAACCGCGATAGGCGTCTCATCGGGATATCTCGGCAAGAGCGCGGACGAGGTCCTCATGCGGTTCACGGACTTCTTCCTAGTCATTCCCTGGTTCCCGCTGATGATCGTCATAGCGATGATCATGGGCCGTAGTTTCACGAACGTCATCATCGTGATCGGGATCACTAGCTGGCCATCCACCGCCAGGATTGTGAGGGCCCAGGTGCTTACAGTCAAGGAGAAAGGGTTCGTAGAACGAGCGAGGTGCGTAGGGTCAGGAGGATTCCGAATCATCAGGAGACACATCATGCCCAACGTGTTCCCCCTGATATTCGCCAACACGATTCTTCTTGTGGCGAACTCGATCTTCTCGGAGAGCTTCTTGGATTTCTTCGGCCTTGGAGATCTAGAGATCATCAGCTGGGGAGTGATGCTAGAGAACGCCTACGAATGGGGAGCGTTTTCCAGCTTCGCATGGTGGTACATATTCGCCCCGGGCGCAAGCATCGTCATCCTGATCATGGCATTCTATCTGGTCGGGGACGCCCTGGACGAAGTGCTCAACCCGAAACTCAGGAGAAGGTGACCCGAAATCAGAAGTCGGGTTCCTTGCCTCGCACAATCTCGTTGATCCACTGGACCAGCTTCCGATAGGCTTCCTCCCCCTTGGGGGTCAGAAGCACCTTCTCATGGCCGTCCTCGGAGTTCTCAAGCGTAGCGAGTCCGCGGCTCACCATCCATGAGAGGTACTTCCTGAATACATCGTAGTTCAGATTAGATGCGACTTGAAGCCTTGTCTTGAAGATCGCGGACTCCTCACGCCATAGTCTCTCCAGCAAGCGCGCGACGACATAAAGATCCGGTCTGTCGAGCGGCGGAGGCTTGTCCATGGCGTCACAGATCCCTTAGCATCTCGTCCATCTTGCGCTGTATCGCATCCGCGCGGCGCTTCCACGTCTCCGTGACATGTCTCGCCTCATCTGTCTCCTTTCGCCTCCAGTAGAAGAACAACCCGATGCCAAGAATGATGAGACCTACTGAGACGGCCCCTAGGATCGCTCTGAAGTAGAAGCCCTCCCATGTACTGAATGTCGCGGCCATCAGATACTCCGAGCCGAACAACACCAGGAAGAGTATGGCCATCCAGACGACAGGATGTCTATGCAGACCTGACTTACGACGGATCCGGAGCCAGCCTGGAATCTCTCTTGAGGCGTCGAGTATCACCTCAAACGTGCTCTTCTGTCTGTCACTCGGACCAGCGTATGAGACCTCACTGGCCAGCTCCTCTCTCATCCTCGTCGCCCATTCTCTCAGCGAAAGCAATTCCGCCTTCGACCTCGCTCTTAGGAGAACATAGGACACCAGAGGAAGGCCGATCCCAGCGACAAGGCCGAGACCTGCGGATGTCAGTATTTGAGTTCCTGAGTCGAAATCTCCACCCATCACCACGGCGGCTGTCACGAATACGACTAGCCAGGCGGCCAATCCACCAAATGCGCATAGAACAATTCGGTCTTCATAGTTGGATTTCGCCGATTCGTAGGCCTCCGAAGACAATCGATAGCCTTCGGAAAGCGTGTCGATCAGGCAGGCCCTGGTCTTGGATGGTGTGCCTTGGGCAATAGTCTCGCCCGGGCGCTTGTACATGGCGGGTATCGCAGACAGTCCGAACTTCTGCGATTTGATGAAGAGATAAAGGGAGAGAGGGATCGTTCCAAAGCCATAGGTGAAGATCAGAAGAATCAGCAGAAGACCCCACCCGGCTGGCGTGGGGTCGGATCTGATAAGCACGACCGAATCTGAGCCGATGGCCTTCAAAAAGACTCTAATTCCATGGTCGGTCCCGCCCTGGACGACGAAGCTCTGTCCCTTGTCGATGACCCTGTACTGGGCAATCCGGAAGTTGAAAGACATCGTGGAGAGCACTTGGCCCGGCGTTCCGGGAGCGATGCCCATGCGAATCTTCGGGAGGAAGCAGACTATCATGAAAGCGACAGCGGGCGCATAGAAAGCGATTTGGGAAAAATGGAAGAAGATATCGGTTCTGGAAACCACTAACCACAAGAGAACGGCCTCCGCGAAAACGACGAGCGCCATGAGCAGATAGACCGTCCTCCGTTGCAAGACCATTCACCCCGTACTGCAATTCGCGGGGTAGGGCATAGAAGTTGCTCCTCGGCAATACATTCGGAACAACAAAGCACTGCATGAAAAGCTTGTAATAGGGGTTGTCGTGCTCACAATCTGCACTCAAGCGATTAGTCATCCTGGCGGGGCGGATGTCCCGAGCTTGAGGAACTCTTCCTCGTCCTTCAGGGCTTGCTCGAATATCTCGAATCCCTTCTCGAGCAGGGCCTTCGATATGCACAGCGGAGGAGCGATCCTGAAGACATTCCCGAAGATGCCGGATGTGATTGTCATCAGGCCAGCGCGCCAGCACTTGCCCTGGATGTTAGTCGCCTCGTGAGGCTCCTTCGTGTACTGGTTCTTGACAAGCTCGACACCGATCATCAGGCCCTTGCCTCTCACATCGCCTATGATCTCCCTGCGCGTCTGCATCTCCTTGAGCAGCTTGATGGCGTAGTCCCCGAGCTTCGCGGCCCTGTCAGCGAGGTTCTCCTCGACTATGGCAGTGACATGTGCCAGGCCGGCTGCCATCGTAATCGCGTTACCTCCGAATGTGGACGAGTGGGAGCCCGGCCTCCACTTCCTCATGATGTCGTGCTTGGCGATGATCGCGCCCAGCGGCACGCCACCTCCGAGCGCCTTGCCCATCACGAGTATGTCGGGCACGGTGTTGAAGTGCTCGCACGCCCACATCTTGCCCGTCCTCGCAAGGCCCGTCTGGACCTCGTCGAACACAAGCAGCGCGTTCTGGTTGTCCGCGAGCTTCCTCAGGCGCGGGAGGTACTCCTTCGGCGGGACGACATACCCGCCCTCGCCTTGGATCGGCTCGACGAAGATAGAAGCGATCTGGCCGGTTGTGCCGCCCATAGTCAGCACGTTGTTCTCGATGTAATCGACGCAGTAGAGGCCGCACTCCGGGTATGTCTGCTTGAAAGCGCACCTGTAGCAGTACGCGAAGGGCGTGAATATGATGCCCGGGGCCAGCGGGCCGTAGCTGTATCTCAGCTTCAGCCTGCTCGTGAGCGCAAGGCCAGCTCCCACTCTGCCGTGGTACGAACCGAAGAACGCTAGATGCTCCGTCCTCTTGGTGTGGTATCTCGAGAGCTTGAACGCGGCCTCGACGGCCTCCGCGCCGCTGTTCCCGAAGAATGTCCCCCTGAGCGCCTTGCCTGGAGAGATCTCCGACAGGAGCCTGGCGAACAGCGCCTCCTTGTCGAAGTACGCGTCGTTGGCCATCGAGTGTATGAGCTTCGCAGCCTGATCCTGAATCGCCCTAGAGACCTTGTAGTGGGTCCAGCCGGCGTTCTGGACGGCGATGCCCGAAGAGAAGTCGAGCAGAACATTGCCGTCAGCGTCCATCACAGCCGCGCCCGAAGCCTTGTCGATCGTGAAAGTGAAACACCTGTCGTAGGCGTAGGACACGTAGTCCCTGTCGATCTTGATGATCTCCTTGCTCTTGGGACCGGGAGCCCTAACGATTATCTTGGGTGCGTCCCTCGCCCATTCGGCGACCCAGTCCGGGAGAGGGAATTCCTCTTCGGCAACCTTCGGCTTCTGCTCGCTCTCGATCGGTTTCGTCGGCTTCAATGGCTCCACGACCGATTCTTGCTCAGTCATTTCACTCATCCCTTACCCTCCCGAGGCGTGTCGAGAGTCAACGCCCCCGTGGGGCATACTTTCACGCAGGCGGGGTCACCCGCGCAGAGATCGCAAGTGTAGGCCGTTTCGACGCCGAACGCTCCCTCGAAGAACACACCGTCGTACGGACAACGCGGAATGCACGCCATGCACGCGAAGCACCTGTGCTCGTCGAGGGTCCAATAGTTGCCTTCGTTGTGGAACTCAAGCAGCGCGCTAGGACATACCTCGCTCGGCGGGCATGTCTCGCAATGCACGCACAGAGCGACTTTATGCTTCCCGCTCTCGTCCTTGTCTATCTTGATCCGCGATTTCCCGCTGGCCACGGCGTGC
>Ga0315295_10003011_pt1 | contig 14323 bp, 15 predicted proteins | sample YL17G14_0_MG_FD_204453 | JGI IMG/M metagenome (GOLD analysis project Ga0315295, IMG submission 204453) | Sediment microbial communities from Yellowstone Lake, YNP, Wyoming, USA - YL17G14_0 | ecosystem: Environmental > Aquatic > Freshwater > Lake > Sediment | place: USA: Wyoming | collected...
CTTCACCCAATTCTTGTGAACGTATTCCTCCTTGTCCTTCTCTGAGAGACTCTGAAAGCGGGCATATTCTGCTGGGTTCAGCGCCTTGAGGTTGGTCTCTATGACTCTGATCTTCATTGATTTTATGCGGTCGATGTTGTTCGTCACGCGGGTCCCGACACACGCATAGTCGCACCCCCTCTTTGGTCTTCTTCTCGGGGGGCTGTTTCAAAGCCTCTCTGAGCTACAACGCGCTCCTGTCGCAGGTCTCTTGTGCTAGGTTGACACATCACCGATTGACGTGATCCTCCGCACGGAAAGGTACTTCATCCAGATAGGCAATTCATCCAACAACGATAGACTGGGGGAGTTCAACGGTTCAGAGGACACAGCTGCATGGTTCAGATCGCCAATGGATTTCAAGCCAGTCGGTTCAGCACACAATGGAGGACCGTGAATGAGCAAACCCCAGAGGATTGAGGTTTTTCCCTCTGAGGGGGTCGTGAAGTTCCCGTGGTATGTCGGCCACAAGGAGATTGGTTACAACTCGGGCAATGGATGTCTTCCTGCTTGCGTAACGACCCTAATACTATACTGGCGCGATTTCTTGGAGCAGCAACGGCATGCCGTGCGTTGGTCAATACCTTCAGGGTTCAGCGACAGTTTTTGGTCTGATGCTTGGCGAAAGGCCAGGGAACAAGCCGCATGTTTGGTCTCGATGAAGGGAACTGATTTGGAGGGCCTAATGAAGGAGCCTCGTAACAGCGAAATACCCGTGTTGCTCGACCTAGTAGGAGCTAAAGACGATCTGGTCTTTGTGAGTGAGGCCAACACCAAGAACCTGATGGAGACCGTGAGAGGTTTTTGTCATAGTGCCATCCCCTGCATGTTGGTCATGGACCCTTCTCGATTCTACGGGTTGCCCCTCCCTGGAGGAGCAAGCTCCCACTGTGTGGTGGCTATGGCGGTCGGCCCCCGAGGAGACTGGCTGCGCATTTATGATCCATCACGGAGATATCCTAAAACGATTTGGAAGCAAGAATCTTCAGACCATATCAACGAGTCTCTAAACGCGAATCATCTGTTATTGACCATCTACCCGAAGGGTGTTTATAGGATGCATCAAATCCCAGTACAGCAATCGCTGATTCAGTCGGAGGGGGTAACATGGTAGCTGACGTGAGATTGGAGCTTGGAAAGCCTGATCCTCTCTCACTCGCCTGGGGTTATGTGCTTGAGCGCTATGGATACTTCTGCAAACCTGGCGAAGTAGTGAGAAGGGAAGGCGAGGTTCGCATCGAGGTGCTCGCCCGAGTCCCAATCAAGTTCACCGAAACCGACACACCTCTTATGCTGGAACTAGGGCAAGTCGGGTCCATGAGCTACCGTGCCGTTGAAAGCGGCTATGCACTTGAGAGAGCTCCGAGTCTGCCGTCCCTTCTGGGAGGGATTCGCAGCAAGCTCGATTTGAAACGAAAAGAGATAGACATCACTCTGGTTAAATCCTCGAAAGGCAGGTTCGGCAGGATTCAGGCGGTCCGATACCCGTTTCTTTCAGTACTCACCAACCTCGCGGAGGCACTTAGAGAGCAGTGTTTCGCGGAGCCATATGGCAAAGGGTTCCTCCCGATGGATCAGGTAATTCAAATCGATAAGAATCTGCAGCAATACACGCTGCTAGTTGAATCGGGACTTGCGCAACGAATTGAGAAACATGGAATGGCCGCTTCAATGGTTCCGACCGAGGAGTTCAGACTTCTACTTGATAGAAGCAAAGAGAACCATGAACAGTTCCTTTCATCGGTGACTGGCTATGTCATTGGCAACCAATACGATCGCTTGGTGACAGAGTTCCATCACCCAATCATAAAGATACTAACGCGAACAGCTTCAGCGCTTTACGAAAGATCCTTCGTGGTAGGAAAGAGAGTGAGTATTCATCCAGATCAGCTTGTCCAGGCGTACAAGCGGCGTAATGACTGGAACGACAAGCTAGTTGAAAACATTCGGTGGAAGTACATTGGCTGGCTGACGGACGCCAAGATTTTCGAGGCGACCGAAGGGACGCGTGGTTCTTTTGGCAAGAATGTAAGGCCAGCTGAGGACATTTACGATGATTTTTGCAGGGAGATGGAACGGTCAGTAGAGTATCGCAATGTGCCGCCTGTCGAGGTGTACGATGGCGCCCCTTCGTAGTACTGAATCCATAGTCAAAGGAGTAGACCCTGAGTTGGTCAGGGGCCTCGGAGAATCGCTGGGAATCGATGATCCAGTGATAATAGGACAGATGGTTTCTGACTTTGCATCTGAACTGGAGCAGGCAGGCTACCAGAGCTCCAAGGAGAACGTTGACGAGATACTTGCAATAGCTTCTCTAATCGCCCCCACCGTTGTTTCCACCAAAGAAAAGGCGGCGATCAATAAGGGTTATGTCGGAACCCCTCTGCCTGCCGACCTTTCCATGCTGGAGGTCTTGATCTGGACATTGGTGATTGGAGCCCTGAAGGAAATTGGGAAGACTGTTGTTGAGAAAGGTCTGCCAGCGGCAAAACGGCGACTTGCAGGGCTTCTCAAGAAGAAGGGATACAAGAAATCGGATGAAGTGGATCAAGTTTGGAAACTGGTTCTTGAGATTTCGGGGAACAAGCGATTGAAGGGATCAATCGAGCTAAGGTTATCGAGATTAAGAAGAAATGACCCATAAGGTCGCGGTTCCTGGAACTCCATGATGCTGGTGCACGCAAGAAAGAGCTGGCGCACCTTCTACTGGTTGCCTTGATGAGTCCAGTCCAGCCGACAACTTCATGTGTGAGTCTGACCCGTTCATGTAAAGGGGGCTGTTCATGGCCGCACACAACTGGGTGGTTCGGAAGATTGCAGCATATCATGTGATTGCTGGAGACATGGTCTGCGCGGATCACTACCGAGGGTTCCCCAAGCCTCCTACGTTCTTTGGTCCGAGGGGTGCGGGCTACATTCCTGATATCTGGGTTGAGAACAAGCGCCTCGCATACGAAGTGGAACCATTTGAAGCCGCGAAGCACTCTCTCCCCCAGCTCAAAGCTTTTGCGAAGGACCCATCCATAGAGAAGTTTATTGTCGTGCTATGCACCGGCACAAATCGCGGAGTCGAACGTCGCGCCAAGACGCTCACCTCAAGGGGCTTGCTTGATGGTCTAAAGGGCGAAATCGAGTTGTGGAACTGGCGCGATCTGTTTGATCAGCTCGGGATTGAAAGGCCAGCCTCCAAGGCTTAGAGATCCCAATGGCGTCGATCATCTCCTGAGTCCAGCCCAGCATGGCCATTACTGGTGGCTCAAGATTTGCACACGAACGGCCAGACAGCAATCCCCCAGAAGAAGATATCGACAATGTCCAACGATATCAGGATCAAGTCCTTTTGACCTGAATGAGGTACTAACCACCAGAGCAAGGCTATCAGGATGAACAAGAGCGAGGCAGCATAGAACCAATTGACCTTTTCTTTCGTCATTTGTGTCCCTCTCTGACAGCTGCCCATGGACTCAGAACGACCAGCAAGAGTCCGATGATCAGGGCGGTAGCGCCAACACCGATTATCTGCAGGGTTCCCGTCTCATCAACGCCTGGCACGGTGGCGAGCGTCAGACCAACCGCAAGGACACTCAACCCGATCATAAAGATGTCGCGGCCAACATTCTTCAATTCCTGCTTCGCACGGCGTTTTTTTTCGTCGGCCCACCACTTCTCGAACCACTTCGGCGGTCGGTCGCCTGGATCAGGTTCTTGGCTATTCATAAGTCCACCCGAGATATTCAATCGACGGCCAGAGAGATAAGAGTTGCTGCGGAACCCCGCTCTCGGATCATCTCTCGCCACATGGATAGTCGTTCATTGCCCTGAGTTTTGACTCCAGGTCCATACGGGTCTGCTCAGGCACCCCTGGCAGATAGTGTGCACCGTAGAAGATCGTCGCTCCTGCAGCATGCCTTTGCCAACACTCCTTTCGGTCGTGACTAGTCACTCGCGCCTGAACATCTCCGCCCTCGCCGATGTCTAGCAGTTTCTGTTTTGTGAAGATCAGGTAGATGCCTGGCTGTGTCTTCAACATTTTCGGCTCGGGAACGCCCGACTCGAACCTAATTCCATGCCATTCGAATGTGTCTTCGACCATGGTGATCCTCTAAGGATTCAAATCATTAGGAGAAGAACTTATCCATTACAGGTAGGCGAAAGTGCTCTCTCGTCTAGCGGGTTTATCGGGGGGCGAACGATAAACTTCCCCGATTATCCCCTGCTGATCTCACCAAGTGTTCCCCTAGCGCTCACCCGAACGGAAGTTTAAGATCGTCTTGGGGCACAATTTAACCCCGCATTCCTGTTCGATTCTAGGGGCTTCGTCGTTCAAGCGCACAGAAAGCCCTGATCGCTACTGCTCTTGCTGACGTTGTGAGACGGCGCGCTGACAATGTCCTAGAAACGGGCGTGTCGGCCGCCCCACGAATTGCCCATCGCCTTTCCTCCCCTATGGTCTTTTCCTTTGACTTCACAGCGACACTCGAACGGCTGATAGGCATCGTGAACGCTTATCTTCTGCCGATGTGATATGGCCCGGCGTGCGGAAGGAAGGCGTGGTGGAGAGCCTATCTGAACTGAAGGCTCAACATTCCAAGTTGAAGAAGACGATTCAGAATGACAAAGCTAGTCATGACTTCTATCTCGCCATGTGGAAGAGCGCGCCATATGCAATCATAGCGATGTTTCCAGTCTCTGCCTACGCATATCTCGCCTCTGCTGGCAGTTACTTTGTGGGAGCTGTTCTGGCAACTGGGGCGGTGTCTGGTGTGGGGCTGTACGGTTGGCATACCCAGAAGAAGCTTAATGGACAGATAGCCCAATGTGAAATAGAACTCGAAGAAACAGAGACGAAACTTGAGAGAAGGATTGCCAAGGTCGAGGCTCAATTCATGAACTCCCGTCCGGCGACATACCTAGTGTTGCTCGATAACATCTCCTTCGACCAGAGGCTTGAAGAGGTCAATTTGAACACCTTCAGATACGGCATAGTGCCTCAACTGCAGAAGGATATGGAGTTCTATGATGGCGATCTGATGGCGCTTCTTGACGAGCTGGATAGTACCGTAAAGGATGAGCATGGAAAGCTTGTGAAGTACTGTCGGTCTGCGAGAGAGGCCATTGAAGAAGTCTCTAGGCCCGAGGGAGGACAAGTCAACCAGAACCCTGACAGTGTCGCTATGCGTGTCAGGGCGTTGTATCTAGTGCTCTGTGGGATTATTGGCTCTGGCACAGTCCTAGAAGGCACCAACAAACCATATGAAGTCTCTCGAATGCAGAAGGAAGAGATAAGCTTCGTGAGGGCGTTGTTCGCCAACGAGGACAAGAACAATCGAGCGCCCATTTTGCTGAGAAACAACCACCTGAAGGAGTTGGCAATTGACATTGAGTCCACCAGGAAGAGAGCTGAAAAACTAAAGACGACAATAGAACATATCCTGAAAGTCAAGTTTGAGGAGACACCGTATAGACCTGGTATCTGAGCGGACGACCTGGACAAGACGATTCAAGAGCATTGAACAAGAGAGTAACGATGACTGATGACCATGATTGTCGAGGATGAGGCTGCCATCGAGCTTCACCGCATCGCCAAAGGCGAAGGGCCATACGCTATCATTTATGCTCTGCTACCGATTCATGCTCAGCGCTTGCTTAGCGGCAAGCATGATGTGTTCGGGAAGTACAGACGGTACTCAGAGGTGGGCGAGTCCTTAGCAGGCTGCGAGAAGCTGCTGGTTTACGAGAGTCATGCCTGCAAGCAGATTGTGGGCGAAGCCAAGATCGCAGGGGTACTCCTCATGAAATCAGAAGAAATCATCTCAAGATACGGGAAACGGTTCTTCTTGAAGCCAGAAGAACTATTGACCTACTCCAGGAGCAGGAACAGCCCTCTTGTGGTATTCGAACTCGAAGATATCAAGAAATACTCTCATCCAGTATCTTTGCGCAAGTCAATCACAATGGCGGGGCAGTATGCCAGCAAGCAGATGTACGATAGGCTGATTGTCGCATCTCAGAAGTCAAAGGATTGATTGGCTCGCTCATTCTGAACGAATCTGTTTAAAGCTATCATGTGCATCTTCCTCGTGCTCGACCACTTGGAGATGGTTTGTTGTCGGACAAGAAGTCAGTTGACAAGCCGTCCGAGGCCTCGCTAGCCCAGCTGGCTCAGGACGCTGTGGCTGAACTCAAATCCACATGCCAGACTGCGGCACACACTGGGCGCCTTATGGCATTCTCGGAGTTTCTGAGAAAGGTGTTCCAGGTAGAGATCAGCAGAGTGGCTCCCAAGGTCGAGCAATACCGAAGCCTGGAGATATCCACCCTGCGAGGTCGACCCGACCTTCCGTTTGGAGATGTCATTGTCGAAATGAAGAGGGATGTTCAGAAGGAGCGAGAGACAGCCATCGAGGAACTTCGTACCTATGGCCCGCTTCTGTCTGCAAAGCCCACAGACCCGATTCCTGTCGGCCTAGTCACTGATGGTCTTCGATACGAGGTGTACACCTATGAACTGGCGAACGGAAGACCCAAGACAGATAGCGACGGCAGGTTCGTTGTGTCCAGACCCCCCATTGACAGTTTTGACATTGAGAAGCTAACTCCAGTGGATTTCTGTTTGAGATTGGATGCGCTCCTTTTCAGGCAGCGACCATTGCCGACTTCGAGCGACCTCGCATCGAGATTCGGAACTGGCAGTCCTACTTACCACATCATCATGGGAGGCCTCGAAGCAGCATACAATGCCTCAAAAGTGTCAATAGCAACACGATTCCAACAGTGGGAGAAGAACATGGTAGTTGTCTACGGCAGCTCCCCAGGAATCAAGGCGTTTCTTGGCCACACATACCTGGTTCTGCTCTCCAGGCTTCTGATTGACATGAGGATAAATGGAGAGATTAGAAGCGATGATGACCTAATCAAGTCGATCCGAGGAGACCGACTCGCTCAATATGGTCTGGGTGGTTATGAGGGAGGGTACTTCACTTGGGTTCTTGATTCTGCTGCCCAGAAGGCAGCTCTTCCTTTGCTCAGGAAGCTCACAGACCAACTCTCGTTGTATGATGTTCAGAAGGTCTCGGGCGATTTGTTCCGTGCAATCTATCAAGAAATCGTTACGACGGAGGTACGCCACAGGACTGGCGAGTACTACACTCCGCAATGGCTAACGGAACTGATGGTGAACAAAGTACTGGAGAAGTATGAACGACCCTCAATTATTGACCCTGCATGCGGCTCAGGAACCTTCCTGGCTGCATCAATCGAGGCTCTCAAGAAGAGGGGATTGCACCTTCAAGAGATATTGAGGCAGGTCGTTGGTATTGACATAAATCCTATGGCAGTCGAGATTGCACGAGCGACTTATCTTCTTGCCCTAGGTAAGCTCCTTAATGAGCGGGTATCAGAGATCGACCTTCCAGTATATGTTGCCGATTCACTTAGACTGCCGAAACCTGACAAGTTCATAGAAGCGGAGATTCCAGTATTCAGGATTCAAGTCTCGGGAGAGACTATCGCACTACCTGAAAGCATTGCACAGAATGAGGATGTATTGCTTGCTATACTGAGAATGTTCCTTTCTGTGTTGGAAAGCTACGAAGCAGGGAAGGTCACCAAGAAGGATGCTATCAACACTATGGCTGTGAAAGTCCTGAGTGTGTTCCAGAAACGGTCTGCTATCAAAGAAGAATGGAAGGTGCTGGAACAAACCCTTTTCACCCTGATGAATCTCATAGACAAGCGGAACAACTCCATCTGGGTGTTCCTTCTGCGAAACTTGTATGCTCCCGCGAGGCTGAGCAAGTCGAAGTTTGATGTCGTCATTGGAAACCCTCCATGGATATCTTTGCGATATATCATCGATGACAACTACCAGGAGTTCATCAAGGAGCAGATGAAAGCCCGAGACCTTATGGATCAGACGAGGCCTCAGTTGGTCACCCAGACAGAGATTGCCACTCTGTTCTTTGTGGAAGCTTCAAGACTGTACCTCAACGACAAGGGTATGGTCGCCTTTGTTATGCCTCGAAGCGTAATCACAGGCGCACAGCAGCACACGGCGTTCCAGAAGCTAAGAACACCAGCCTTCGTGGAGATACTTGACTTTGGAGGGGTAGCACCAATATTCAATGTCCCATCCTGCGTAATCTTTGCAATGAAGCGGGGAAAGACGAAGTATCCCGTCAAGTTGACCTCATTCGAAGGTGAGCTACCAGGAAGAGATTCAGTATACTCCGAGGCCATTGCTGCGATAAGCAGTTCGGAGAAGACCTGGAAGCCAGTTATACAATCTGCTGCCTCCGCCAACGGATCTGCATACAGAGGCTTTTTTAGACAAGGCGCAACGATAGTACCAAGGAACTTCTGGTTCGTCGATTTCATACCCCATCCAGAGATGGGGATTGACCCAAGTTCTCCCATGCTGAGAACATCGGCCGAATCTGCAGAGCGTGCGAAGAAGCCGTGGAACTCAATCACATTAGAAGGTAGGGTCGAATCGAAGTACATCTACGCAACATTGCTTGCAAAGGATCTTTCGAGCTTCGTTGGACAGTCTCTGAAACCGATTGTGCTCCCTCTCATTTACGAGGAAGACAGAAGCTTGACTCTGCTTGATACTGACGAACTCAAGCAAAGAGGAGACATGATGATGCATGACTGGCTAGTCAAATGCCAGAGCCATTGGCAGAGACTATCAACGAAGAAGTCAGCGCAATCCTGTCCGAGAGTTATCGATTGGGTTGACTATCAGGGGAAGCTCACTGGTCAGACCATCGCCAGATACGCCGTGTTGTATCCTGCCTCTGGAACCCATGTAGCGGCGTGCATGATAGATACACAAGAGCTTCCTCCGTTTCTTGTGTCAGGACAATCGATTCATCCGAGTGGATTCGTTGCGGATGCAAAGACATACATCTACCGCACTGATTCCAAGCAGGAGGCTCTCTATCTGGTCGGAATCCTCAACTCAACCATCGTGAACCAGACTATCAAAGAGACCCAGTCTCGTGGACTCTTCGGCCCAAGAGACATCCACAAAAGGCCACTTAACATTCCCTTTCCACGATTCAATCCCAAGGACAAGGCCCATGCTCGTCTCGTCGAACTGACTCAGTCAGCGATTGCTGAAGCCAAGAAAGCTATTTCCAATGGGCAGAAGGGTAGGAAGAAGTTCATCGATTCACTCGAAGGGATTGAGGAGCTTGACACACTCGTAAAACAGATAATAGAGTCATGAGCCTGGCTCTGAGCTACGCCACATGGTTGGATCTCACAATAACTCAAGACACTCCTGCCAACGATCTCGCTTCGACCAAAGGAGACGCTCTTAGGGCTTCATACGATGGCGTGGCAACAGAACAGGAGCCTAGAACATCCCCTGAAGGCAGGGAGGGGACGGCTCGCTGCCGTCGTCGCCTTCACCCACGATTCATCACCGCCTCATCGACCCCTCTCCGCTCGGCCTCAACGTCCGCATCAACTATGCAAGGGAGAAAGCGGAACGGGAAGGGAAGCCAGCAACAGGTAGCGAGACCTGATCAGCGCGAGGACCAGGCCACACGGCCACGGCATAGATCGGGGCGCAACAGGATTGTGGACGAGGGTCCGAGAACGGTTTGTGGCTTCAGGATCGTGGCCGATATCATGGGCGTAATCGGGGTTAAGATTGCGGGGCGTGGATTAGTTTTGAGGTCAGAAATCGCGACGAGACCATGAATCGTTGGAATCATCGGCACCGCCACACCCTGCACCGAGGCAGCGCTCCATAATCACGGGCGGAAGCGTCCCTAGCTAGCAGGATTCGTTCCCGAGACCGCACGAAGAACCCCGATGGGAACGCACTTTCTCGGCCACGGGAACGAGGCCGTGGCTGCAGTTCCGTGACAAGGATCACGGCACGAAGATCCTAATCGGGCCACGCTGATCAGAATCGCGAGGCGGTCGCTCGAGCCCGTTCGCCCGTCGCTCCTCGGCCTCGCCCCCTCGTCCTTGCGTCGCCCCCGCCCGCGGTGTCCGTGTCTGTCTCTCGCGCGAGCCTGCCCGCCTCGCCCCTCGCGGCCGAGCGGCCGTCACGTGCCCCTGTATTGTCTATCTGCATTGTGGCGGACGAACGAACGCTTTTCTAGGGGCGCCAGATAAGGATTACGGGTGTTCGGTCGGGTTCATGCCAGCGTTGCGCTCAGGTCACCCACTCGTGTACGGTTGATGTTGATCTCTGTACGATGTCAGCTATCTCTCGGACGGATTTGCCACGCTTTCGTAGCCACTTGGCAACATCTTTTGGGTCAAGTTGATCCTCGCCAGTCTCCCCGCGATGCTGGGCAACATACTTCAGGACATACTTCCATTGGTCAACGCCTTGTGGCAGGGATGCCATAGCATCGAAGAGATGGTCCACACTGAGGTCGATCGAAAAGTAGGCCAGCTGGTCGGGCGAATACTCCATGCTGGTACTCGGGACTGCTGTTAGCAATTTAGGTTTTATGCGGATCCCTTCGCTCACGGTCACGAAGCATTCCTTGGTCGACTTCTTTTCGAATGTTGCGACTGCGGTACGCGCGACGATTGTAGGAACCAGCTCTTGAAAATGCGATATATGCAGATAGTTGCTATGCATTTTCCCAAAGGTCAATATGAGTTTGGATAGCGAGATATTCTTCGGCATGATGGTCTGGATTTTCACGAAAAATAAGTTTGCCTCATCCAGAAGTATCAGTACTTCAACACCTGCCGCCCGTGCGTTGCAGATAGCTACTAGCATATCACTCAGTTTCGGACAGAAGACGTATTCTTTTGGCGGATCTGCGACAATGATATTGGACACTACACGGTAACCAGCCTTCAGAAAATACTGGGCTAACAGCAAACCCAAATTGGTTTTTCCCCTCTTGACGGCGCCGGTAATGAGCGCATTGTTGCCCTTGCCTGCCCAGCTAGTCCAGACAGTTGGATTTATGCTCTCCCATTTTTCTGAATCTCTCGGATCATCAAACGCCAACGCGCCTATCTGAGACAAAGCATCCAAGCGATTCATCTTCTTTGCGAATTGGATACGACAGGCCATACAGAACGACCTCCGCACCTTTTCAATGAACCAAGGATCCTTATCGTTCCCGACATCCACCTGTTGGATCGAACTAGAATCAAGGCCAACCGCCTGCGCTTGAGTTGGACTTTGCCTGTAGTACTCCTTTGCGCCCTTTTCGTGGATCTGTTCGAGTGCCGATAGCCAGCGGTCGAGCGTGGACTCCTCCACGGATATCAGTGTGAGGATGTTAGCCATCTCGTCAATCGTAAGTTGTGGCCGATCCAGTTCCGTGATCAGCTTTCGAGCACGCTTGCCCGATTCCAGTAGTTTCGCTTCAGCCATATCGCTCTTATCAGCCATTTCACATACCTCTTACAACATTAAGCCTAGCCGAATCTCTTCATCCATGAACCCGCCGACTTTTTGCGTAAACTCCCTTCGCGCCATAAACCCGAAGTAGTTACGGAAGCTACGCATGTCGTGGACTCGTTTGCCGTTCATGTCCGCAGCCGTGGTCACATTCAACACAAAGGATCGGGCCTGTTCAGTGTGAAAGAAACGAAGGGCAAAGTTGGCATAGGATTCATTCGTGTCGAGCGTCTGAAGATCTTTCTGGAATCTCTCCATCACATTTCTGGCTCTGTCGATCTTCTCATCGCCCATATGATCACCGTTTGTTTTTCTTCGGGGATCTCTTCAGGGCTTGCTTGATCGTGTCCGCAGCCACATCGATCTCGGCGGGTGGAACAGGAAGTTCGTCCGGGCGCCAGTCCGCAATATGCTCGACTTCTTCGTGTAGTGTGGCCATTCGTGTCTTCATGTAAGTTGCATGATCCATATCTACTGGGCGTGGTCCGAACGGCACTCGCCTCGGCCTGGTCGGTGAAGTTGTGTCGGCCAATTCCTCCACGGAGGTAGCGGATTCATCCTCGGGGGTATTGTCGAGCGGTGGCATTGTAGACGGAACTAGCGGTGGCGCGAACGGTAGTATGGCACCAGTAGCTAGCAGGGGCATTGATTCCGTGGACAAGATAGCTGGTGTTTGCTCCCTGATCGGTTGGGCGGAGACTTCGGATTCGATCTCTTCCAGCAGACGATTCAGCATCTGCCCTTCTAGCATTCGCTCAGGATACGTTAGTGCCCAAGGAAGCAATCCTGAACGCACTAGGTCTTTTTGCACGAGATCCCAAATATCCGCAAGAAGTGGATATCGCGTCCAGCACTCGTTATTTTCGAGCACACTGATCGGGACACCCGTTAGATATTTGTCCGTGTGCTTCGTGAGAATGTCCTGACGAAGCGTAGGATTACTGAGTAGTGCGTACACATCTTTGATTGTCCGAGGGTCATTCAAATGCGGAGTGCAGGCGCGAATGAGCCCGTCAAGTTCCATGAACTTGTCCGTCATGGACTTCGCCCGCATCCAACGGTGAAAATGATCGAGAATGGTTGGCCTCACACATTCGGATCGGGTAGGGTCGAGCGAAGCCTGCGCGTCTGCGACTTCATCGAGTGCCTGGTCCGTCGTTCTTCCATCGATGCTCATTGCAGTACCTCCTGGCGCTGAAACCAACTTCGAAGAACTGTCGGTGTCTTCCCCTTCGAGGCTAATGCGTGCCTTGCAGGGTCCTTGAACAACCCCATCGGTTCAGTCCTCACAGTAGTTCTTTCGAACGGCTTTGATGATCGTCTGTTTTAGCGCCTCTCTCTGCGTAGCATCTTCTGCTTCTTGGTCGGCGATCTTACTAGCTTCGACCTCAAGCCATTTATCGCTTTCAAGCAATGCCACCGCCTCAGATTTGCTGCCACCATCCTCCAGCGCTTTAGCTAAGATCATGTCGACAATTTTCTCCTGATTCTGAACCTCAGGCGGACTACGAGTATGTCTCGACGGCAAGGCTGGGATTGTATTGCCCAGTTGCTTCTTCGCTTTCAATTCTGATCGCCCTGTCTCTATGCCTTTGGCCGCAAGTGCGTGCCGTCCTGGCTCTCTCTTCCAACCGAATGGCTTCTTCATTTCAACTCACCTGGGGTGGATGGGAAGGGAAGTGTTTAGCCCAGCACGCCACCGACAATGACGCACAAGTGAATCCCGTCCCATCCTTTCTGATGACGCCACGCAGGCCGTCCGGTAATACACTAGGTGGAGGAGCGTGGGCATCAATGTCCTGATGAAATCGGGGGCGTTAAAAGAATGAGTAGTTAAACAGCTGTGCGCTGTTTAGTAATTGCTTACTGTATGATCGGCTTTTATGCCATCTCTTCAAAGTCGAGCAGCACTAACGGGAGGTGAGGGGCGGCTTTAGCGGAAGGCTCCGCTCCCAGATTCCAGATTCTCTCAACGTTTTTGAAAGCTGCTGCAATCTCCTTTTTGTCTTTTCTGCTCTCTGCGGCTTGACAATCCCGCAGCGCACAACGTAACTCCGCTTCCAACCGCGCACGTACTGGATTCTGGTTCTCTCGGTAGTCTCTGAGCCAGGTGGCACGTACCTGTTGGACGTAACTGTCCAGGTCACGAATCATCATATTGCCAAAACCCGTCGGGAACGATTTCAGTTTAGAGACACCAAGAAGGGCAAAACCATCGTGGATATCAACGTCGTCCTGGGCGGCTGTCAGCAACGTCTTTCTCATCCTGATCAGGTGATATGGATCTCGCCATACTTTACAACCTGGAACGAATCGCTTCCGACCGCTCCTCTTGCTCTGGCCACGAGGTCCGCAAGATTCTATTCGGCGTATGATCCCGAAAGACGACAGTTTCTTCAGATGATTTGTAAGGATAGATTCAATATGGTCTTGATGGCCGAAGCTGCCACGATCCTTCGAGCGCCACAAATCCTCTGCTTCCAGTCGCATCGCAACCTCATGCAGGAAAAGAAAAATCTGAGCTTGCCTCTGCCAATCACTATCAAACGCGGTCCGACATTCCTCGATAAATCGGAGAATGCCCAGCTTCAGCTCTTCTTTATCCTGCTCTCGAGTCAATCCTACAACCAGTAGTTGGAGAATGAGACTGATTCGTTCCTCCAGTTCGCTGTTCGGCGACTCGAGTTCAAGTCTGAGCTCTATGAAAGGATTGTAAGGCGGGATATCTTCCGCGAAGAGGTGTCGAAGCCGGTCCAGTTCACGGTATATGTGCATGTCTGGTGATTCCCTTCGGCTCGGGTTTGTGGTGAAGTTACCTGCATTGAACTGACGAGGAGCGCCTAGGACATAGCGAATATGTCGTAGGCTGATGCCACCACCAAGCAGACGTAG
>Ga0315295_10003013_pt1 | contig 14316 bp, 9 predicted proteins | sample YL17G14_0_MG_FD_204453 | JGI IMG/M metagenome (GOLD analysis project Ga0315295, IMG submission 204453) | Sediment microbial communities from Yellowstone Lake, YNP, Wyoming, USA - YL17G14_0 | ecosystem: Environmental > Aquatic > Freshwater > Lake > Sediment | place: USA: Wyoming | collected...
TGCTCGATTGCGGTCTGGAGCAGGATCATATCATCAACGAACTGATCAAACAGGTGGCTTAGCGCGACCGCGTCCAGTTCCAGGGCGCTTCCTCCGACGGTCTCCCGGACATACCGGCTGAAGGCCGAACCCGGGTAGGAAATGGTGCCCACCCGGAGGACGACCCGGCTCTCATCCGGTTCGACACTCGGACCGGACGCAGGGCTCTTGCCCTCCGGCTTCTTGGAGTTGCAGGCGACCGCCCCCAGCGCGGCCCAAAGAACAGCGGCTACAAAAAACGCTTGGCCGGGCCCGGCTTTCCTCCGACTCATGGTTAATTATCTCTATTAATTTCAATTTATTATATTATAACCGTATAACTCGTTCAAGACGGCCACGGTTTCATCCAGGACCGCCGGCCCGGCGTCGGGCACAAGGGGCAGGGTCAAAACCCCCTGGGGAGTCAGAGAGCCCCGGTGTTTTTTGAGAACCCGGGTCAGGCCCGAGAGGTCGGCCAAAGAGCCGGGATGGAACCTGAGGATGAGCCGTGACCCGACCCTGTCTATGGTCTTGATCTTGACTTTCTGGGCTAAGTGCTTAACCGCGCCGTACCGGAGCAGGCTCTCCACGCTTCCCGGCAGGGGGCCGTAGCGGTCCCGGACCTCTTCCTTGATCCTGTCTATTTCGGCCAGGCTCTCGATCGAAGAGACCCGCTTATAGAGATTCAAACGCAGGTTGATCTGGGGGAGAAATTCTTCAGGGATCCGAATATCTACGCGGAGGTTGATCTCGCTCTTGATTTCTTCTTCTTTCTCTCCCCTGAGTTCCTTGATCGTCTGGTCGAGAAGTTCCATGAAGTAATCGAAACCGACCGCCTCCATATATCCGTGCTGCTGGGACCCCAGGAGATTTCCAGCTCCCCGGATTTCCAGGTCCTTGGCCGCCAGACGGAAGCCGGAGCCAAGCTCGCTGAACTCCTTGAGCGCCTTGAGACGTTCCCGGGCCGACGGGGTCAGCTCGGCAAAAGGCGGCACGAGAAAATAGGCGTAGGCCTGGCGGGAAGCCCGGCCGACGCGCCCGCGCAGCTGGTAGAGCTGGGAGAGGCCGAAGAGGTCGGCCCGGTCGACGATGAGCGTGTTGACCAAGGGGATGTCGATGCCGTTCTCGATGATCGTGGTCGAAATCAAGACGTTCGACCGGCCGGCGATAAAATCGATCATCCGTTTCTCGACGGCCGCAGCCGGCATCTGGCCATGGATATGGACAACCCGGGCCTGGGGGACGAGATCCGTCACCATCTTGGCTATTTCCTCTATGTCCTCGATCTTGTTGTGGATGAGATAGACCTGCCCCTGGCGGCTGAATTCCTGCCGGATGGCGGACGCGATGAGCTTAGCCTGGAAGGGAGCCACAACGGTGTGGATGGCCAGCCTGTCCTTAGGAGGCGTCTCGATCAGGCTGATGTCCCGGAGTCCGGATACGGACAGGTTGAGGGTTCGCGGGATGGGGGTCGCCGTCAGGGTCAGGACATCGATGTTGGCCTTCATCTTCTTGATCTTTTCCTTGTGGTTCACCCCGAAGCGCTGCTCTTCATCAACGATCAGCAGCCCGAGGTCATGGAACTCCACGTCCGCGGACAGGAGCCGATGGGTTCCGACGATGATGTCCACCAGGCCCTTTTTGATATCCTCGATGGTCTTCTTCTGCAGGCCCGGCGACTGCAGCCGGCTGAGGCCCTCGACCCGGACCGGGAAAAGGACCATCCGGTTGCGGAGCGTCTTCAGGTGCTGGCTCGCCAGGACGGTCGTCGGGCAAAGCACCGCGACCTGCTTGCCGTCCATCGCGGCCTTGAACGCGGCCCGCATGGCCACCTCGGTCTTGCCGTAGCCCACGTCCCCGCAGACCAGGCGGTCCATCGGAGAATCGGACTCCATATCGCGGAGGACCTCCCTGATCGTCCGGATCTGGTCCTCGGTTTCTTCATACTCGAAGGTCTTCTCGAAATCGGACTCCCAGGTTCCCGATGGGCTGAAGCGGAACCCTTGGAGAGCCTTTCTCCTGGCATATAGATCCAGGAGCTCGCGGGCCATCTTCTCGATAGCCTTCTTGGTCCGCTCTTTCGTCTTCTGCCAGGTACCGGTTCCCAGCTTGTCGAGAGGAGGCAGGATCTCTCCGGACCGGGAATACTTCTGCACCAGGTTCAGATCCTCGACGGGCACATACAGTCTGTCTTCATCCTGGTAGGAGAGCTCGATGAACTCCCGGTTCTGGGAGTCCACCTCGAGCCTGATCAGGCCGCGAAAGATGCCGATGCCGTAATCGGTGTGGACGATGTAATCATTCTCCCGCAGGTCCTGGAAATGAGAGACGAAGGCCTTGCGCGGCGGCCGGCTGACCAGGATTTTCTCCTCGGTGAAGATATCCCGTTCCGCAAAGAACGTGATCCTCTCGGGCGGGTAGCTCCAGCCCCGGTCGACGCCGCCCACAAGGAGCAAAACCTCTCCGGCCCGCGGGGACGCGAATGGGCTGATCTCCTCACGGGCCTTGATCTTGTTCTGAGAGAGGAGCCCGGCCACCTTATGACGAACCGTTGCGTTGGTAAGGAAAATGGAGCAGCGCTCCCTCACTCTCTGCAGCCGCTTCATGTACTGCACAAAGAAAGGGATCTTGTTGTCAAAGCGGGGAACGGATTGAAAGGGGAAATGATAAGTGTTCTCCCCTTCCGGAGGGAGCAATTCGCCCAGCCGCACGGCCCTTTTCCGCAGGTTTTTCCAAAGACCGGGGGGATAGATCTCGTCGGGAGGAAGGCAAAAGGCGTCCCCCTTCCGCAGATCCTGGCACCGGCGCTCCATCTCCTCCCGCCCCTGCGCCCATTCCTTCTCTACCTCATCCGGATCGGCAATGATGAACACGGCCTCTTTCAGGTAATGGGTGAAGGGAACGAAGCGTTCCTTCCGGAGAAGCGCCAGGAAGGCGAAATCCGGGGGGATCCCGGCCTCCAGCCGGGACAGATCACCTTCTTTCCCGCGCCGGGCGGGCGGGCTGCCCTTGACCGGAGCCATCCCGTTCCAATCCTCCAGGAAGCCGGCTCCTCCGGGGAATTCCCGCAGAGAAGGAATGACGATACGCGAGACTCGGCCCGAAGAGCGCTGCGTCGACGGATCGAATTCCCGGATCGAGACGATCTCATTGGCGCTGAATTCCAGGCGATGGGGCAACTTGTTCCACGGGGAGAAAACATCGACGACACCGCCCCGCCAGGCATATTCTCCAGCCGAGGCGATCAATTCCTCTTTGGCGTAGCCGAAATCCAAGAGGATCTGGAGGAGAAGGTCGCGATCGAACCTTTGGCCCACCTCAAGATCGAGGAACGAATCCCGGAGGTCAGCGGGCGCCGGGAACGGCTTGAGCAACCCGAAGAGATGGGCGAGCACCAGGGAAGATGACTCCTGGCGGAGGCTGTGAAAGAACCTCATCCTCGAGGACACGGCTTCAAGGGAGGGAGAAACGCCATCGTAGGGGCTCTCGGCCAGCTCGGGCAGGGTTTCGAGCCCCTGGGTGAGCGAAAACTGGGAAAAATAGAAACGACAGCGGTCCTCCAGCCGGGACAGGGCCCGCGAGCGCGGTTGGATAAAGACGATCCTTTTCTTGATCTCCCGGCTGAAGCAGGTCAGGAAATAAGGGACCGCCGGGTCGATGGGCCCGGCGACCTGGAGCCCTTCCTTCCCCAGCCGGAGCTCATCCACGAAGCTCCGGAAGACAGCGGTTTTTTCAAGGAAATCGAGGCTCATAACTTAATAGGGCATTATACATTATTCCCCGCAAAAGTCGGCGAATTGTCTCCCCCGTGCGCCCTGCGCAATCAGGAGTCCGGCGCTCATCTGAAAATGGGGCTAACCCCCTTATGATTTTCCTGCCGGAACTGAGAAACGCCGCCCTACTGGCTCCTCTTATAATAGATCTCAAAGTTACCGGGCGTGTTGTCCCACCACAGCACATGGGGAAAGCCGGAGGGGTCAATCGCGATAGCCGGGCCAAGGGAATAGCCTGAATTCCAGGTAAGTCTTTGACTTGTTGCCCAGGTCGCCCCTCCATCCATGCTCCTTCGGCAATAGATCTCCTCTTTCCCGGACGCATCATCTTCCCAGACCACATACGGATTGCCAGAGGAATCAGCGGCCAGGGCCGGATTGTCGGAATAGCCCGAAGTCCAAGTGAGCCTTTGGGTTGTCGACCAGGAGGCGCCTCCATTCGTGCTCTTGCGGTAATAGATTTCAATGTCCCCCGGCGTGTCATCGACCCAGGCCAAATGGAGATTGCCGGAGAAATCAACGCTCATAGCCGGACTGGAGGATTTCCCCGAGGTCCAGGTGACCTGCTTGCTTGCTGACCAGGTAGTTCCGCCAATCGTGCTCTTCCTGAAATAAACCTCATTGCTCCCGCCGGAGTATTCCTCCCAGACGACATAGAGCCCGCCCGACCAATGCGCGGCGACTGCCGGATGCCAGGAAGAGCCCGGAGTCCAGGTGAGCCGTTGGCTCGCCGTCCAAGTCACTCCCCCATCCGTGCTCTTCTTATAGTAGATCTCACTTTCTCCCGGCGTGTAATCCTCCCAGACAACATGAAGATTGCCAAGGGAATCAACCGCAATGGCCGGATCTTCAGAAGAGCCCGAATTCCAGGTAAGCCTTTTGTTTGCCGTCCAGCTGGCTCCGCCATCCGTACTCTTCTTGTAGTAAATCTCCCCGTCCCCCGGCGGCAGATTTTGCCCGACGACGTGGATATTGTCGGCGGAATCCACGGCAACGGCCACAGACCCAAAACCCGAGGATTCCCAAGTGAGCCTCCTGGTCGTTGTCCAGGAAGTTCCCCCGTCCGTGCTTTTTTTATAATAGAGCTCATAATGCCCAGTCGTATTATCGGACCAGAAAACGTGGAGATTGCCAAGGGTATCGAAGGCCAGGGCCGGCCACTCGGACCAGCCCGAAGTCCAAGTCAGCCTTTGGGCCGGAGTCCATTGGGCCTGGGCAAACTGAACAATAAAAGCTAAACCGATGGCCAGCACTCCCATGCTTATCCGTTTCATTTCACCCTCCTTTATAGAGCGGAGTGGTCCTGAGGCAAGGATTCCACTTAAGCAGACAACCCTTGACTTTCATGGCAACCGAGTCCCGCTCTCTGGGATAGAGCTTACTCCAGAGGCAAAATGAAGTCAAAAATGAGCCTCCTCGCTAGGGCAGCCGGACCAGGGTTAATCTGGTTTAAGCCTCATTTCTCAGCCTCGCGGAAAGCTTGACATCGGCCAAAGTGGGCAGTTATGCTTTCTCGCGAGGGACGGGAATATGGCTACCATGATGTCCCTGCAAATCTCCCAATGCTTGGCATCGGGGGCCGGGCCCGGGATCCGGCAAGGGACTGACTGAAGGCGTGAAGAGATGAAAGGCCTGTGCAGGAAATGTTTTGCCGAACTGACCGGACTCGTCGTATTCGCGATTTATCTATTTACGCTCGCTCCGTCCGTCGTCCAAATCGACTCGGGGGAATTGGCCGCGGTCCAATCCACCCTCGGAATCGCCCATCCGACCGGTTATCCTTTGTTTACACTTCTCGGTTTCGTGTTCTCAAAGATCCCCCTGCCGTTCACCAATATCTTTAAGGCCAACCTTTTAGCCGCCATATTCTGCGGCCTCGGAGTTGTCTTCATAGCCAGAAGCTCGTTCCTGATGCTCGGCAATCCCCAGGCAAAGCCCCAGTTGAAAACAGCCGGGAAGAAAGGCAAGGATAAAAAAGCGCCGAAGCCAGAGGCCCCTTGGGCCCTGGATGAAACGGCAAGAGTAGCCTCATCCTCATTCTCCGGACTCCTCGCCGCCTTCAGTCTGACGATTTGGAAGCAAAGCACTTCGGTCGAAGTTTATTCATTGCACATCCTGCTGATTTCGTTAATCATCTACTTTTTGTTGAAGGCCTACTTTTCCCCCTTTGATTCAAAGACCGGCACCTTACTCAAACCGTGGATAGTCTTTTTCCTGTTTCTCGGGCTCGGGTTCGCCAATCACATGACGACACTGCTCATCATCCCCGGCGCGGCGCTGCTCTTTTTCTGGAAAGAGAAATTCGGCGAGCGCGGCTTCCGCAAGATATCTTATGCTTTGCCTGCTTTTTTCGGAGTCCTTGTTATCTTCTATTCTTACCTGCCCATACGGGCCTCGCAGAAGCCGGCCATAAACTGGGGCAACCCGGCCAATTGGGAATACTTCTGGCGGCATTTCACCGGAAAGCAGTACCGGGTCTGGCTTTTCTCGTCATCGGAATCAGCCCGAGAGCATCTGGCCTATTTTATCAAGAACCTCCCCGTCGAATTCGCCTTCGTCGGCCTGGCCATGGTCCTCATCGGCTTTTTCTATGCGCGAAAGCGCTCGAAAAAGATCTCCTGGTTCCTGCTCGCGAACCTGCTGTTCACCGTATTCTACGCGATCAACTACGATATCGCCGATATCGACTCCTACTTCATTCTCGCCTACATATCTCTCGCCTTTTTTTCGGCCTTTGGCTTGGCCGGACTTTTTGAACTCCTCAAGTCGAAAAATCTGACCGCGCGTCTGTCGATTCCGATCCTGGCCCTGCCCCTGCTTTTTCAATTTGTCATCAACCTCCCCAAAGCTGATCAAAGCGGACTCAATGTTTACGAAGATTACACGAAAGGCGTTCTGAAAAGCGTTGAGCCGGAATCCATCATTTTCAGTTATCAATGGGATTATTTCATCTCGGCCTCGCTTTATTTTCAGCAGGTCGAAGGTTTTCAAAAGGACGTCGCCGTCATCGACAAAGAACTCCTGCGGCGGTCCTGGTATTTCGACCAGCTCCAAAAAAATCATCCGGATGCCATAGCCGGGATACAGAAGGAAATCCGATCATTCAAGGACGCCTTGAAGCCTTTTGAAAGGGGCGAGGCTTACAATTCGTCCCTTCTCGAAGCCGGTTATCAGGACATCATGACCAAACTCATCGCCACCAACTACGACAAACACAATTACTATATCGGCCCCGAATTGATCGATAACGAACTCCGGCGCGGGGAATTCAAACTGCCCGAAGGATATCAGGTGGTGCCTCAATTATTTTTATACAAAGTGGCCCGGGGCGATGCCTATATTCCGTGTCCCGACCCGGAATTCTCAATTCGGTTTCCTGAGCGGCTCGACCGGTACACGTCTTTTATAAAACAGATCGTCGCCGGCGGCCTCATCAACCGCGCCTTATACGAGATGAAATTCAATAAACTCGATCGCGCCAAATCGCTGGCCGAAAAAATAGCGAAGGATTTCCCCGGACAGCAGGTCCCCGAGCCGATCAAGGGACTGCTGGGCAATTGACCGGCTATCGATACGTTTGAACGCAAATCAGGACGGGACGATGAAACGGAGGCGTCCGAGGAGCCGGCACTCGCCGGAGGGGCTGATCCTCAGGGTAATTTCCTGCCCCGCTGCCCGGCAGCGGATGAGCTCACAAGGCTCGCGGGTATCTTTTTCCTGGGCCCTCTTGCGCCAGATGATCTTGTCGATCGGAAACTCCCGGCCGGCGACCACGATCGCCCGCGGCGTCTCCTGCCCCTTGTAGCCCGAATAAAAAAGGATCTTAATCAGCATGCTCATAATCGATATTACGGAAGCAGGCTTCTATTATACAAAATTTGCTTTTTACTAGTTATTTTATAGATCAGGATGCGGAGAGCGAGCAGCGACCTCTCGGGTTTAGCCTTTCCGAGGCGTTTTTTGAGGGAAGCCGAAATGGCGGCCGCGAGGACTGTTTGAGCACGCAAAGAACATGCCGAGAGGGAATAGAATGGAGGCAACAATCTTTGGCGCCTCGATTTATCATGCGGAGTTCCGCAGCGCCGAGAAAAACGCCTCGGGAACGGCGTTAAAAAACCGAGGGGAGCTGCGAGATTTCCGCATCCTGATGATGAAAACAAAAGTTGTCAAACTGAAACCTGCTCATTATAATGAGTCCACACCATGGAGGAGGAAAAGATGTCGCAAAAAATCCCTTCGCCTCAGTTCGCCAACATCGTCATGCTGGGTGCGGTCTGGGGGTTCGCGGAAGCGGGCCTCGGCCTTGGTTTGCAGAAATGCGCATCTCTGGCCTCGGGCTCGATCATGACCGGGGTGGCGTTCCTGTTCATCGCGGCCGCCTGGGTTCTCACCCGCCGGGCACTGGGGATTGTCCTCATGGTCGGACTGGTGACGATCATGAAACTGTTCGATGCCTCCCTTCTCTCCCTGCCTGTCAAGCACGGCGCGGTAGCCAATCCTATCTTTGCTTTCTGGATGGAAGCGCTGGCTTTCCTGGTCGTCATCGCCGTCATCCGGGAGTCGCTGGCCCGGAAAAAGCACGGACAAGCAGCTCTAGGCGCCGGCGCCGCTCTCCTCGCCGTGAACCTCTTCCCATTGGTGAAGTTTGCCACCGGAATCCCGGCCTGCGTATTTGCCGGCACCGGCTTCCCACTTTCTCTCTACTATGCGCCCATCGCGGTCGGCCTCGCGATGATCATGGTGCCCGCAGGTTTCCGGCTGGGTGAGCGGATCGCGGTAAGCGAGAGCGCCCACGAGGCGTTCGTCCGGGGGAAGGCCTTCAGATACTGGCTCTCTCCTGTAACACTCGTGGTCTCCCTCCTCCTCATAGCCGCTTTGCGCCTGGCCGGCTAACCATCACCCCGGCGTCTAAAAAGGAGGCTGCCGATGGAGAACACAAAAAAGAAAAAGGGCCGGACGGTCACCCGGCGCGCTTTCTTGCAGGGCCTGGGGGGCGGAGCAGCAGGCGCCGCCCTGGCTACCCGGATCCTGGGCCAGGGTGCCGGCGCCGGCCAAGCGGGGGTCTCTTTGTCCCCGGCGGTTGGCCGGAAAACCATAACCGTGACAGTTAACGGAAAGAGCATATCCTTGGATGTCGAGCCAAGGGAAACCCTGCTCGAGGTCTTGCGGGAAAAGCTGGGGCTTACCGGCGCCAAGAAGACCTGCGACCGGGGAGAATGCGGTGGCTGCACCGTGCTCATCGACGGTCAGGCAGTCTATTCCTGTCTCTTCCCTGCCATCCGCGCCGACGGAAAACAGATCATCACCGTTGAGGGCTTGGCCGACGGTGACACTCTTCATCCCGTCCAGCAGGCGTTCATCGAGAAGGACGCTTATCAATGCGGCTACTGCACGCCCGGGCTCATCATGTCCTCGGTCGCCCTGCTCAACGATATACCGGCGCCCTCACTGGGGCAGATCAGGACCGGCCTGAGCGGCAACCTTTGCCGCTGCGGGAACTACGTCAAGATATACGAGGCCGTGGCCGCGGCCTCACAGAAGATGAGGAAGGCCTGATATGAGAAAAACGCCATATCTCGAGACGGCCAGAGGGAACAAACCCCAGGGAAAAGAGACGCCGGCTCCGGCGCCCGTCGAATTCAAACTGATCGGCAAGCCGACGCCGCGGGTTGATGGGAAGCTCGTCGTCACGGGCCGGGCCATGTACACGCACGATATTTTCTTCAAGAACATGCTCTATGCCAAGATCCTCCGCTCTCCCCATGCCTCCGCCGAGGTCACCTCTGTCGACCTTAGCGCCGCGCAGAGCCTCCCCGGTGTCAAAGCCGTGATGAAGCTTAAAGAAGGAAGAGTCAAGTACGAGGGAGAACAGATCGCAGCCGTTGCGGCGATCAACGAGAAGATTGCCGAGGAAGCCCTCAAGCTCATCAAGGTCGAATACCGGTCCCTCCCTTATGTCGTCAGCCCGGAAAAGGCCATGGCCGAGGGCGCTCCCAGAGTCCATGATTCCGGCAACGTGGAGAAAATCAACGAATACAGCCGGGGAAATATCGACCAGGGCTTCACCGAGGCGGAAGTGACCATAGAGCGCACCTATAAAACCGCCATCGAAATTCACCAGACTGCGGAGACCCACGCCAGCGTCGCGAAGTGGGACGAGGATGAGCTGACCGTCTGGGATTCGACCCAGGCGATCTTCAGCGTCCGCGACGGCCTGGCCAAAGGGCTCGGGATTCCCGAGACCAAGGTCCGGGTCATCAAGATGTACATGGGAGGCGGTTTCGGGAGCAAACTGGACGTCAATGAGCACACCATCGTCGCCGCCCAACTGGCTAGGGAGACCGGCCGCCCGGTCAAGATAACCCTTTCACGGAAGGAAAACTCGCTGTGCGTTGGAAACCGGCCGTCCACCCGGATCACCATCAAAGGAGGCGTCAAAAAGAACGGGACCTTGACCGCCCTATCCCTCAGGAATTTCACTTGCGGCGGCCTGGACCGCGGAGACGGGACCTCCGAACCCCTGGTCGATGTCTACAAGTGCCCGAACGTCAAAGTGGAGGAATTCACGGTCTTTACCAACACCGGCGCCGGCCGGGCGACCCGGGCCCCCGGTCATGTCCAGGGCACGTTCGCCTTGGAAGGTTTCATGGAAGAGCTGGCCGCGGAGCTTGGCTTGGATCCCCTGGAATTCCGCAGAAAAAACTACACCACCTCCAATCAGGGCGGCACGGGGATCGTGTATTCCTCCAAAGGGTTGGACAAGTGCTATGATATCGGAGCCCGGAAGATCGGCTGGGAGCGCCGGAACAAAAAGCCCGGCGACGGCCAGGGAAAGAAAAGGCGCGGAGTGGGTATGGCCAGCCAGATCTGGTGGGGAGATGGAGTCCCCGGCACTCTGGCCGATATCAAGGTCCACCCGGACGGCAGCGTCGAGGCGATCAGCGGCACGCAAGATATCGGGTGCGGGACCAGGACCTATATGGCGGTCATCGCCGCCGAAACGCTCGGCCTTGAACCCCAGGACATTACGGTCAAAATCGGTGATACCGTCTATCCATGGGCGCCCATCTCGGGCGGAAGCCTGACGGCGCCTTCCGTGGGCCCCGCCGTCCGTGATGCCGCCCTCAAGGCGGCCGACCATTTGAAAGGAATGGCGGCCAAGAAACTCAGTGTGCCGGCCGCGGACATCGTCCTGGCCGAAAAGAAGCTCTTCGGCAAGAACAAGCCCGAAAACAGCATCTCCTTCAAAGACTTGGTCAAGGACCTGGGCCAGGAGGCCGTATTCCATGGGGAACGCGGTGGAATGCCGGACGGATTCGCCTACAATACCTTCGGCGCCCATTTCGCCGAGGTCGAGGTCGATACTGAAACGGGCCGGATAAGCGTGCTCAAGCACATAGCCGTGCACGAGGTCGGGCGGGTGCTGAATAGGCTCACGGCCGAAAGCCAGGTCATCGGTGGCGTCACCCAGGGCATCAGCACGGCCCTGTTCGAGGAACGGGTCATCGACGAGAACACGGGCAAGATGGTCAACCCGAACCTGCAGACCTACAAGATCGCCACCTCCATGGACATGCCGGAGATCGTACCCCTGTTCGCGGACCTCGTGGACCCGAGGATCAACAACCTGGGAAGTAAGGGTTTGGGCGAGCCTCCCCGAATCCCGAGCTCGGCCGCCGTGGCCAACGCCGTCTATAATGCCGTGGGAGTCCATCTCCGGGAGATCCCTATGACACCGGACAAGGTCCTCAAGGCCCTGGGCAATAAGGAGGCGGGCTCATGAGAAACTTCGAGTGGACCGAACCCCAGACCATCGAGCAGGCCCTGGCTTGGCTGGCCAAGGCCAACGGGAAGGCCGTCCTTATGGCCGGAGGCACTGACCTTTTCACCGAGATCAAGGAGGGAGTTGTCGAGCCGGACTTGGTCATCGACCTCAAGTCGATCCCGGGGCTGGCTTCGATCCAAAGGGAGGAAACGGGGGTCCGTATCGGGGCGCTCATGTCGGTCGCCGGCTTGGCGGCCGACGCGATGATCAAACGGGATTATCCTGGCCTGAGCGAGGCGGCGGGGTCGCTTGCGACGCCGCAGCTCCGGAACGTCGGAACGGTGGGCGGAAACCTCTGCCAGAGACCCCGTTGCTGGTACTACCGGGACGCGCAGCTGGTCTGCCGGAAGAAAGGGGGGAGCCAGTGCTTCGCGTCCAAGGGAAGGAACAAGTACCACGCCATTTTCGGCGGCGGGATCTGTTATATCGTTTATCCATCGGACCTGGCCCCAATGCTCATCGCTCTGGATAGCCAGGTCACGCTCAGCTCGCCGCGCGGCGACAGGAGCCTGCCCCTCGCCGAATTTTACGCGCTCCCGTCGAAGGATATCCGCCGGGAGAACGTCCTGGCGCCGGACGAGCTCGTCCGAGAGGTAAAAATCCCTCCGGCCAGGAAGGGAACCAGAAGCGCTTACGTCAAGCTCAAGGAAAGAGAGACCTGGGACTTCGCCCTGGTCTCGGCCGCAGTCCGGGGCACCGTGTCAGGGGGCGGCCTCGGGGACGTAGCGATCGTCCTGGGCGGCGTAGCCCCAGTTCCCTGGCGGCTGGCCAAGACGGAGGCCGCCCTCAAAGGCAAGAAGCTCACCGAGACGCTGATCAAGGACGCCCTCCGGGTGGACCTTCAAGAAGCTAAACCGCTTGAGGAAAACGGCTATAAGCTGCAGCTCGTGGAAGCCGCGGTCAGCCGCGCGCTGTTGAGCCTGACAGGCGGAAAATAAACGAAAAGATGAAGGACAAAATGCCGAAGCCTATCAGGCCGCCGGTGCGGCAGGCCTTTCTCCTTCTGGCCGGCCTATTATCCGGCCTATTATCGTCCGCTCTGCCCGGAAAGACCGAGGAACTGGCCTCCCGGGCGGGAGATAAGGTCACGGTCATTGCTCTCTATCCCTCCGTGGGTACGATCAAAGACCTGATGACCCTGCGGGAAAACAAGCTCATCGACATCCCAAACCTCGAAGTCGTGGGAGTGTATCACACGAAGGAGATAACGGATTACGGCAAGTCCAAGGCCTTCGTGACCGAAAAAGGGCTGGATTGGTTCAGCTTCCATCCGATCGCCGCCCCCATCCAGGCGGAGACGGTCTTTCAAACCAACGCCTGCACTCCGGATTTCGAGAAGCTCTTTGACCGGGCCGACGGGATCATTTTCTTCGGCGGGCCGGACATACCGCCTTATCTTTATAAGGAAAAGACCAATTTCCTGACTATTATCGAAGACCCCTACCGTCATTTCCTGGAATTGTCCTTCATTTTCCATCTCCTGGGTGGTCATCAGGAGGAGGGCTTCAAGTCTCTCGTCGAGAAGAGACCGGACTTTCCTGTCCTGGGGCTTTGCCTTGGCTGCCAGAGTCTCAACGTGGGCACGGGAGGGACACTCACCCAGGACATCTGGTCAGAGGTCTATGGCGCCGCCACGGTCGAGGATGCCATCGCCCTCGGTCCCCCCAACTGGCACTCCAATCCCTATGCCCGTCTCCTCCCGCTGGAAATATTCTCGGGATTCACCTTCCACGAAATCCAGTTTGCGGAAGAAGGGCGATTCCAAAAAGAGATCGGCTGGAAGCGGCGCGACCATCCCGTCGTCTTCTCCTCCCATCACCAGCAGGCAGAAAAACTCGGTCAAGGCTTCCGGGTCATCGCCTCATCGCTCGACGGGAAAGTCGTCGAGGCGATAGAGCACGAGCGCTTTCGCCATGTCCTGGGCGTCCAGTTCCATCCTGAGGCCTGGCCTCTTTTCGACCAGACTTCTAAAGCCAGGTTTACACCTGAAGACAAAGAGGCAATAGGCCTTAAAGCCTACTTGGAGGACCGGCCGGTAAGCTTGGCCTTTCATAAAAAGCTCTGGTCCTGGGTCAGCCGGGCCTGGCTGGAGGAACACCGGAAGAAATGACGTCCGGGAAGGCGGATCCCATCATAGGCCGGCCTTGATAATCCAGCCGCTTTCCTTATAATTATAGATACCGTGGCCAAAGAGATTCGGGGGGCATTTCGAATCGGGTGTCTTTTTTTGGTTTTTTTCCTGAGCGCCGGGCGGCCGGTACGACCGCACCAAAAAGAACAGTCCATCCCCCAGCATGAGGTGACGGTCACTCTGAAACTCGTCCAGGTCTACGTAACGGATAAAGCGGGAAAGCCGGTCCCGGATTTGCGGCCTGAAGATTTCAGGCTGTTCGACAACGGCAAGCCCGTGGCCATTACCGAGTTCGAAACACATACCATGTTCGTGCCGGAGCAGCCGCAAGAGGAGCCGGCCATTCCTTCTCTGCCCGGCCCTCCCCGGCTCAGCCGGAGGTTTTTCCTCTTCTTTGATTTCCTTTTCAACAATCCCCAAGGTCTGGAAAAGGCCAAAAAAGCGGCTCTCCATTTCCTCGACAACCAGGTCCAGGCTTCCGATGAGATCGGGGTTCTTTCTTATTCCCTGTATAAAGGGCTGACCCTCCACGAATACCTCACCACGGACCATCAAAAAGTCCGAGAGGT
>Ga0315295_10003014_pt1 | contig 14314 bp, 12 predicted proteins | sample YL17G14_0_MG_FD_204453 | JGI IMG/M metagenome (GOLD analysis project Ga0315295, IMG submission 204453) | Sediment microbial communities from Yellowstone Lake, YNP, Wyoming, USA - YL17G14_0 | ecosystem: Environmental > Aquatic > Freshwater > Lake > Sediment | place: USA: Wyoming | collected...
CTCATTGGTCTGAAAGGTCATCGGGATGTCGGCGGTATGCGGGCATCAGTGTATAATGCGATGTCGTTGGAAGGCACCGAAGTGCTCTGTAAATTCTTAAAGGAATTCCAGGAGCAAAACCAGTAACACACTGGTTCTTTTCTCCTTTTTTAATTTTTTTCTTTGAATGAAAACAAATACTTTCAGTGACCCTGATTGTAGGTATATAAAGTAAAACAACCTTATCAGTATTAATTGACTTGTGTTGCGGGGGACATGCCAGACACGGTTGCTGGCATTTCTGCCACTTTTATCAGAAATCATCTAAGCGTTTTGTGTTCTGATTCTTGATGAGTTTCTGGCAGGTTTCCCAGGACGTTCGTACATGTGGTGGCAATGACCCGAACCGTGACACCCAAGTGCTCAGAAATTTTTTTGTGACAGGGTCCGCGGGATACCCACTGCCGAGGGGAAGATTCAATTTTGGTTTGAGCTCCTGGGCAATCCTTCGGACATGCTCATCCCGGGTGACCTTCGCAAGAATACTTGCAGCTCCGACAACAGGGTAGTTCACATCAGCCTTATGTTCGGAGATCATCCGAGGTTTATAGGAAAGAAGTGACAAAATATCTCTGCCGAAACGCTCTTCCTTGACATCTACTGCATCGACGTAGCAGACATCAGGTTTGAGTTTCTCAATGATTTTACTATAGACGAACACCTCGAGTTCATTTAACGTCATTGTTTTTCGAAGATCATCAATATCAGCAGCTGGCATGATGATGATTTCATATTTTGAGGCGATCTTTTGTATCATCGGGGCGAGCTGCTCACGTCTTCTTGGAGTGAGTTGTTTCGAATCGCACACACCGATACGGACGAGTTCTGAATCATTCTCAACAAGGACACCTGCAACGACCAATGGTCCAAAGCATGGACCACGCCCGGCTTCATCCGTTCCACATATCATCGAGGTCTTGTAACAGATAGAGGTAAAAAGATGTTACGAAGCAGCCTATAGGCAATTTTTTAATACCGGACCCTATTCAGGCCGTTGAATGCCGCCGTAGCTTAGCTGGTGGAGCGGCTGATTCGTAATCAGCAGGTCAGGGGTCCAAATCCCTTCGGCGGCTTGGCCACCTTTTTTTCTCCTGTAAAAAATATACAAAAATGTTTTTTCTCCTGAGAAATAGAAAAAAGGGCTTTGGACCCTTAGAACTCTTAAACAAGGTCGTTAATCATTCGCACAAAAAACCATTGCGTCTTAACAAATCGTGTTAATGCTTGATTGATTCACTTTCTGAGATTTTTTTTTCCAAACATTTATAGCAAATTCTCGAATAACAATTTCATACAATTTAATAAGGAGTGTAAAAGAAACATGAAAAGAAAGCATGTTGATATGTGTGTTGTATTATTGCTTGTTGCAATGTTTTTTGTCGCTACCCCCGATATCGTGTCTTTAATTAATCCCGACGATAATCATACAGGTTCTATTGTAGGGCAACCAGTAGAGCCACCGATATTTGAAGGGTTTGTGCCTGTGCGAGGTACGTTTCTGTTTGCGGACAATGAAGTCACAGCGTGGGATGATGATGGTGATGGGGAAGAGGAGAACCATACGATTGAGGCGCCTTTGATTGTGAATCTTTCCGCTCATGGGTTTAAACCCGGTGATTTGGTTTTAATTAGTGGTCGTGGTGAGCTTCATTATGCAGCTCATGTGGACTGGAACTTAGTTGAGAAAGGTTCGATGGAGCTCCTGGGTCTGTTTAGCTCCTCTGATATGATTATCTGGGGAAGTGGGGAGGATGTTGTAGGACCTTTACATCGAGTTCCTGGGGCAATCAATGCGAGAAAATCATTTGACACTGAGGAGACGTTTAACGGACACCCTAATGATATCCCTGAGGATTTCTTTATCTCTGGATTTAATACAACCATTAGAATCCCGTCTGGTGCGGTGTATCTAATGATCGGGTGTGCTGACTATAAGTTGACTGACAATGATGGTTGGATGACGGTCACGATCGAAAAGGACACCGATGGAGATGGCCTTTGGGACTCATGGGAGACCAAAGGGATCGACGCAAACAATGATGGGACAATAGACCTCATCCTTGAAGGTGCCGACTGGGAGCATAAGGATATTTATGTTGAAGTGGACTACATGCAAGGTCACAAGCCTGACCAAGCAGCACTCGATGATGTTAAAGCTGCGTTTCGTAATTGTCCAGCGACCGTAGCGTATAGTCCAATCAATCTTCACATTGAGGTCGATTCGACAACCCCCGCAACACACACAGATTATATCAGATTTGAATGGATCAACAACTTCAAGTCCGTGCATGGTTTTGGAACTTTTGATCAGCGTCATAACGCAAACTCAGAGGCCATTTTGCTGGCCAAGAAGTACGCGTACCACTACTGCCTCTTCGTGCATTGCTATGAGTTCCTAAACGGGACTGTCTGGACGAAGACGACCTCTGGTGGGATTGCCGAACGTCCTGGAAACGACTTCATGGTGTCGTTGGGGGCTTGGACTGGAGGTGTGGGAAGCCGCGACGAGCAGGCAGGTACCTTCATGCATGAACTCGGCCACAACCTTGGTCTGAGACATGGAGGAGACGACGGTGTGAATTACAAACCTAATTACCTTAGCATAATGAACTACCAGTTCCAACTGCCAAATATACTAAAAGGTAGACCATTGACGTTTTCGAGCGCAAAGCTGCGAACCCTTACCGAATCGGGTCTAGACGAAACCACGGGATTGAATTGGGCTAATTGGGATTGGACGGTGTACAGCGCGTTGCTCCAGACAACTAATGGGTCGAAATATGTTCCTTTAACAGTTTCGACTCTGGGGGCGATAGACTGGAACAACGACGGTGACGAGCAGGATGCGTACACTCAAGCTAACATCAATAACTGGCCTCAAAGGGAATATGCTAACACTGATGACCAAATCCTATACGGTTTTGATGATTGGACAAACCTGAACTTCCGCTTCACTGAAACTGGAGCGTTCAACCGTGGTTTGGAATCCATGAATATTAGTGACATCGAGATGACGTGGGAACTTGCTCAAGCCATGGCAGAAGAGGCAAAGAACATGGTGGGAGGACCAACTGGTCCAGTACAGATTCTCAATGGTACTATCGATAGTAATGTCTCAGATCAACCTTCGCCCCAAGAGCAAGGCACTTCGCCAATTGACGCTAACATTCTTGTGATTGTAGGAACCGTCGTAGTTGTGGCGGTTGCCATAGCAGCATTGCTAGTGTTAAGGAAGAGGAGAAGATAGTGAGATATACAGAGGTACTAGTTTCTCTCCGTTTCTGGTCCAAAAAAGGTACACTTTAGTTTGCAGCAGCATCCCAATGAGCTCGATGAGATTCACCATTTTCTCAGAATCGGTATACAAATTTGTTAACAAATACGAGTTGAAATCTCCCTCTACATCATAAATCAATTTTTTTATTTGCCTGAAGAATATTATAACTTAGCAAAGCACACATTAGTCTGAAAAGCCAAAACTAAAGTTAAATTTAAATACTAAAAACGGAGTGTGAAAAAATACCATTTTTCACCTTTTTTATGGGGTCGGCTTTTAACCTATACACCGTAGTCCCTTCGGCGGCTTGGCCATCTTTTTCTCCTGAGAAATAGAAAAAAGGGCTTTAGACTCCCTAGAACTCTTTAGCAAAATCTATCTTTTTTTCCGTTCTGTTTAATGAATGTACTAACATGTTTAATGAATGTATCAGAAAGTATATGTAAACAAAAAGCGTAAACGGTCTTAGGTGAACACAAATGAATGGAAAAAAAATCGCAATCATAGGACTCTGCCTTTTCATGATTACCACCTCCATCAGTGCGATAACAGGAAACGCAGAAGAAACACAAGGAACATCAGATGCAGGCGTCGCATCTTCCAGTGCAGGTATCTGGTATCCCACTACCGGCCGATTTTCCTATACCAATGGAGATGCTACAGGCACCTATGTGCATTTCACAATCGATGAAAACACAGGAAGCATAACAGAGTATACCGTAAAACTAACGTTCTATCCTATGGTCTGGTACAGTCCAATGAGTAGCATATATCCTAATCCTGAAAAAGGGATCAATTCCGGTAATATCACATACGAAAACAAAACAATATTTACTTCAATACAAATACATGATTTTGAACCAACAGCAACCCCGAATGCATATGCGGATTACCTTATTTTCCAAGGAAAAAACACACTCATGAAATGTGTTGACCAAGAAGGAGGAAGTATGCATATAGCCTCCAGTGATCTTCCAACATTGATAACCTTTGAAGTACCGGATGGATTTGAAATCACCCAATTAGCAAACGACATCTACAGCATTCCACCACCTCTTATAGATGAAAAAGGAGGGGAAAACGGTACAATGGACACACCAGGACAACCAATTCCCTCTGAAAGCGTGCCATCTCCCTGGCAGACCATCTGGATAAAATCCGACAACACAACAACCTCAATAAACTCCTATAATGCAACAGTCACCATAAACGGACAGACGATAGAACTTGAGATAAGTCCCTACGGATACCTTGATATCTACACCTACGTCGAATACCCAGCGCCCACCATGGTAAATGATTTCTGGTACAACGATCTGAACATCACACAAGCACAAGATACCATCGAAGAAGCAAAACGAAATGGAATCATTACCGCAGAAGGATGGGTCACCGATGACACGATACTCCCACCGTCTGCGGAGACATCACCATCAGACTGGGACCAAGTAAAGATGGCAAACTCCGCTTCAAATAACTATTACACCTACGATGACCCGACCTTTGAGATGACATTCAACAAAATCGATAACACCGGTGTCGATGTCATTGTCAACTCAGAAATATCGACTGGGAGAATCGTCATCATTAATGTCGATAAAGAAATACTTCAAACCACATCCGTTGAAAAACTCCTCGTTAGCTTCGATAACACAACGATGAACCCAACGGACAGTCTTCAAACGCTCATGGAAAAAGTACAGAACAAGGAGAGCAGCCCCACCTATTATGTCCTCTCCGGAGAACAACTTACCACACTCTTCGTCTACGTTCCTCACTTCTCCACTCATACAATCTCCATCAAGAGCCTTACGTCAGGAGTCGCAGCGATTTCGAATATTATTCTGCCGATACTCCTCTCCGCATTATTCATTTGCCTCTCCATCGGAGCGATGGTACTACAGAAGAGAAAACATCGGGATGATTTCTAAATCATCCCCTCGCCTCCCCCTTTCTTTTCTTTAACACCACTCCAAAATAAACATATACAACGAACGACATGCAGCACAAACGAAGGTCAGCACATGAATGAACTAGAAATATTCCTCCGATTCTCATTTCTTGGTTTATCAACACTCATCAGTATCATTTCATTACTGTCACTGACAAAAATAAAAGAAATGAAATTAGCATTTGCCTCCGCAGGTTTTCTTCTCTTTACTATCGAAGGCATCCTCGTGACCATTGGAATTTTTTCCTCTGCTGTCGAAACCATGGTAACCCCATTGACATTAATAGGTACAAGTTTTATCGCCTTGATTTTCTTTTATCTGTCCATCCTGAAACGCTAGGTGCCAGCAATGGACCATGAACTGCTGACCTTATCCCGAAGAAAAATGATTTTTCAACAAATCTCTAAATACCCTGGAACCTACCTTAGGGAAATGGAAAAAACACTCTCACTGTCTCTTGGAGATCTCCAATATCATCTCCAACAACTCGAAAAAGCAAATCTCATTTCATCACATGACGATGGACGCAGAAAACGATATTTTGTAAAAGCTGAGGTGAATTATTTTGACAGAGAAATTTTATCATTTGTCAAAATAAGAACGTCACGAAATATTATCATCTTCCTTTTGCTGCATCCTGATTCAAGTTTCAAAGAAATCCTTGGCCAGTTCCATTTCACAAAAGGAGCACTTTCCTTTCATTTGAAAAAATTGCTGCACGCAAATATCATAACGAAGACGAAACGAGAGAAAGAAACGATTTATCGAATCAAAGATGAAAACGCTATCAGTCACGTGTTAATCACCTACCAATCAGGAATTGTTGATGAAACGGTGAGTGGATTTATTGACGTCTGGACAAAAATCGTCTAACAATATCTCTTGTTGACTGAAGCACTTTGATGACAGAGCATCTGTTTAATTTCAGCTGTTTTTTTTAGTGGGTTTTGTATTTTTGGTACGGTCTTCGACATCTCTCCGGACCTTTTTTGTAAATAAAAAACAGCACTCTGGGTCCCAATTCCTCAGGTGAACCTGATGTCTTTTACCATGCTTCTGAGATCCGCTCGTGGTGTCACCTCAACATTTTTCGCGGTTAAGACAAACAAGTCTTGGGAGAACAGCGGAACGACCATGACATCATCAACCAATGCAATCCTGAATCCTTCCTGTAACAGTCGTAATCGTTCCACAGGATTCATTTCCTGAGAAGCAGCGACGCCCAACCGATCTACCTCGGCATTCGAATAATGTCCGCTATTTAACGAACCGAGATGCTCCCCGATTGACCGAATAAAAAGATCATACATGTACCCTCCATCCTCTGAGATCGTCCCCCATCCTACCAAATACATCGAAGTATTTCTTTCATAAACAACCTTTGCATTATACTCATCGATTGAGAGATTGTTCATCGTGACATGGATTCCAACCTCGGAAAGTTGCTGGGTGATGAGGTAACAATTTTCTGCATTATACTCATATCCTTCGGTGATACAATCCATGGTGATATTGAACCCCTGTGCATATCCTGCTTCTGCTAAGAGTTGTCTGGAAGCAGTCACGTTATACGGCAATCGTTTTATCTCTGGGTTATACCCGAAGATATAGGGAGTAATAAACTGGGATTCAGGCTGTGCAAAACCTTTAAAGGGACCATTTATCAAAGGAGTGATATTGATTGCTTGGTAGATTGCTTTTCTCACACGGACATCTGCGGTAGGATTCATATCATCTGGAAAACCGTAGCTTTCATTTTCTCGCATATCGAATCCGATGATATAGGTGGATAATGGTGGGAATGGTACGACTGTTATGTTTTCCTCTTGTGTGATTTGATCAATCTTATCATCGATGTTATATTCTGCTATATCAATGACTCCAGAGAGAAGCGCGTTCAATCGTTCTTCATCATTTTCAATTGCCTTGAACACGACTGTTTTAATGTCAGGTTTTTCTCCCCAGAATTCATCAAACCGCTCCAGGGTTGTGTAATTATCAAGTTCATAGTCTGCCAATCGGTATGGTCCTGTCCCGATGAGTCTTTGTTCGTCTTGTTGTCCGGTACCGTTTCTGCAATAGATGATGCCAGCGTTCGCTAATTGTGAAAGAAGAAAACCAGGATTTGGTGTAAACGTGATGAACTCAATCGTATAATTATCCAGGACATTGATATCTTTAATAATCGAATTAAAACTTGTATGGAAATTTTCAAAGGAGTATCGGACATCTTCTGCGGTGAAATCGTCCCCATTATGGAATTTTACTCCGTGTCGAAGATTAAACCGCCAGCTGAGATTATTCGGATTATTCCATGAGACCGCGAGAGCGGGAACAATGCGAAAATCTTCATCAAATTGAACAAGTCCGTCGTAAATATTGGGGATAATCATATAGTAATTATCATTGGTAATACCCAGTGGATAAATCCATTCGGCTGATAGAACTCCCCAAACAAGAGTATCCTTTTTTGGTTTGTTATTATCATCGTTTGATATGGTAATACAGCCTGAGCAAAACAGCAGGAGAAGTATGAAAGATACGGATAGTATATTTTTATTTGACCGATTCTGCATATGCTTCCGACATCGATAATGAACTTTTTATCTCTATTCGATTAAAATTAAATAAGGAGCGGGCTTTGAAGGAAAAATCTTGTATCCGATCCATATTCTTATGTCTGATTAGGAGGATCTTATCGGTATCCCCCGATTTTCAGGCTTGGATCACCAAAGAGCGCCCATTGTTCGACATTCTTTACGATGATTGCGGATCCGTCTATCGAGCCATCAGACCAATCGATGGGACATGCCTTCAAAACAGAGGAGATGGAACCACTCCATGTGTCACCGAGAACGTCGGTATGATTGATGCTGTACTCTGCGAAGAATTGTCGGTCTAGCCATTCGATACCGCCATAGCCAAGGCTGATATCGGGGGATTCATAGCTAAACGCTGTGGCACCAATCGTGGCGATGCTGCCGCCGTTTTGTTGGATCATGAGCGCCCAGCCGATACAATAGGGCGTCGGTAATCCGTACACAAAGTACGAATTTCCTAAACTGACATTGAACATGTTGTTGAAACAGCCGCTGCCTGTGATGCAGACCGGTAGTTTCTGACGGTTGTGGAGAAACGGGAGGCTCCGTAAACGAAGCCCATTGATCCAGGTGTCGTTGTCATCTGGTGGATGTGTCGCCCATGTTTTTGGGTTGCCATGACCAGACATCCAGAGGAACCCACAGCCTTTGTTGACTGCTGAAACAACGTCGACCCAATTCCTCAGGCTTCCATCGGAAGCCCAGATTTTCACCGGGCGGAAATCGGTCATCATGTCAAGACCTTGTTGGGTATAGACCTCTCCATCGTAGTATGGGGTCCGTCCTGGATAGGTGTCTCCTGCGACGACGACCATGGTTTTAAACCAAGAGTCAGCACATCCGAACGTCTCGTACATGATGATTTTTCGTACGACGATGCGCAACTCATGTGCATTGAGACAGGGAAGCCTTCCAAGGCTCACGTCCGGAATGAGATCTGGGTGGTCCACAGCAGCTTCACCAATCGGCCATTCCCCGAACACACCATTCTCATTATCATCCCAGCTGGAGAACGACCCGTTTTTATCATAGATGTCCGCGAAATACAGATCAGAGAGGAACTGTGTCTCAGGGTACGTCTCATAGGGACGATTGAGAGAACTATATCGCACGGGGATCCAGTATTTTTCGTCAGAGCCTTGGTTGCTGCGTCCGCCGACAAGCAACACATAATGAATACCCCATTTTTCAATCGCGGCTTTGATGAAGTATTTGACTTTCTCTGCATCGTCTCTGCCCTGCCAGAACATCTGATCGTACACTTCGTCCGTGTCAACAAGGACTGTTCTGATACCCACCCTATTTTTATGGTTAACAAGCGGGAGAAGATCGTAATGGAATATCTTTGGGGTGATGATGAGCAGGTCATAGATACTCGAGGCTTGGCCGGTTCGCTGAGGAGAAGTATTTTCCAAAAGCATCGTGCTTACGACAGCGGTTGACCATGCCGGAAGGATCAAAAGAAGAATCGCAATGGCGATGCATGGTTTCTTTTTCAGGTGATGGCTCATAATTTTCCTGGATTGTTAAAATATTTGTTCTGTGATTTAAATAATTTGCTATGAAATGGAAATCAGCGTTGCAGTGGCAGGGGCTATGAGAGTTTACTCCAAGACGAATGATGCATTCGCGTTCTAGGGAATCCAGATTTACGATGTATCATATGGATACATCAATGAAAACAGTATGACGCGGGGGACCCTTTGTTTACGTGCTGATAATGGTATTATCTTTGATGTAAGAAAATATTTGAAACAACCATGAGAGGATAGGTGAGGATGGATTCTGGGTTAGTAAGGAAACGGTGAGCGTTGCATTCGCTGAGTTCCCAGCTGCATCAAACGCGATGGCTTTCACCTGCAGAGGCAAGAAAATCAGTCGAAGCTCCAGAAGAAAATCATACGGGAAAGTAGTATCGATAAAGTAAAGAAAGTCGTCGACGAAGAATTCAACAAGCCTCATACCGCTCATCCCATCACTTGCTTCAGCATGGATTTCCACAGTGAAGGGAAAAACATTCCATTCCGAAGTAACTTGAAGATCAGGAGAGTCATGATCAATAAGCAGATTCATGGACAGTGTTGCAGATTCTTCACCTGCTACTGTCCAATACCAGTACAAGGTATGCAGACCATTTTGACACACTTCAAAAGTACCGGTGTATTGAGTCCACATTCCACTATCCAATCTATAGAATATTGCATCGACGTCCCCATTGATGACAAAGGTGATGTTCACACAACTGATGTACCATCCATTATTCCCGATCGTTCCATTGAACACCGGGTAACAGCTTTCGTTCAGTGCTGTGAGGATAAAATCATAGGTCGTATTTTCCGAGATGCTGAGCAATACCCATTGGGTATGATACCCTGGTTTTGAACAGGTCGCGTTTTTCAGACAATAACAGAGCGGGATGTTGGATACATGATAATATCCTTCGGAGTTACTGTAGTTTTCCTCATAAGTATTATGAAAGGAGACGCGAACCAGTGCACCACTGAGTGGGTTCATCTGCATATCTGTCACATACCCTGATAAATTTGCTTCTTCCTGAGACGGCAGTACGCTTGTTTGTTGCGGAGAAAGACGATACGACAGACCAAACCCGACGGTAGGCGATAAAATTATTCCAATCACAAAAAGCTGTACGAGTCGATGATAGATGAACGACATGTTCTTTCACTCCCCATTTCTATAATAAAGAAGAAGTACTAATATAAATAATTATTCTTTATTTAGTAACCGACATTAATTTTTGGAAAAAATGTATATAACAGGTTATACATATTCTCCATGGTGCACTCATGAATTTAGCGAAACGAAAAGAGAGGGAATTGATAATAAAATTAAGGAAGGAAGGTAAAACCTGTATCGAAGTTGGTGAGATACTTGGCGTAAGCAAATCAGCGGTATCCTATTGGAATCGTCGGTATAATGAAACGGGATGTCTGGAAGATAAACCTCGTCCGGGAAGACCAACACCGTTAACTGAAGAAAAACTTCAACACATGAAAGAGAAAATAACAGGTGCCATGCTGGAGCAGACGGGCAGAGCAGGTTTATCGTCAAAGGAGATCCTTCTTTTTGTCAAGAAGGAAACAGGAAAAATCTATACGCCGCGGCACATAGAGCGGTTATTGCATAAGATGGGTTTTTCCCTGATAACTCCTCGGGTGAATCATATCAAGAAGGATGAGAAAGCACAGAAAAAATTCAGAGAAGCGTTTAAAAAAAACTCCACCAAGAATATATGGACCATACCCTCGTAACGTTTGATGAAGCCGGTTTCAGAATTGTCCCTGTTTATAGAAGAGTGTGGTTCTTTAAAGGAAAGAAACCCACGGGTGTTTTCTTCTGGAGTAACAAAAAAAGTAACATTATAGGAGCACTGATCGATGGGAAGAAACTCTATTATAAATGGCATGAGTCATTAAACACTCTTACGTTCAGGAGTTTCCTGAAAGATTTTCTCCATCACCTTCCAAAGGGTAAATATGTGTTTATTTTTGATAATGCATCATATCATAAATCATCAACGATTCTTCGATATCTTAAGAGTTTAGATGAAACCATCAAAATAGAGTTCATTCCACCCTATTCACCAGAGTTAAATCCAACTGAGACCTGTTGGAAAGTCATACGACAACAGGTGACAAACTCAACATATTTTCAAAGCATGGAAAAAATGCAATTGAGCATTGATAGGTTCTTGACAGGACATGATTTCAATCTCAATCCTTCCAATTATTTATGTCGCTAACTACTACCTCAAAATATTTATATAATATAAGTTATAGAACAATACCTTTAAGAATACACGAGAGATGGGTTAAAAGAGAGATGGATGCTATGCGGATATTGAGTGTTAGAACAAAAATAGAGGTAGTATTGGTTATAACTTTCTTACTTATTCTTGGTACTGTCTCGGTTGTGTCACTGACTCGAACGATATCAAATACACATGATGATATAGATACGTTTATACGGAATAGTAAAGGTAACTATTGGCAAGCTACAGGAGCGAATATTCAGATAGCGATAGATGACTTAGGAATTACAACATATAGTAAGTGGGGAACTCCAAGGGGTACAGTATGGTTACCAGGGAATATGACCCTGAATGTTTCCTCAAGGATAACTGTCAAACTTGACACAACACTTGATATGGGTGGATGTGTCATAAAACCAACCTCTAATTTTGATGTCATCCTTATGGATAAAGGATCAAGAATCCGCAATGGTATTATCGATGTATCTGACGTTGGTTCATATAGTAAATCTGTTATTACTTTCAACGCAAACGATTGGGATTGGGCTCAACAATGTTATGTAGACAATATGGAATTGGATTCATCGTCACTGAGAGGAACTGCAATTTACTTAAATACTTCTTCTTTAACATTTGCAGCGGATCTTACTTTTATCTTCTGTAATAAAATAAATATTAATAATTTTCAATATGGAATATATATCAATCAGGCATCAACACGAACGCCCGATAATTGTTATATCAATGGGAATGTTTTTACGAATGTCCACATGGATAATGTCAAGTATTGTATGAAGGTTTATCAGGTGTCCGCAGAGGCAAGCGCAAATCAATTTGAGAACATCTATTGCAATTGTACTCATAACACAGAATATATTATTTGGAACAATGGGCAGTACTCACAGTTTGTAAACATCAATGCATTCAATTGGGATAATAACAGTAAAACTAGAAAGTCTTATGACTTTTCAAGTAATGCAAATGGTGCATATCTAACATTTCACGGTGGTGGAAATGATTTATCATTTCCCACATTTTTGTGGTATGACAATTCGTATACAATATTCAATCAGGATAATAGTACGTTGATGTGTGGAAGAGTGAGGCAGTATATTCCATAGGTGTTATCATGAAAAATAATTGGCTATTGGTTCTGGTTGTAGTTATTCTTTTAACCTTTACGGGAGTATCGTTTGCTAGTAATAGAATCATTTCCAGTACAAATGATAATATCTATACAAAGATCACAAATTCAAACGGTAAAGTATGGGATGCAACCCCAGGGAACATCCAGGTTGCAATTAATGATTTGCATAACCAGAGTGGGATAGTTTGGTTACCTGGATTAAAAACATTCTATTTGCCGAAGACCATCGTTGTATGGAGAAATATTATGCTCGATATGGGTGGCGCAGAGTTCAGATTACCAGCAGGGGTGAACTGCAATGTCGTAGAATTGAAAGATGGCGCTGGTGTAAGAAATGGGATAATCAATGTTGCTGGTACGAACACCCTTTATGTAACGAATACATCGTTTGCTGTCCCGAGTGCTGCAATCTATCTCAATGCAAGTAGTTGCATACATTCAGGAACCATCGAGGAAATGCACTTGGCTACTGTCACTGCATCATATCCGACAGATATTATCACCTATGGGAGAGGATATGGGATTTACCTCCATGCGACAAACGCATCTACTCCGCAGGAGATAAGTGGAGTAACAGTGAACCAAATCTGGTTCTATTGCTTTAGAATAGGTATCTATCTGTATAATGAACGAAAAGCTCGTACTGGAGAAAATGGTGCATATATTGATGATAACATCTTCACGAACGTGGCGGGTTGCGCATGTTCATGGTTTGTGAATCTCACGAGGGCAGTCAATACGAGTAAATGCAGTATATCATATAATTATTTAGACCAAACTCAATTTCAAACTGGAGGTTGGTTTAGTCGCGAAGCTTGTACTTGGGGTCTTCTGAGGATTTCTGGTACTGGGAATCATTTTTCAAACGTACAATGTTGGGATTTTTCTTATTTGCATATGGGTTCTGGATTGAATGCCTTTTATCTAACCCCAGATTCACAATATAACTATTTTCAAGTAAATGGCTGTAATCAGAATTGGGTTACTTGGAGTGGTAGTCATAATACTGTCATGATTACAGGGCCACTTTGGGATTCTGATACTGTTGATATTACGATAGATCATGTTGTTCAATATCATCCCCATTAATAAGAAGTCTTTTTGGGGGAGATAGGAACTCTTTTCCTCGCCGGTGAGGAAAATGCTGTGAATTTGTATATCAATAACATTTATCAATTTAATCCATAATGGGAGAAACTTCTAGCTTTAAAAGAATCAGCAAGGATAAAAAAGAAGATTAGAAAAATAAAACTCCCTGGGAAGATGTTTTTTTATAATTGACGTGACAACAACGGTTATGATTCTTTGAACATGGCATGGTCAATGAAGATGCTGATATATTTCGAGGATTTTGATTTCATGTTAGAATAATACGCTTTTATTAACTGCGACTGGGAATACCGCGCGGTCTGAAGCAACAGCGTAAGACCCGCGGATGAAAAGTCGCATCTCTTTTTTCTCCCATCAAACCATATCTCTTTCTTGTCGTGCGCGGCACACCGCCTTGGGTGTGCCCTATAAAGGCGC
>Ga0315295_10003015_pt1 | contig 14314 bp, 24 predicted proteins | sample YL17G14_0_MG_FD_204453 | JGI IMG/M metagenome (GOLD analysis project Ga0315295, IMG submission 204453) | Sediment microbial communities from Yellowstone Lake, YNP, Wyoming, USA - YL17G14_0 | ecosystem: Environmental > Aquatic > Freshwater > Lake > Sediment | place: USA: Wyoming | collected...
AAAAGAATAGGTGATGTCGGCGGAGTATCCCACCATTCAAAGCTTCCCGCATTGATGAAATAACAGGAAAGCTTCATCCACCGGGGAACGAAATTGTAGGCGGGCCGCAATCGAATCGACAGATTGACGGACGCGCCGAAAGGAACAACCGGTCCCAAGGTAGAAGAAACCCTCTGTCGCCAGACCGGTTGAGCAACCTGATTGGTTGTCGGGACAGTTACGGCAATGGCTAAAAGATCATTGGTGATGCTTTGAATGACAAAATACTCGGTCCCTACCATCACGCAATCACCAATCGCCAGTTCCGTGAGAAAAAGCGTTCCTACGCCGACTATCTGTCGCAGTACATCACCAAGGACAACCGAAGCGGTTCCGGTCAAAGCATCGAAATTACCCGGTCCATCTTCATCTGAAACGAAGTTATAGATGTAGGGAAAAATCTTGTCGCTCCCCAGACCGCCATCGACGGTATTGTCAAGCCTGATTGCTTCACGTACCATAAAATGCCTCCTTATTGATTGTTATTACTGCGGAGTGAGGCACTTCATACCACGGAAAGCGATCGCATAAGCATGGACCCGGCCTGTCGCGGCAACGTCATTGAGCCGGATGTCAAAGCGTATGACCGAAGTACGCTTGAAGAGATACTTCCATGAGAATTCCTTGATGAGCGACAGCCCATAGCCCGGTGTGGCGATAAGCTCAATGGGAATGAAATTGCTCATGAGTTCGCGGCCTGCGCCGCTGTCGGTAATGCGGATCTGCAAACCCCGACCGGCGAATGTCGCGGCTCCGGGAATCGGAAAGCTTGTCGCATTGACGGCATCGACCGAAAACGCGGAAATCAGCATGGCATCGGATTTGAAATCCGACCCCTGCTCAATGGTCATGGTATTGATCGCGGAAATGGTCGAGCCGATTGACGTTGTGATAGTCCCGGCGATACCATACATATACTGGTACTTCATCTTCTGTACCTCGCGGTCATGCTCAAGCTCTTGAGCTAAAGCCGCGAATACGGGATTGCCGGAAATCTCAGAAGCCATTTCGGGATTCAGATAGTCTGTCATGCGGGCCATTGTGTTCTCCTTTGCTCAAGCAACGGTAGAAAAAAGATAAAGAGCGGATAGCCATTTTTCGGATAAGAAAACCGGGGAAAAATGGCCGTGATCCCCCGGTTTCCTGTTTGTACAGACGTTCGGCAGAAGTACAGACGTTCGGCAGAACGTCTCTACTACATTATTTTGCGCGAGTGAGCAATCCTTCGAGCGTCACCTGCATGACCGACACGGCGGTATTCAGGATGGCAGTACCAGCGTTCAATGCGGCAAGCGATGTCGCATTGTTCTGGATGATCCGCTGCACAACCTGAAAGCTTACCAGATTGTCAATCACGATGGGTGTCGGGTCGAGCTTGCTCCATCCGGTCGTCATGCACCGGCCTGCGCCGTATGCAGCGGCCAGAGTTCCGGCAACCGCTATCGGGCGGGGCAGGAATTCCGAACCGTGGATCTGATAGTCGAATTCCCTGCCTGCGATACGAATATCGAAAACGGAATTGGAGAGTACCAGATTGAAAGCCTGCTCGACGAGGTTGGGGTTGACGCCTGCGGCGGCGGTCTGCGCAAGGCATCCTACCGACATACGGGCAATCAGGAAAACCTGACCGGCGGGAAGCTTGCCGCTATCCTGCATGTTGGTTTCGTTGATCGTTTTCGCGCCCGTTACCCATGCAGCGCCGATCGGCTGAACGAAATAGGTGTTGTCGCTGATGGTCGCCGCGAATGTTCGGCTATCCCAGAGACGATGTTTCAGAGCGTCGCGGGAGAGCGAATAGCTTCCGCCCCGCTGCATCTGAATAAGCTGCTGTGCTGCTTGTGACAACATGGTCACACCCCTTCTGTTATGAGTTCCCCTGACGCTTGAGCTTTCGCTGTACGTCAAGGTGGTGTTTTTGCGGCATTGAAAATATAGTATCGGGGATCGCCGCCGGTCCCCGATACATTTACTGCTTACGCCATGAATGCGTCGAGATCGTCACCGAACGCCTTCATGACCGGCGATTCGTAACTTGCGCCATAGGCTGAAGGGCCATAGGACGGAATCATGTTCTGTCCATAGCTTCCGGCCATTGCTTGCGACGCATGAGTCCCCGGAGTCCCATAGGAACCCGAAGCGGCAGGCATCATCTTGTCGATGGCGGTATTGCTGACCGGCAGTTGCGGCAATCCCAGAGCCGTGACGTTGACGGCAATGAGATCATACACACCGGTTCCGGCAATGACGATTCCGACTTCTTTTGCTCTCTTGTTCTTGAGCATGGAGAAGATCAGGACGCCGATTGCGACATTGATAAGTCCGCGAGCTTTGCCCCATCCGGTTGCGGACGCAATCTGCGTCTGCCATGTTGCGGGCATGATCCGGCTGACAAGGGGAAGCGTCATCCATCCGGCCACAAGACCCACGCCGATCGTTGCCGCCGTCATGAGCGTACTCTTGTTTGTCAAGGTGCGCAGATTGAGCGGATTGCGTCGGACCCTGCGACGTGAACGGAAAGGATTGCGTCGGGCGGTACGGCGGGTGAGCCGTCGGGCAACGCGCCGGGATCGAGCGGGATTCTTGCGCTTGCGACCGCTGCGATCTTTGACAAACGAAAGTCTTACCTTCCGCTTGCGCCAGCCTTTCCTTGCGGCTGTTCGATGGCCCTGCGTATTGTTGGGCCAGTAGTTGCGACGCCGACGCGCTTTGCGGGCTTTGCGTCTGGGGTTGAGGAGAATCGAGCTTGTCCTGCTTGAACGTGCAGGAGCAGCGCGACGCCGACGCCGAACTGAACGGCGTCGAGTAGTGGTGAACAAAGGCATAGCGCCTCCTATTTAAGGTTGAGTGACAAATATCCTGCTCCGGCAGGACTTTTTTACTATACGTGAAAACCTTGCGAAAGCAACCAAGAGGTTCCGCGTCTGGCTAAAGCTTCCGCCTGCGAAACAGTCTGGATATGCGGATTGTTATAACCATGACGCGCCATGATGGTTGCGCCAAGCCTTGTCGAAAACGGACCGATTGCATACGAATAAATATGTCCGTGGGATTGATCGGTCGGATTTACTTCCGACTGAAACATCGAGAATTTTGATGTGCCAGCCATTTTCCCGACATACCAGCGTTTTGAAGGATTGCTCTTTTTTGCTTTGCGCTGCTCGTCGCTTTTCATCAGCTTGCAGAAACCCTTCACTGAAACCTTGCTTTTGAAGTTTTTCATATCGGAAAGCCCGATACCCTGCTTGGGATTGATAAGAGGTATGACCGGCATTAGAGTATCCTCATTTTATGGATGACATATCCCGCGACAAGCCCGGCTATGAAAATTCCAATCACGGTCGGGACAGCGTATTTTGCGGCCCACATATTCAGAACCGGCCCAAGCTCATAGCTGACCGGACCAGCCGCCGAGGGTTTCAAGGCTCCCTTGACCTGATCGTCAAGCCATTTACGCATGACCGGGATCTGCTCTTGGCTGAAAATGACTTTCGCATGGGATTCATCGACCTTCAGGATTCGGGGAAGCGAACCGGTGACGCCCTTGACCCATTGAGCATATCCGGCGGCTATCGCGCTATCAACCACCTGTCCGGTAATGCCATATATCTCATTACCAAAAGCAAGCGGGTCGATGAATGTCTGAAGATTGAAAGCCATATCTCACACTACCTGTTGACTATAAAGTAATATCCGGTCGCAAGCAAGGCTATGGTCGCAGCCATGCCGATACCGGTCTTGGCGACAACGGTACTTGCGGGTGACTTCAGGTTCAACCGCATTCCCGCTTCCAGAATTGCGCCCTTGTCAAGATCCGTCACGGCTGCGGCGTATATCCGGTTGAAAGCTTCCTGCATTGATATTGCGGAAGCTTGGGATTCATCCTTGATAGCGAAGATCCATTGCTCCGGGGTGATGTTTTTCACATCATCACCGAAAACGATGTTGCCGCTTGCGTCAATGCCCTGCGGTTGCGTAAACCAGCTATCATCATACGGTTGAGGTGCAATCCCCGGAGTCGTGCCGGGCGTCACGCCCGGAATGACGCTCGGCTTTTTTGCAGTGGAAGCAATGGCGGGAGCGGACTTCTTTGCGCGGGCGAACAAATAGACCGCCGCCGCGCCAATGCCAAGGTATAAAAGTTCGTTACTCATGGTATCATCCTTCCCATGATTTCGCGGCAAGTGAAGTTACAAGCGAAAGCCCTGCCGCGCCCGCGAACACGTAACTTGCCGTCTTATGCTTATTGTAAAGCATGACCGAAAGAGCGCCGTAGGTCAGAAGTCTCCCCCACGCATAAATAGCACCGCTTCCGCTGAAAGGAACCGGAGTGATCGGCAACATGGCAAGCGCGATCTTTGAACCGGCAGGCTTTACGGAAACATCTGGAGCCGGTTGCGTGTCGGTAGCCGGTTGCTCTTCATCCTGACCCAGAACACGGAATTTCGGTTGTGCTTGCATGGTCATAATCAGTTCTCGATTCCACGGTCGGTGACAATGAGTTTTTTGCCTACTATGTAAAGCTGCTCTTTCTGTCGCTCATCCATAAGCACAAGACATGGAGTATCGAATTCATGCCGGTAAATTGCTTTTTTCCCATCACCCCCGCCATTGAGCTTGTCGGTTTCGTATTCGATGGCGATTGCTTTGCCAAGGATCACAAATCCTTTCGGAGAATGAAAATTCCATGATCTGCGCGTCCGGGGAGCGTGACCGTGGAATTCCTTGTATCCCTTTTCAAGATTCATGATCTATCGACGTCGCTTTGACATAAGAAGTATTACAACGACAAGCAATGCTCCACCACCAACAAGATAAGGGGTCGCCTGCGAAAGCGTGATCCCCTGCGAAGCCGCCGCCTGCTGGATGATGTATTTGTCTTCATCGGTTGCGGCGACGCTGCTTGACTTCTGAAGGAATTCCTTTGCAAGCGAAATTCCGCCGGTCAATATGGTCTGGAACGCATTGTTCCAATCTATCGAACCGGGTTTTGCGGTCAGCGCCGTATTCATGAGCGACCGCGGCGGACCGACAAAGCCTGCGTCGGTTTCCGCTCCAAAGCGGATATGCTGGCGTGAGTAATCCGAACCGAGCATGACAAGGGGCATTCCCATATTTTCCTCCTATCGGGTCATTGCAATCAGGCCGATAAGCGCGGCTGCGCCGATTGCGATATATGATGTCAATTTTGACGTATCAGTCGTACTTGCTGCGGGAAGCTTTGAAGTCGCCATATTCTGATACATTTCAAACAATCCCGAATTTTTTACAGCGTCACTTGTCCTTGAAGCATTGAGAGAATCGAAATAATGGTATCCAGTTTTCACTCCTTCCACAACCAAAGGAATGATAAATTGCGCAACTCCGATTTTTTCAGTATAGTTTGCCATTTGTCATCTTGTCGAATAGTAATACGCGCCTGCTGCAATTACTCCGGCAACGATCAAAGGTATCAAGCTTCCGTTTTTATCCCCGGTGCCGTTGTCTCCCCCGGATGATCGCTGCGGCACTCCCGGCGCTGAATACGAATAGAGCGGAGTGAAATACTTATTCAGGCTTTCGCTGATATGCGTAACCGGCTCATACATATATTGAAGGCCGGGCAATGCAACCTGTCGTGCGGTACCTTCAGTCAAAGGGGAACGCCCAAGATTGGATACAATGACCTGTTTCATTTCTTCCGTCCGCTTTTCATCATAGGCAAGAAAGATGTTTTTGGTCACGTCAAAAATTGTAGCCAGTTCGGTATCGGTGATCGGAGGATTGTTTGTCTTCAGACGGTTCCATTGCGCTACCATAGCATTAAGCTGGATTTTCGCCGGTAAGATGGCATCCTTCCAGATCTGCTTGACCATAGGCACATATTTTCCACCGGCAAAAGTTGAAAACCTCCTGCCGATATTGTACCACGGTTGCGCACCTTTCTCATCACCCGGATATTCAGCATCAAATTTAATGCTATGAGGCATATTGACCAGAGCGTCAATATATCCCTCATTGACCTTTGAGTCATTGGTCAATGTCGAATTGATGGCATTGATATAAGCGCCAAGGGAATCAATGTCAAAAAGCGTATGGGCGAAATCCTGCATTATCCGGGATTGCTCTAAAACGCGACTTATGATCTTGTGACGAAGAAAGCGATTAACCCCCCAATCCTCATAATGTTGCCAGAAGTTTGCATACCGGGAATTTACAGCAGGAGAATTGGCGTAATGGATTTTCTCGAACGGAATTTTGTACTTGGTTATGAATGGAGTAATGTCGGGATCATTGTATTCATCCTTGAGCGGCACACCGCATAGAATATCGGGAAACGTAAGCAGAAAGAAATAATCCATCAGGTTCGTGTCGCTGGTCATGAGAAATTGCAAAGTCGCGAAATAATCATCGACAGACCAGAAAGGAAGTTCCCAGAATTCAGGATAGTATTTCCTGAAGATAGCGCCATACCGGTTTTCACTGGTGGTATAGGTTTTGGAAACTTCATACTCATTTCGAGGTATGAATTTTCTTACAAGCAATCGTTGGGAAGAAGCAAGGAAAAAAGCGTTCTCCAATGATTTAACGCCTTTTATAGGATTGTTGTCATAATTATGATCGAAAAGCGCGGTACTGGCATACCCCCAAGATTCACGCTTCACTCTTGCGGTAATGATCCTGCTTGCAATGTCGTTGGGATTTCTTGGAGTGCCGGAAAATGGCGGGATTTCACGATTGTAAATTACCGTTCCATTGCTTTTGACAATGCCGGTCTGCGAAGAAAAAGTCTCCCCCAGAGTCTCATAGTTCATGATACTTTACCCCTTCATTGCATTGAAGGCAACGATAGCGCCGACAGCAACAAGCAGAATAGTACCTATGGAACTTTTCTTTGCATCTTCAGGATACTGAGATCCGGGAACCCCGGCCTGCGGAGTTACAAGGATAGGGGTTTTGTCCTGTGAGAATTGTGGAATGAATTGCACCGGCCCGACATTTTCTCCCGCTGCTTTACGGGTCGCAAGAAGCGATTGGATATACGATAGCTGTCCTACGTCGGGATTGAGCTTTTGAAGTTCCTCGAAAAGCTGGATCAGTTCATTGAACTTTGACGCCAGTTCGGTAAGAATACCGGTATTGTACTGACTCGACATATAGCTGTCGATTGCCTGCAAGTGAGCTTTTTGATCCTGAAGGTATTGCACTTGCGGATAGTTGAATGCTGAAGCGCCTTTGGATATGATGTTCTTTGCGTATGAAATGAGAGTTGACAGGACAGAATCGGCATATCGTATGGCGGCTATTTTGGAGGTCATCAGCTTTCGTATATCCTGCGGAGGAGCAAACCAGAAATCGACAGGAACCGGAGTATAGGCGCGGGACATCAGTACGGTATCGCCAAAACGGGATTCAAAACATGCCATAATATCCCCCTATCGAATTATGATGATTGACAGAATAATAGCTGCTATCATCGGCACGATTGGCGGCATCGAGCTTTGAATCTGTTCTGGGGTCATTGGCCGCTTCCGGGTTAGATGATAACGTACTGTGCGTATTTCTTTCGCTCACGGCCAAAGCGATTGAAATTATAGGTCGGATCAAGGTTGATCCAGCATGATCCATATTCATTGGTAATATAACATTGAAGGTAAACGTGATGCAATACTTTTTTACTTGCGCTTCTCACTGCCACGAATCTATACGGTATGCTATGTAGTCTACAATATGATGCAAGAGCAATGGATTTATCATCACAGTCACCGCCATAGCCAAGCATATTCATGGTAAAATAGGGACGCATCAAAACTTCAGCGGTATCGGGATCGGGACGGTAAGGTATGTTTTTTATGAGATCAAAAATTTCCACCAGCGAAAGCGACGCATAAGGAGCCATGTCCTTGTAATATTTGTCAACCATGCGGCGCATGTAATCGCCGGTCGTTTTCGCAAAACCATTTGTCAATACGACGGTTTCCTGCATGGCTCACGCTTCCTTGTTGAAACAGGACGCTTTTATTGTATATTATATACGCTGACCGCTCCCCAAGTCAAGCTATGGAATTTTTCAACGGAAAGGAACCCGTATGAACGATGAAAAGAAAATCCTGCAAACCCCAAAAGGCATGAAACCGATAAGCCAGAATATGCGCCCTGAAGACGCCTATGTAGCGGCTATAGGAAATCTGAGTGTCGCCATTTCCTCACTTGTCGATCGCATGAGCGGCATAGAGGAAAAACTTGACGAAATAGGAGGAGAGCTTTCTGTTTTGTCAAGATACGCGCAGCGCAAGGGCGAAGCGGAAGGAACATGGAAACCCGACGACATCGAGTTCTTGACAGGGGGAGAAGATGCAGGAAGCCCGACCGATTGAGGGATGGTTCCTGACCTTCACAAAAGAAGAACGGGAACTTGTCGAGCAGGCATTTGAAGATCTTGGCTATGAACTGTCCGCGCAGGGGATCAAGCAATACGTTCTTGACACGATTGAAGCTATGGAAGATGACAGGCCGGGAGCGGTCGATAAGCTTGTCGAAAACATAGCGGGAGCGATAAACAAGAACCCCGAAGCGGTCAGGACATACGCAAGCCTCGCCGGATCAATGCTCATGAATTTCCTGAATGCAAAGAAAAAGGCCGCTGCCCGTTGAGGGTGCGGCCTTTTCGCTTTACGGGAAAGGCGGGGACGGACGAAGAATGTTTACCTCTTTGCTTTACCGTTTGGCGCTGCAATCATGGGAGGCAGTTCGCCAAGCGACTTGCCGAACATCGAAAGAGCATCATTTTCACCCCTGAAGTCGGGCTGCTTGACAGGAACGATACCCCATTTGTAAAGAGTACCGCCCTTGCCGGATTTATTCTCCTCGACGGTTATATCCATGCCGAACTGGATGAAAGCATCGGGACTTTCCGCCTTTGCTTCGGATAGCGCATCCTGAAGCATCTGCGTACCGAGTTCGGGAACGATCAGGGTTTTCGACCGGAACTTTTTACCGTTGACCAGATTGACAGCCTCGAATTCCCCCTGAAAAGCAGTGAAGGGACCGAACTGCGTCATGCCCTCTCTTTCAGCTCTCACAGTTCCGTAGACCCGTACCACCGGGACCGGCTTTCCGCCAAGCTTTTCATCGCAGGCAATCGCAGTCATTGCCTTGGGCATAAGGCCGACGGTTGAGGTTGTGATTTTTTTGAGATATTCTGGTGCGCTCATGATGGCGCTCCTTTCGTGATAGGGTGAGGTTCCTTTCAGCCTCGCACCATGCGAAAGCTGATAGATACAAAATAATATCGGGGAGATATGATGTCAAGTCCAATACTTAGGTTTTTCTGTATTGACGATAATTTTGTGCCCAGACTGTTCATTGGATGAAAGCAATGATTTAGCAGTAGCGGTATTTGACCATATACGTTTTGTATCGCAATTAAGATCAATGTCTTTTTTCATTGATTGAAAAAGGTTAATACTGGATTTATCGTGATTTTTTGCCATAGTTTCTACCCAAGATTCAACATGACGCACACGGTATTTTATATGGGAACGATTATAATTTCGTTCGAGTATAGATTGCCATGAATCTTGTTTATTGGGTTTGAACCCTTTGAAAGCACACCTGTCGGCAATCTGATACATACCACAAGCGATAAGAAGTATTGCCCCTTCCACTACATGTTCAAAATTACCAAGCATACCATCTTGCTCAAATTGCGCTGGTAGTGGTTTGGTAAGAATGACTGAATCGGTATGTACCGCAAGACAATCGGATTCAAGAGCATTTTGTACCTTGGTTATTTTTATTCGTGGATTGGCCGTGATGATTGAAGCATATATTGGATTCCAGCCAGCGCCAGCATTGAATTTTCCATCGGGCAGTTCAATCACTTGTGCGGTTTTCCCATAGAAAGAATTCTGAACGATTTTAGTCAAATCATAAGCCATCCTGTCTTTGCCCTTATAATGGGATTTCAAATTGTAAAGCGTACTTATTACATGCCGATAAGGATATGACTTACGTTTCACAAACAGCCAGATTGCATCATGGATTTTAACAGGAATATTGATGGTCAAAAGATAGTCATATTCCTGCTTGGTAATGGTAAGATGATACTGACCTGAAGGGTAAATTCTCACATTGTTGCGTATCATACCGCAAGGAATATGCTTTGCTGCTGAATTATCAATAAAGCAACGAAGAAACCCATATACCGCTTTCGGCTGATATTCAGCTGTACGAACCGTAGTTGCGTTTCTTATATCAACAAGATTGGCTATCTCATAAGGATAGGCTGAAGAAATATCGTATTCGTAACCATGAGAAAAAGATCCACGTGCAGTGACCTCGAACTTACCACCCTCATACGCATCACAGGCAAATTTGAGAACGTCTTTGTCATCCTGCCAGTATTTCCATGAGGTAACGACGTTTGCATGATCGCAGAAATATTTGAAGGAAATCGACGCGCATGAGTAAATCGCCGTCGGCGTGATCCCGAATTGATCGAGCTTATTGACAAGATAGACCCCAAGCTTCTGCGTCAGGACAGCATCCTGTATGGCGTATTTAGTGATGGATTTATAGAACTTCTTGACATATTGCGGAGTGAACCGCTTGGTTCTGAGAGTCAGCTTGGATTCATTGAGATAGATCTTCGAGGCGCTGTCAAGCGTCAACCGACGCCCGCCATGCTTGTAGAACTGCGCCACATCCCAGAACGTCACTTTGGATTTGCCGCGATAGATACGCAATTGCTTGTGCGGAATGTAGCGATACCGGAAGTCACCAACCTTGACAGACCCGGTTCTCCATAGCTCTTCCAAGGAGTCACGATCAAGAGAATAAAGAATAGCTCCACTATCATACTTCATGTTGAAAAGCATGAAATTGGCCTCAATATACCGATCTTCAAAAAGAATATCCGGCAGGGCATCAGGTGTGATGATTTCAGGAATTGACGTTGAGAAAAGAAACGGCTCACCGGTCGTATATGCTTCGGAGTCAAAACCTATGATTTTGTCAATGGGATCACGCTGGTCATTGAGAGCAGGCGCGGGATCTTTATAGACCAGCTTGTCAAAGTCAAGCGAATTAATCATCTATATCCCCATCCTCGACTTCATCGTCGTCTGAAAAAGTGGATTCCGTATCAAGGTAGTCGTCCCATTCCTCATCGTCAAATTCCTCATCGGAATCATAGCTTTTATACTTTGCCTTGATGTACTGCTCCCATGAATTGACTTCCCGATCCGACCGGCGATTCGACCAGAGAATTGCCGCTATGTCAACACCCTTCTGCTCGGCTATGGTCTGCGCCGTCTTGCGATAGATGGATATGTCCTGCTCAATGGTCCTTGAACGCATAAGCTTGCGGGCCTCGGAAGTATTGGCCCCGCTTGCCCGCAGTCGATGATAGTTGTAACGGTCACGGAGAGCTTTAAGTTTTTTGAGGGAGCGGGGACCGGGAGTCCATTTGCCGGATCTGAACTTGGATAGCGTAGAAGCGGGAATATGTGTTCCGTAAACTTTCTTTTTGCCGATCGAATGCTGGTATCGGTACTGGTCCGGGCGAGGCCGGGGAAGTTCCTTGCGCGTCGGATAGCTGATACTTTTTCCGCCCTGCAACTCACCATTGGTCAGGCTCGAAAAAAGTTCAGTAAGCCAGCGAGGTTTTGACATACGGCTAAGAAGGAGTTGAAATGAAGGGAGCGGCGCTTTTCAGGGAACCGCATTCCATTTTTGGGACAGGACACGGCATGAGATTTCCGCTCCCTTCAATATATAGGTCGTTTATGATAAGGCAGGATTTTTTCAAACCCCGAAAAGCTTCTATTAATATATCATAGACACGGTAACTATGTCAAATCATGGCTCATAGAGAATGCGTCCGAACATGAATCGCGGCCTGTCAATCTGCCGTCCATCGGGAAGTTCAATTTTTATCCAAGGGTCGTCTCCCATTACGTCAACCTGTTCGTCTATGACGGTATAGAACCGATGCAGGGAAAGATCAGGGTCGATTGGAGCCTTGGGGTTACGGCGAACAGTCATGCAACGGACACGCTTTCGGATTGGCATGGATTTATTCGCCCCCTTGCAATTGTTCAAGATACTGGAAAGCTTTCGCTGCTTCGTCCCGCTTTCTCACCAGTTCACTCTTAGCATCTTTTATCTGCTTTGATCGAGCGGAAATCGTCTGGATCTCTTTTTGATTTTCTTTCGCTTCCTGTTCAAGCTTTGCAATCTGGCGCTTGCAGACAGTGGTTATCCGGTCCGAAAGATCCGGGTCCAAAGGAGAATAACCGTTGAGCTTGTTGGCAAGGGTAAATGGAGCGATATTGAAAACAATCGCCACATCCCGTACTGTCAAGCCAGCCTGCTTGATAAGTTTTTTCAGTTGAACGTGAACCACATATTTTTCACTCATGATCGACCTCTGGTAAGAAATAGGTACGGTTGAAAATTCCCGCTATACGATGGAAAATGCTGTGCAGCACGTCGGTATCGGATTCGGCGTCATGAGCTTTATGGGGAAACCCGAAATGCTGCGCTACCGTGACAAGCTTATAATCAGGGAGCGCGGTAACGCCAAGATAGTCCAGATAACGAAGCATCTGCAAAGGGTCCAGATCCTTTCCGTTGAACCATGATCCAAAATAAGGATCATCACATTTCTTGAAAAAACTGGAAAGAAAGCCCATATCAAACTTGACATTGTACGCAACCGGATAAAACTTGTCCTGCGGATCAAATTTATCCACATATCGGGACAAGACATCCAAGAGCGCGGCATGGGCATAATGAGGCTCATGGAAAGTCAAGAGCTTTTCAACGGTAAACCCGTTCACCATGAGAGCGCCGGGATCAAGCGCATCCCAATTGAAAGGTTGTATGTAAAGAGTGTCGCGCTTGCGTATGCTTCCGTTGATTTCGATGATGTAGGAAAGGGACAGGATGTCGTTGCGGTCCGGGTCAAGGCCCGAAGTCTCGGTATCGAAAAAGAAAAGTTTTCTGTCAGTAGAGATCATTTTTCCATCCTTCCAAGTTTCAAGGTTTGATCCACAAGCTTATTGGCAAGCAGTTCAGGAAGAGTGCTAAAACTGGTTCCCGTTTCCATGACCTCATTTGAAATGATAAATGAGCATTTCTTGAAGATCCTGCAATCAAGACAGTCGGAGCAGTCAATAAAAGTGGCAATGACGGATTCAGCTTCTTGTTTTGTCAATTTTATCATGAGATGCTCCTTTGGTCAGGATTGATAAGTCCATGCCCCAGAGAGCGTATTTCAGGCGTGACAGTACAGGCAACACCGGCGCAATCGGATGGAATATCCTGAACCGGGGGAGAAGTCGATTGCCCCCGGTGAGAATAGGTCAGGACCATCGAAAAAAGGTATCGACGATATAGAAATAGTTTCCGGCCTTGATGAAGGCCGGTATGATTCAAGAGATAGTCCTTGCGATAGTGGTATGTCTCATCGGCTTTGGAATCGTATTCAACACGTTCCTCGGCATCATCACGAACAATAGTTCGGGTTATTGGTTTTGCATCCATGATTACCAAACTCCTTTCCTAAACAGGTTAATCGTTCCGACTGTACTTTAGTACGTTTTTTCAGGCGGAGAAGATGCACAAATTCACGTATGACAGGAGAGCGGGAGTTATAAACTTTACGAATAGTGGAAAGAATGTACTTCTCTTGTGTGGGACCACCAATATATCGAAAACCCTCAATCGCCAAAAAAAGAGCGTTATAAGATTGATGGGTCATCTTTACTATTCGACGCAATCCTACATCATGACGCTTCAGAGAGGCTTTAATTGAAGTGAGTACAGGGTAAGGACGAAATTCATCAGGAAAGTTGATGAAATCAATCAAGAGCAAAAGAAGCTCATCGGTGAGGCGGTAGTAACCCGCAAGACGGTATCGCAGGATACGCTCGGATGAACCGGCAACTTTGGCGATAATGCGAAAATCAATGCCGGATTCAATAAGAGCGTCGTGCAGATCGTGCGGGGGATCGTATGCTTCCCAGAGCTTGCGGGGTCGGTATCGTTTCCGCTTGTGCATAAGGGTTCCTTTCTTATGTGAAGAAAAGATATATAAATACCAAAAGTAAATACAATAAATATTTTGATTTTTTAGATTGATACTGTTTAATATATGGGAGAGATAAAAGTCAAGATAAAAATAGTGGTTAGTGCAGAAATAATGGTAAGATGTAAACCAAAAAAATAGCCAACGATTTCGCGAAATTTGTCAAGACGTTGATAAGGGGGAAAAAAGTTGCATTTGTTAAAT
>Ga0315295_10003017_pt1 | contig 14304 bp, 12 predicted proteins | sample YL17G14_0_MG_FD_204453 | JGI IMG/M metagenome (GOLD analysis project Ga0315295, IMG submission 204453) | Sediment microbial communities from Yellowstone Lake, YNP, Wyoming, USA - YL17G14_0 | ecosystem: Environmental > Aquatic > Freshwater > Lake > Sediment | place: USA: Wyoming | collected...
TTGGGGACAGCGTCCCCAGAAGGACACCCCAACGAAAACTGAGCAACCGGATGACTCGACATGATCACCCGAAGACGTGTTGCACTTCGCATGTTAATCCGCCCTTCATGATAAGATCCCGTGGGCCATAGACTGCCAGCCTAACACGTCATCTCCGGTATCCACTTAAGCAATCCCTCGCAAACAACTTATCCGGTTCTCCTTCTCTTCTTTGTTTCAGTTGATGAACAATATCACATCTCGAGGTAGAGGTCAATTGCGAATTCCGCAGGTCAGCGCCCGGAATCGCGGGGCAGTTCACTGATGATTCGTGTGTTTTTGGAGCCAGCGGCGGGCCCATTGTTCGGCCTGCTCTTTCGTCTGCAATGTGCCTTCGAGCTGGGCGATGTACATTTCCTCGGCTAATTGTCCCAGGGCGGGGCCGGGGATGGCGCCTAATCGAATCAGGTCGTGGCCGTTGAGCAGCGGTTTGGGTTGTAACTCGACGTTGCACAGAGCCTTTATCCTTCGGCGGAGGTTGGTCAATGCAGTGATGCTTTCATCTTTGGCTTTTTGAATGGCTCTCTGGAACTCGTACAGGTCTCCAAAGTACGGCTCGGCGAGGATCTTCTTCAAGCCGGCCAGAGACATCTGCTCGTCGAGTAGTCTGCCTCTGTTGGCCAACAGGAAATGTATGTGCTTATTCTGATTTCTGCTGAGCTTGAGGACCTCGCAGCTTTGCAGGGCGAATTCCGTCTGGCAGCCGGCAAATAAGCAGGCCAGCGCCAAAGCAAAATCGACTTTCTTTCGCAATTGTTGCAAGACCTCGACGGCGGATTTTGCCTGCTCTGCGGTCAGGCCGGGGAAAATTGCCTCCGCCAGGCCGCTCTCAAAGAGCATGGACGCGCCCTCGGCGCGGTTGGGGCAGGCTAATATGCCTTCTAACTCGATGGCGATTCGCTCACCGCTTATTCTTGCGATCTTTTTCGCGTTGCTGCCAATCGCCGACCACGTAGCCGGGTCTATCGCAAAGCCAAGCTGGGTGGAGAATCGCACCGCGCGCAACATGCGAAGATAGTCTTCGGCGAAACGCTCGGCTGGCGCGCCAATCGTTCTGATGATGCGCTTCTTGAGATCTGTCTGGCCGTTGACGTAGTCGATGACGCATTTGCCCAAAGGGTCGTAGAACATTCCATTGATGGTGAAGTCTCTGCGGCCGGCGTCTTCGGCGGTGCCGGCGAACCGGACGGAGCCGGGATGCCTGCCGTCCGCATAGCCGGTTTCGGTCCGGAATGTGGCGACTTCCACCTGCTGGCCCCTGGGGCCAGGCCCTTCGATCAGGACGATCACAACGCCGAACTTGGCGCCGACCTTCAGCGTGCGTCTGAACAGCTTTATCACGTCTTTGGGCTGGGCGGAAGTGGCCACGTCATGATCCTTGGCCCGCCGGCGCAGGAGCATATCGCGCACGCAGCCGCCCGCCAACAAAGCTTCAAAGCCGCTGTGCTGCAATTGCTGAATCACTTTTATTGCCGCCTGTTTATTTGTCATTTGCTTCATCGCGTCCATCCCCAAGCTTGGCTCCCGCCTTCCGGCGGTCCAAGCTTGAGGCTGCCACCCGTCCGTTTTCTGTGACTTCTTTTGGGTGGCATCCTCATCCCGACTGGCGTTTATCGGGATGGGGATGGCTTTTCCAGAATAGTCACCGCCATTGTTCCCCATTCGCGCCGGTCGGCGATTCGAAATTGTCCGTATTCTTGTAAAAGAGACACGTCTCGGCGGGTCCGTACGATGACCATCCCATCGTCAGTCACCTGCGTGCCCAGCACATCCAGCAATCCGCTCAGGGCCGAATTCGCTCCTACGTCCTGCGTCGCTGCGTACGGCGGGTCAATAAAAACAAGGCCGTATTGTGCTCCGCCGGAGCCGACAGGAGCGGCGGCTTTGAAGGCATTCGCCCTTACGACTTTTGACTGTCTGACGAACCCCGCCTTTTCGATGTTCTTCTTGAGGGTCTCAATGATCATCGGATCTTTTTCGATGAACGTAACGAATTTGGCGCCCCGGCTCAGCGCTTCCAGCCCTAAAGAGCCGACGCCGCAGAACAAATCAGCGACTGTCGCCTCGCCCGGCAAATCGTAGTTATAAAGGACGCTGAAAAGCGATTCCTTGACCCTGTCGGTAATCGGCCGGGACGCCTGCGTCTTAGGGCTGAACAAATTCATTCCTCGTTTTGAGCCGGCGATAATTCTCATGGCTCCAATGATACCGAAACGGCCCCCGCCGGGCGAGAAAAAACGCGCAAGATCGCCTGCGATGGAGTCTTGAGAGAAACAAAAATCCGTTCTTATTATCTTGGATTACCATAACCAGTTGGGGTAAAATTATGGCAAATTTGCATCTCGCGGGATGCATCATGTCGTAGAAAGAAATGTCGGCTTGAAGGAAACTCCCGTGAAAGGAAAAGGTGGCGTATGCGCAGGCCAAAAGGATTCACGTTGATAGAGCTTCTGGTAGTGATCGGCGTCATTGCTTTGCTGCTGGCGCTGCTGATGCCCGCACTGCAGAGGGCAAAGAAACAGACGCGGACGGTCACCTGCCAGGCGAATCTGAAGCACTGGGGCGTTATCCTCGATGCGTACACAGCCGATAACAATGGCCGGTTCTTCCGGGGCATGGTGGATGGCTGGTGGAATGATTGGATAGAGATTCTGGAGCCTTTTTACGACAAAATTGGAGGACTAACCTGCTGCCCATTAGCGACGAAAACGGCCGCCAAGGGAGGCGCGGGCGCCTTCATGGCATGGAACGACAAGGAGGGTGATTACGGCAGCTACGGCTTGAGCGCTTGGGTCTGCAATGCCGACCCCGGGGCTGTTTTTGGGGATTCCCGCTATTGGCGGACGCCTGACGTCACAGGCGCGCAAAACGTGCCGGTGTTTCTTGACTGCCGCATGATGGCGGGCTGGCCGGACCACACTTCTGTCCCGCCTGCTCAGGAGGCTGAGCCGCCCCAGACAATTTCGCTGGCCGAACAGATGAAGAATTTCTGTATTAACCGGCACAATGCGGCGGTAAATGGTCTTTTCATGGATTGGTCCGTCAGGAGAGTGGAACTCAAGGAGCTGTGGACGTTAAAGTGGCATCGCGAGTTCGACACGGCAGGGCCGTGGACTAAAGCCGGCGGCATCCAACCTGAAACTTGGCCGGAGTGGATGAGAGGATTCAAGGACTACTGATCAAAGAATCCGCGTGTGCAACAAGTTGCACACCCTACGCTCTCGGATGCCTCTTAGCCTTTGAGGACGGCTAAGGGGACCATTCGGGCGACGGGCTTGGCCCAGCCGCATTCGATGACGATTCGGACGACTTCGTCGATGTCCTTGTAGGCGTCCGGCGCTTCTTCCTTTATCTTGCTTCTGTCGCCGGCGATGAGCTTGATGCCTTCCATGCTTCGTCTGAATTGCTCGTCGCTGACCAGGGCGGGGGCGGCGGTTCTTCCTCTGCGGCCCTTTCCGCGGGCGGCTGTACGGCTCATCACTCGGCCGGCGCCGTGGTTGACCGAATTCAGGGACTCTGCGGAATCGCCTGTTCCGACAAGCAAGTAGCTGGCAGTCCCCATGGAGCCGGGAATGATGATGGGCTGGCCCGTTTGGGCGAAAAGGCTCCCGGCCATTTGCCCCGGGCCGAACGCGCGGGTAGCGCCTTTGCGGTGCACCCAAAGGCGGGCGCCGCCGTGCGTCTCCATCTTGGCCATGTTGTGGGTGACGTCATAGACCAGCCGCAGCGGCGTCGGGCCGAACATGCGATTGAAGCAGCGCCTGACCAGAAGCGCCATAATCTGACGGTTGACAAAGGCAAAGTTCGCGGCGGCAGCCATAGCGGCGATGTAATTCTCGCCCGCACGGCTGTCGGTGGGCAGATAAGAAAGCATTTTCGGCCGGCCGGAATTCTCGGGTCTGCGGGCGGCGACGTTCATATATTCATCGGCGATTTCGTAGCCGAAGCGGCGCGAGCCGGAGTGTATCATCACGACGATCTGGTCCTTCGAAAGGCCGAAGGTCTTTGCCAAAGCCGGATCCAGAATGCTCTGAATGTACTGGATTTCGATGAAATGGTTTCCGCCGCCCAGGGTGCCGAGCTGGTCTATTCCTTTGTCAATGGCGACCTTCGGGACAGCGGCGGGGTCGGCGGGCAGGCAGCCGTTTTCCTCGATTCTTCGCAGGTCATCGGCGAATTGATCCGGGTCAAAGGCCTCCCATGCCCGGTGACTCGTCGTCCGGGCAAGCTCGGGCACCGAGGCAACTCCTTTACTGATTACCGCTTCGATTCCCGCCTTGTTCAGTGTGACGTTTTCTTTGCCCTCGCCGAGCGGAATCTCCCGTGCGATATCGACGGCGATTTTATCGGTATCTACGTCTCCCTTGTGAAAGGGCGTTTGCAGGAGTCTCATTCCGCAGTTGATGTCGTACCCGACGGCGGGGGGCATAATCGCACCGTCCAGTCCCAGGACGGCTCCAATGGGTACGCCGAAGCCGACGTGAATGTCGGCCGTGGCGAGGACTTTTCTCGCCGGCGGCAAACAAGCCGCATCGCAGAGCTGATGGACGGCATCGGGTTCCAGGTTGATAGCTTCGGATGCGAAAATGGTTGCATCAGTGACCATCTGCCCGCGGCGCTCGAGCCGAAGGCGGTAGGGATCGATCCGAACAGGTTTTGAAGGCAGCTCAGTCATGCTCACGTCCCCGTCAAGTTCCTGGGCTAATACGGCCTCGATTCTACCACACTTGGCCGGAAAGTTAAGACCAAAAGGAGGGACGCGGGACTTTTCATTCTCACCCCAATTCTCGCCCCAAATTCACTTGACAGAAGCTGATTTTAACGTTAAAGTAGATAATATTGAATGCAGATATAAGCTGGGGGACGTGTGCAGGTGAGGCTGGCGATCTTTTAGGGTGCTTGCGAAATGAAGATAAAATGGCCGTTTTTCGCCGTTCTGACGGTGTTTTTTGTCCTGGTGACCAGTTCGAGCTCGAAAGCCGTCAACACGGCCGATATCGAGAAGGTGCTCAAGAAAACCGTGCTGGACGAGTCGGATTTCAAGATCATCGACGATTTTCTCGGCGAGGCGGTACGGGAGCTGGTCAAGACGAGAGATTTTACATCCATCGCCAAGGCCAGAACGGTCATCTTGAGCAAGAAAAGCACCCAGGGCCAGTATGCCCAGCGATTTTCCGAATCGGCCTATAAGCAAATCCAGAGCGGCTTTGAACAGGCGCAGGCCTTAAGGCCGGATGATCGCAAGACCAACGTAATCATCAATCTTCTGATTTTGATAGACGGCATGGAGGACATGCGGCTGGCGGACCTGGCTATCCCGTGGCTGAAAGATCAGAACATGGTGGCGCGATATTGGGCGGTCCATTCGCTGACGAATCCGGCCGCCGTGCAGCAGTTGAATTCAACTGCATCGTCAGATCCCACCCTCGCACGGACCATTGTTGACCGGCTTAAGGAGGTGGTCGAGACCAGCAACCCGGAGATACTGGCTCAGATAGCGCGATTTGCAGCCAGTGTAAATATCCCGCAGGGTGAAGGGCTTTTGTTGCAGGTGGCTGACGTGCGGATCAAGAGCTACGCCGAGTGGACGGTGCAGCATGAATTCTACGATGTGGGTATCCTGAAATTGCTCGAAAGCAAGATAACCTTATCCGCGGCCGGTTCGGGTGCCATATTGCCGACAACGGGCGCCGGCAAGCCCGAGATCGCTCGACGCTTTGCCCAGTTGTATTCTTACGTTGTCCAAAGGTACATCAAGGGCAAAGAAAAGAGCATCTTGAACGATGATCAGAAACGCGGTTTGCTTTCGGTGATTATTGAAACAGAGGACAAATGTGTCAGCAGGCTTATGGAAAAGCCGCAAACGACCATTCGAAGGGCGGTCGAGCGAGACAGTATGACAGCCCTTCTGGAGGAGCACAACAAGTTACTCGGCGCTGAAACGGCGCCCGGACAACTACCTTCCAAGCTCGGATTCGACTACGGCTCCAACCGCACCTCGCCAATCCCTCTGCCCGACCCGCCCCAAAAGCCGGGCAATTGACTATTGACTATTGGCTATTGATGTATCATTATCTGCGCATCATCGGCCATGTGTGAAGTATATGCACATTCCCGATCTACGCTCCATGTTCAGTTTGGAACAGTGTGGAGATATGAATGATATATAGAGTCTTCATAAGCCATAGCACCCGAGACAAGGGCCTGGTTATGTATCTGGCGGGGTTGCTGCAGAAATTTGGAGTGAACATCTGACCAAGAATTGAAAGGACTGTAGAATGGCCATGAATATAAAGCAGGTATCCGCCTGCCTGGAAGAGTGTAAGAAGCATCTGACGACCGAGCTGCTTCCGTTCTGGCTGGACCGGTGCAAGGACGATAAGAACGGCGGCTTCATTACGCATTTCGATAAGGACGGCAAGGACAGTGGCGAGAATGAAAAATCAATGCTTGCCCAGGCCCGCACCGTTTATTCTATGTCCGCCGCTCACCGTGCCGGCTACGGCGGCGGCAAATGCGCCGAATACGCCCGCCATGGCGTGGACTTTCTCATCGGCAAAATGTGGGATAACGAATACGGCGGCTTTTTCTGGATTACCGACCGGGCCGGGAACGTCACCTGCGACAAGAAAATCCTCTATGGTTTGTCTTTCATCATGTACGCACTCAGTGAATATACCTTGGCTACGGGGGACGGCCGCGGCATCGAATACGCGGAGAAAACCTTTGATCTGCTCAAGAAACATGCGGCTGATACCATGTATGGAGGCTACTTCGAAATGTTCGAGCGGAACTGGGACCTCTGCGGGCCGGGCAGCGGCGGCGGAGACCGCAAAACCCTGGACGTCCACATGCACCTGATGGAGGCATTCACGACTCTCTATGAGTGCTCCGGCCGAGCTATCCACCGTCGAACGCTTGTGGAAGATATCGAGCTGCTCATCAAGCGAATCCTTCATCCGAAGTACGCTACCGGCATCCCTCAATTCACCGTCGATTGGAAGGTCGCCCCGCAGATCAAGTTTGACATCGTCTGGGGCTGGGACCGCTTCGCTGAGGGCGGGCAGAAACCCAATGCCCAGGACAATACCTCCGCGGGGCACAACGTCGAATTTGCCTGGCTGCTGGCCCACGCGTCGGACATTCTCGGCGCCAGGGCCTTCGAGCAATACGAAAAGATCATAAAAAAGGCGACGGACCATGGGATGAAAAACGGCATCGATCCCGAGTACGGCGGCGTTTATGTCGAGGGGCCGCATGCTGGCGGCGTCTATGATATGGAAAAGGAATTCTGGCAGCAGGCGGAAGTCATGATTGGAATGCTGGAGGGGTGCCTGCGTTTTGGGCCCAAGAAATACTGGGCGGCCTACGTGAATGTGCACCGTTTCGTTTTCGACAAGATGATCAATCATCCGGTCGGTGAGTGGTGGCCGCTCACGACCAGAGAAGGCAAGCCGATATGGACGCACATGAGCCATTCGTGGAAAGTGAACTATCACACCATACGCTGTATGGTTGAGTGCATCAAGCGGCTTGAGCGGCTCCTTGCCGGGCTTGCCTGACGGGGGCTTATCATGCAGTACGACGGCAGATATGACGCATTTGATCTCAACCGAGTCAGTACGTACCCGCTGCGGACGCGAGCAAACAAGGTCGTGCTCGATGACCTGGTCCGGCCTGTGGATATCGACAAGCTCAAATTCGATCTGCCGGATAGCATCTGCGGTAACATCGAGACCATCGCCCGAGCGATCGTTTCGAGCCGGAAGGCCGGCAAGCCGGTCGTCGTCTTTACCGGCGCTCATTTGATAAAGAACGGCCTTGGGCCTCTGCTTGCCGACCTTGTCAGGCGTGATTTGGTCAGTCTTGTTGCCGGCAATGGTGCGACGGCTATTCACGATTTCGAGCTGGCGCTGATAGGGCAGACGAGTGAGAACGTCCCCGACGCTCTTGACAAGGGCCGCTTTGGAATGGCATACGAGTTCGCTTATTTTAATTATGCTCTTTCCGTTGGCGACAAATACAAACTTGGCGCCGGCGAATCGCTCGGCAGAATGATTTGTGACAAAGATTTCCGCAGCGAAGTTCTTGCTTTGGCTAAGAAGGACGATTCGCCGGATGATTTTGCGCATCCGGAAGTCAGTGTCCTTGCCGCCTGCTACGAGAAGGCCGTTCCGTTCACCATTCACGTTGGGATAGGGACGGACGTGATTGACCAGCACCCGTCCTTTGACGGGCAGGCCAAAGGCGGCTGCTCCGGCAGGGATTTTCTTATCTACACGCACCAAATCGCCAGACTTACAAACGGCGGGGTGGTTCTCAACATCGGCAGCGCCGTGACCGGCCCTGAAGTTCTGCTCAAAGCCGTCTCGATTGCCGCCAATACGGGCAATGTCCCTCACAGTATTATCACCGCTGATTTTGACCTGCGCGACTGCGACCGCAAGGCGATGAGTGATGAATCTTCACAGGGCTACTACTTCCGCGACCAGAAAAGCGTTGTAGCCCGCATCCCGCAGGCATTTGCCGGAAAAGGTTTTTACGTACAAGGTGACCAGAAACAGACGTTTCCTCTGCTCTATAAGAAGGTGCTGCAAGCGTCGCAACTATCAGGTGCAGGACGATGAACGAAGAACGTATCAGGGAAATCTTAGCTCGGATTAAGAACGTCAAGGTGGCGGTTTACGGCGATTTCTGTCTCGATGCCTACTGGCTGCTTGACCCTCGCGGCTCGGAAGTCTCGCTCGAAACGGGCTTGTCGGCTCGCGCGGTCGCTAAACACTACTATTCGCTCGGCGGCGCATCGAACGTCGTCGCTAATCTGGCCGCCCTGGAGCCGGCGGCGATACAGGTTATCGGCGTTATCGGCGATGACATTTTCGGCCGAGAGCTGACGCGTCAGTTCAACGATCTGGGTGTCGATACGACTTGTCTGGTTGTTCAAAAAGAAAACTTCGACACGGTGACTTTCGGCAAGCCATACCTGGAGGGCAACGAGCAGCCCCGGATTGATTTTGGCTTTTTCAACAAGCGAGCTGAGGGAACCGACAAGGTCCTGTTGGCGGCCATAGAGAGTGCTCTGCAAAGAGTGGATTCTCTGATCGTCAATCAGCAGGTCCCCGGCAGCATCCCGAATGAAGCGTTCATAGACCGGGCGAGCGACCTTTTCAAGCGATACGGCAACAAGGTGGTTCTGCTCGATTCGCGACATTACGGCCACAAGTTCAAGTACATCTGGCGCAAGACAAATGATCTGGAAGCGGCCCGGCTGAATCACGTCGATGTCGAGCTGGACGACGTGCTGGCGCTGTCTGACGTGGAGAAATATGCCAGGGCCCTCTATCGGCAATTCGATAAGCCGGTCTTTCTGACCCGCGGCCCGCGAGGTATTGTCGCGGTTGATTCGGACGGTTTTCACCAGATCCCCGGCATTCAGTTGTTGAAGAAACTCGACATTGTCGGCGCAGGAGACACGGTTACCAGCGCACTGGCTTTGTGCCTTGGGGCGGGCGTCAGGCCTGCCGAGGCGGCCGAGTTTGCCAATTATGCCGCCGCCGTTACCGTTCAAAAGCTATTTCAGACGGGGACCGCCTCGGGAGCCGAAATCCTCGAAGTCGCAAAAGACGTCGATTACATTTATCAGCCGGAGCTTGCCTGCGACCTGCGGCATGCTCGGTATCTCGACGGCAGCGAAATAGAGTTGTGCTGCGAATCGATCCCCCTGGCCCGAATTAAACACGCCGTTTTCGATCACGACGGCACTATCAGCACGCTCAGGCAGGGCTGGGAGCAAATCATGGCGCCCGTGATGATCAAGGCGATTCTCGGTGACCAGTACGAAACAGCGGGCGAGACTGTCTATCAGAAAGTGCGCGAGCGAGTCTTCGAATACATCGACCAATCGACCGGTATCGAGACCATTGTACAGATGGAGGCCCTGGTGGAGATGGTGTGGGAGTTCGGACTTGTCCCTGCCGACAAAATCCGTGACAGGGTCGGCTACAAGCGAATCTACAACGATGCGTTAATGGAGCTGGTCAGTAAGCGTATCGAGAAGTTCAAATGCGGCGAGTTGGACGTCAGCGACTGCACCGTCAAAGGAGTGCTGCAATTCTTAAAGACGCTGCACAACAGGGGCGTCAGGCTTTACCTGGCCAGCGGCACCGACCGCACCGACGTTGCGGCCGAGGCTGAAGCGCTCGGCTACGCCGGACTTTTTGATGGCGGGATATATGGCAGTGTCGGCAACGTCGCTACGCATTGCAAGAGGATGGTGATCGACCGTATCATGATCGAGAACGACCTCCAGGGCTCTGAATTGGCGGTCTTCGGCGACGGCCCCGTTGAGATGCGGGAATGCAGGAAACGCCAGGGAATTGCCGTCGGCGTCGCAAACGATGAAATCCGCCGTCACGGCCTGAACGTCGAGAAGCGGACTCGCCTGGTCAAGGCCGGCGCCCACATCATCGTCCCCGACTTTTCGCAGTACCGCAAACTGCTAAAGCTCTTATTCCAGGATTAGTCTATTACGACCAGTCAGATGAGGTTGAGACATGCCGATATTCGAATACAAGTGCAACAAATGCGGACAGACGATGGAATTTCTCGAAAAGACCAGGACTGCCCAAAAACACACCTGTCCAAAATGCGGCAGCCCTGATTTGCAGAAGTTACTCTCCAGCTTTGCCGTCGGGCGAGGCAAGGCATCGGATCATGCCTGCCAAACGTGCCCCAGCGGTCCGTGCCCGACCGACATTTGCCAGTCCGGTAGCTGCCCGCAAAGTCTTTGACCTTCAGGCGGGGCATTTTACTTCTCGCGCGATTACGAGACTTTTTCTGTTTCAGGTAATGGGCTTTTTTTCTTTCCGCTACTAATATCGGCGATGGGATGCGCTGCGACCGGTACAGCAGCCGGAGTCTTTGGTTCCCGCCGGTGTGCATGGGCGAAGCTGATCTCTGAAAAGAGCTGTTCGAAGCGGTCGAGCGTCTGCGCAATATCCGGAAGTTTCTTCCTGCATTTTCTTGTGTTCTCCAGGAGGAATTCAGCCGGCCTGCTGGGGTCAAAACCGCCGGCGCCGGGAGTGCGGGCCGCAAAGTGCTCCTCGACCTGCACGATGAGGCGCTTGGGTTGCCCATGTATGGCGTCAGGTACGTCTGCCGCTAACGGCAGACGGCTCCGTTTCGGAAGCTGGTAGCACAAGTTCACAAGCCCGAAATACGTTCGACGGCCTATCAATTCTTCGATGCCGCCTTCCTGCCCCTCTGCATATTTGTTCATCGTAAGGACTCCACAGCCTTCCAGAAGCTGCGGATCGTACTGCCCAGTGAGCTTGTTTTCTCCGGCTGTGTTCATCAACACGATGACGTTATCTTTGTTGGCGCCGAAGAGGCCGAGGAACGCTCCAACCTTTTCGCCGCCCCCACACGGCACAATCTTCCACTCGGGTCCCAGTCCCGTCCGTCCTTTTTCTTTCAGTCGCGACGAGAACCAGTTCAGATAAAGCGCCTCGGCCGGACTTTCGACCAGCAGCGTCTTGTGTCCGCTGACCAGCGACCGAGTGAACTCATAACCCAGCGCTGCGCGCAGCGGGGTGAGCGTATCGGGGTCCGTGCTGAACGCCTTGTCGCCGACTTTGGTGCCGAGGTACTGTTCATGACCATCGCCTCCAAGCGCGACCACTTCTTCGACCGTTCTGACCCGCTCGAGGTAATTTGGATCGACCATGAACGGCGAATGTGTCGTGTAGATCACCTGGTAGTGCGGCTCAAGCTCCAGCGAAATATACCGCAACAGGTCTTCCTGCGCTTTTGCATGAAGCCCGATGCCTGGGTCGTCGAGCAGGATGAAAAGGTTGTCCCCGAACGTCCTGCGGACCTGTGAGAACCAGACTAAGAAGGAGAAGAACCACACGAAGCCGGTGCTGCGCTCATCGAAGTTGAGCGTGAGGTTGTGTCTGGTATTGAGGATACGCGTCTCCAGCACCTGTCCCTTGTCGAAGGGCGGCGTGTCCTGCAGCTTTCCCGGATGGAGGTGGAAGCTGACGCGCAAGGTCGTGTTCTGGCTCCAGTATCTGGAAATCTTCTCAGTGATAGGGGCCGATGCCGCCTCCAGGTCTGCTATCAATTCCTCGGAATTCTCGATGCTCGTCAGATGTTTGGGTTTCGTGCCCACCAGTTCGAGCAGCGCAAGAAATATGCGCTCTGGCCCCGATAGGCTGCCGCGTTCCTGGTTCTTGATGATGTTGTCGATAGAGATGCGTCCATTCATTAGGCTGCATTTGGAGAAATACAGGAACTTCGGCAAAAGTGTCTCCAGTATGATCTGGACCGGTGCCGGCACGGCGTCCTCCTGCGGGGATTGCCCGCTTTCGAAAATCCATCGCCGTCCCGGATAGTACCCTTTGCGGACTTCGACAATTCTGGATTTTACCACGCCGCTGCCAAGTTTCTGCTCGATGGCTTCGATGTCCTTGTCTTCGAGCTGCCAATGGGTGATCAGTGCGTCGTCCGGCTCGGCCTTCGCGCGGCGCTGGTACTCTTTACGCCGCCGCCTCGGGTATTCCAGCAGCACGTCAAACTCGCCCATCTCGGCGACTTCGGGATTCAGCTTGTGCAGCGCTTCGAGCAGTGAGGTCTTGCCCGCTTCGTTCTTGCCCACAAGGCACGTCACCGGACAAATATCAAATCGCGTCGAATCTTCGAGACACTTGAAATTCTTGACTTGCATGGACTTGAGTTTCATAGCATCACTCCATTCCCAAAAGGTCTCTCCATCCCATACGTATGCCACCTATGATTTGAACGGCCGTGGCAAGCATGTTGCCGGGGGGCGCCCGACGCCAACATGATGGCATGACAATAACAGAATGAGTCGAAATCGACAAGTGAATTTCTTTCGTTTTGGTTTTTATGCCGCATGGATTTGTTATTTAGCTATGAATTGACGGACTACGGCGGGGATAGCGGGTCTTCCATGATTTCATCCATCTTTGGGCGATCAGGCTCAACAGGCCTGTTTGGTTCTGGTTTTTCGTCTGTTTCGGGGCGTGTTTCCGGCTTGGGGATACTGAGTAATTGGCTGACGGCCTGATGACTCGTTATCTTGCTGTCCGGCAGGGATACTATTGAGTTAACCATGTCACACCACCAGCAAATGTACGATATATTAGGCTGTTGAGACACGCTGTTAAAGCCTATTGCGCTCACGAGCCTGTTCTGGGAGACAGGTGCGAGGGTGATTGCAAGGGAAACGAAGCTTGAGACAAGGAACCCGGCGAGGAAGCCCAGCAGGCCGGACAAGAGAATCTCAAATGCCTTTGGAAAAGAAATTTTGAACTGGCCTGTAAGGAATACGTATGATATCCCCCACAAAATACAGAAGGAACCGATTGCCGTAACGGCCAGAGTCAAAGCGACGCCGTACGAAGTGCCGCCGGCCGCAGGAAGAATGTCCAAAAGCAACGGCGTCAGGAAAATGGCGATATAGACGGAGATGATGATGTTGAACAGCATCGTCCATATCTCGAAGAACCCCATTCTGACGGCAAGCCAAACGAAAAGTCCGCTTACCAATATGCTTAACCAGAACACCATAGAGCCTATCCTACCACTCTTTTTAGCTCAGCGAGGCTCGTTAGTCCCGAGGCTGCCATTTTCAATCCTTCTTTTCTCAAGTTGGACTTGTCCTTTCTTCTGCCTTTGGTTTTTAATTCACCGATCAACGTTTCACTGTTGGCGATATCGGCCTTGAGCTCGTCGGTTATGACCAGAGGATCGCAGATTGCCGTCCTGCCGAAATAGCCGGTTCCTTCGCACTTTTTGCAGCCTCCAGGTTCGAATACATGCGTGTAATCTATTCCTTTTCTCCGGAATTCGCTGACTAAGGCCTCACTCAGTTCCGCCGGCTTCTTGCAGTTTTTACAGAGCAGGCGCAGGAGTCTCTGCGAAACGAGCAGGCTCAGCCCTGAGGACAGCAAGAGCGGCGATACACCCAGGTCCAGCAGGCGAATGATCGCCGCGGTGTTGCTGTAGCAGTGCACGGTTGCCAGCACAAGATGGCCGGTCTGGGACGCTCGAAGGGCAATCTCCGCTGTTTCCTCATCGCGTATTTCGCCGACACAGATCACGTCGGGGTCCTGCCTTAGAGCTTATCCCAGTAGACCTGTGGCACGGTAGGTAATGAGAGCACAAACCAGATGAAGCAAACCCAGATAGTTTTCCGGTTTCTTCTCCCAGCGTATGAGGATGCGCCGGAAGCGATTCATC
>Ga0315295_10003019_pt1 | contig 14295 bp, 13 predicted proteins | sample YL17G14_0_MG_FD_204453 | JGI IMG/M metagenome (GOLD analysis project Ga0315295, IMG submission 204453) | Sediment microbial communities from Yellowstone Lake, YNP, Wyoming, USA - YL17G14_0 | ecosystem: Environmental > Aquatic > Freshwater > Lake > Sediment | place: USA: Wyoming | collected...
CGGCAGGATCATCCCGGGGAAACTCGTTCCCGTCATTCCTTTTTATTTACCCGGATTGACGGCAATTGCACAATGATGCCCATGGTCACAACCGCACTCATGAATGAAAAACCGAATATCTGTTTTCCCGAGGTGGATGGTATAAAAACCATTCAGAAAAGTATCGGTAATAATACCGGATACATCTGCTTCTTTCATCATCGTTACATCACTGCCGGTCGCTTTGAGCAGGGCCTCTTTCAGTGACCAGATCCTGAAGAACTGCAGGGAGCGTTGTTCGAGAATCGTTCGTTCAATCCATCTTCTCTCTCCTGGCGTGAAGAGATACTGTTCGATCTCTGAAAAAGGGGTACGGGGATTTGTTTTTACAATATCCAGGCCGATTTCATAGTTGCGGGTTATTCCAAGGCAGACCATCTCATCAGTATGGGAGAGACTGAACCGGACATCGGGAAATTTACCTCCCGAGTCCAGATCCGGTTTACCGCTCTTTGCCTTGACGAACCGTATCTCCTCCGGATCCTCATGAATATACTGTCCCAGAATGACCCTTACTATCCCATGCCTGAGGATGTAGCGTCGTGTATCACCAGGTTTTTTAAAACCTGCTGCTTTCTGGGTCTCCTCCGGGCTTATCAGAGTGGACAGAAGCGGGTAGTACCGCTCAAGCAAGGAATACCGAGCTGACCAGATATGGATGGAACCGGCTGATACATCCTGACCACCCGAAGATCCCCCTTTCATCTCAGAAGACCCGGTGGTGAGGATATGGTGGTGCAGGCATCGCTGCACGATCTTACTGGTATCCATCGGTCATCAAAAGTCTCTCTTCAATTTTTTCCGCCAGTATTTTGCAGTTCTGTGAGGAAAAAAGGCTACCATGATCTCCTGGCACGTTAATGACCGTGAGTTTGCCTTTGACATATGCGCCCCAGCCACGCGTTGGATCACCAGGGAAAAGAACCTGGTCTTCTCCTGTTGAGAACAATATCAGATTCCCTGAATAGTCCATAGGGGTATAATTCCAGATGTTTTTCATAATAGATCTTACCAGAGGTCGCTGGCTTTCGGGAAATTTCGAAGCCAGATATTTTTCAACATCCGGCCCGGTGGTGACAGATAAACCGGTTATTGTACCTGATTCTGATTCCGATACACGATCAATTATACCAGAACTGGTTCTAACCAGTGTGACCAATAGTGGATATATTTTACCATTCTTGTGCGTTAATGACCTCTGTTTCAAATACTTGATTCCATGGTATGCAAAGGAGGGAATTTTCATTGGTTGTTTTGACGAAGAGAAGAGTTTTGTAATATTCTTATATGCCCGAACTTCCGGAACTGGTGCGGATGTGTCAATAAGAGCCAGGAAGTTTATTTTATCCCCGTTTTTTTTCAGTTGAAGTGCAATTTCAAAGACATAGGTAGCTCCCCCGGAAAATCCGAGGAGATAGTACGGTCCGGTTTCCTGGACGGTTTTTATTGCCCGGATATATTCCCGGGCGGCTTCCTGAATTGAAAGGAACGGTGTTTCTGTGGGTTCCCATCCTTGTGCCCGGATCCCATAAACTGGTTGTTCCCGGTTTAAAAACCCCGAAAGATCTCTATAATGACCTATCCACCCGTCAATAGGATGAACGCAGAAAAGTGGAGGTAACCTTCCCACTTTGTTGATCGGCACAATGAGGCGGTGGTAATTATCGTGTTTATTGAGATTTTCTGCGATCAGTGATGCCTGACTTCGGATAGTGGGGAACCGGTAGATAGTGTCAGCAGGCAGACTGATCTGATATTCCCGCTGGATTCGGACAAGAAGGGTGATAGCATCAAGAGAATTTCCCCCGCTCTGGAAAAAATCATCATCCAATGAAATATCATGAATTTCTAGAATCTCTTCCCAGAGCTGAAGGAGTTTTTCTTCGGTCATCGTCAAACGTTTGAGCATTTCTTGTCCGGTCATTCCCTCTTGCTGATCTATAAAATTACATGCATCACCGGTTTTTTTATTACCCTCTTCCCGCGGCGGTATACCGGCGTTGTTCTTCGAAATTTCCTCAATAAAAAATATCATGGATTTTTCAATAAATAATAGACAACATAGGATATTCAATATGTGCTTTTTTGTTTGACTTTAACATGGGGCAACACATTATAACAACAAGATTTGGTATCGGGAAAAACCGGGAGATCTTGTCAGACTAGTGCATAACCGGAACTGTTTAGTCAGAAATACCATTATGCATCACCATGCTTTATGTTTTTCAACCGCCCGGTCTGCACCATCAAACGGCGAGAGAGTGATTGGACTGCATGTACACACAAATAAGAAGATCGCCTTGACCGCCGGCAACATTCAACTGTTTTATATTATTCATAAAATTATACCAGCGGTGTACTCATAAATACTAACTTTTGTTGGTGAGCAGGATAAGGAAGATAGAAGACCGGATTCTCTTAAAAATATTATTGGATGGTACTAGGAATACCGCTGAGTTCCCACATATCTCAAAGGTTTTCCTGCTGGGTTTTTAGGTATTTGATCCACGAAGTAGATCTTGCGGGGGAGTTTTATTATATTGATATGGGCGAGAAGATACATGCGGAGATCGTCTTCTGACAAGTCATCCTGTTTTCGAACAACCATAACGGCAATATCTTCACCAAGTACCAGGTCCTTTACCGGGAAAGCCATTGCCTCCGAAATTCCAGGATGGGCCATGAGAACTCTATCAATTTCTGCCGGTGAGATCTTCTCCCCTCCTTTGTTAATCATCTCTTTTTTCCGTCCTGTAAGGAAGAGATATCCTTCATCATCCAGATATCCGAGGTCCCCAGTCCTGAACCACCCGTTGATAAACGCAGACCTGTTCTCATCGGGTGCATTCTCATAGTCGCTGAAGATTCCCGGATCTTTTATGGTGATCTCCCCGATATTGTTGGGTTTGAGCAGCTCGCCTTTTTCATTGATTATTGCAAGAGAGCCGATAACAGGAATTCCAACCGATCCCCGTTTCGGGGGAAGGTTGATTGATATCAAACCTGCTTCCGACATTCCATATGAATCGATCACCGGGACACCCAGAACTGTTTCCAGCCCCTGGCTTAGATCCTCAGGAAGAATACCCGAACTGCTCCGGATATACCGGAGTGAATGGTTTTTCAGGCGATCGGGAGGTATCTTCTTCAGTTCGCGAAGTATGCCTCGGGAAAGGGCAGGACCGGCAGAAAAATACGTCGGCCGAAATATCCTGATAAGGTCAATGAAATCTGAAGGGATAAAGTCTTTTGTGCAGATAACTGTTGCTCCGGCGATCAGGGGACTCAGTAGCGGCGGACCGACACCCATGCCATGGTAATACGGCATAATATGAAGGCACCGGTCGGTCGGTGTAATTTTCTGGTAGATACAGGTTCTCCGCTTTCCTTCGGCCGATTGTTTTTGTGTTTTGGTCACAACTTTTGATTCAGTAGTTGTTCCGGATGTCAGCAGGACATATGCAGTATCTGAGGCAATAGCAAATTCTGGTTCAACAAGGCCGTTTTGCACTGCCGGACTCAGGTCAAATTTTCCTGCCACACGCGAAGGGACAAGTTCAAATACCGGGATGGCCAGGGACTTTGCTACGGCAATTGCTGCGGTCACGTGACCCTTTTGCACAATAATGGCTTTAATTCCTGTCCGGGAAAAAATATCCGCGTATTCCCCCTCATTATTCTGGGGATTCAGTGGGACTGCAGTGAATCCCGCCATAACTGCGACAATACTGACTGCCGTTTCCGGACCAGAGGGTGTAATTATTGCAATCCGGTCATTCCGGCGAAATCCTCTTGCATTCAGGGATTTTACTACGGAAAGAACCTGCAACCGTAAGTCACGATACGTAAGTGGTTGGTATCCCGGGGACTCGATTGCATTCTTATCCGGATCCTGGTTCCCGTTGAATATCAGTTCCCTGATGGTAAAAAAATTGTTTTCTTCCATTGCACACTTGCACACTACAAAAACGTGGTGCACGATGGTTATTGAACCTATCCGCTGTTATTACAATTCAGACTGAACCATGAAAACCGTTAATATGAAAGCGGTCTTCTGGTGAAGTATTGTTAAAACACAGCTCAAGCTTTTCATTTGATCTTCTCGAAAGTATTTAAAATAATTTAAATATTTACAAGTAAAATTAAGAAAATCATTTATGCTTTCAATAAAACCACAACTACCGTTAGTAGTTCTTCTTTTTGTATCCATAGTTATGGTGTCTGCATGCGTTTCCCAGACATCATCATCTTCACCCGTTCCGCCAGCGCAGGAAATGACAACAGTTAAAGTCGCTTATATGCCAATTATTTCATTCGGGCCGCTTTTTATTGCACAGGAAGAAGGCTATTTTGCCCGGCAAGGTATCAATGTTGAATTTGAAAAATTCCAGGCTACCTCGTCTTCCCTCCCTTCACTTATTAGCGGGGATATCGCGGTAACCGGTGGCCAGTTATTCCCCGGTCTGATAAATGCAATCTCCAAAGGCGCACATGTCCGGATTGTTGTGGATAAGGGAATGATCATCCCAGGCTCCTGTAACTCGGCGGCCTTCCTGGTACGTAAGGACCTTGTGACAAGTGGTGCAGTAAAGACAATATCAGATCTCCGAGGCAGAAAGATTGCGGCTGGCAGTGACCAGTCATATGGCACATATCGTGCCCTTGATAAGGGCAACCTGACCTCCGATGATGTCGAGACTGTTGCCATGACTAGTTCAGCAACCGTTGTGGGATTTGAGAACGGTGCTATTGATGCAGGTTTCCTCATGGAACCCTACATCACCCAGGCTGTCAAGAATGGAAAAACTGTCGTATTTTTACCGGGTGTGGATTTCATTCCGAATTACACGACGCCACTCTATTATGGTACCGCTTTTACCGATACAAATCCAGAGCTTGGCAAGCGGTTCATGGTTGCCTACCTCCAAGGGGTACGACAATATAACCAGGGAAAAACGGATCGGAATATTGAGATCCTTGCTAACTATACCCATCTTGACCGGGATCTACTGGCACAGAGTTGCTGGGTTCCGATTGGAGAGAACGGTGAAGTCCCAAGGCAGCCAGTCAGGGAGTATATGGACTGGATGTACGCAAACGATAAAATTTCGCAGAAAGTGGACGAAGATCAACTGTTCGATATGCGTTTTGTAAATTATGCCAACGGGGTATTGGCAAATTCAACCAACATTTGATAGAAGGTATAATAGAGCCTAAAATACCTGAACCTTACAAAATTTTTCAGGAAAGGATCTAGGAATACCTCTGTGTACCTATATATCTCTGGGGTTTTCCGGTCGGTGTTTTCGGTATCGCATCAACAAAATAGATCCTCTTTGGGATCTTGAACTGGACCAAACGGTCAATGAGATACATCCGCAGGTCAGTTTCGGTTATTCGCTCATCAGCAGGGACAACCATAGCGGCGATGTCCTCCCCGAGAACGGGTTCTGCAATGCCAAACGCCATGGCATCCCTGACTAGGGGATGACTCTTCATGACGGCATCAATCTCAGATGGTGAGATCTTCTCCCCACCTTTATTAATCATCTCTTTTTTCCTTCCGGTGAGGAATAGATAACCCTCGTCATCGAGGTATCCCAAATCCCCTGTCCTGAACCAGCCGTCAATAAATGCAGCTCTGTTCTCTTCGGGAGCATTCTCGTAGCCATTGAAAAGTCCCGAATCTTTTATAATAATCTCACCAATTCCACCTGGTTTGAGCGGCTCATCGTTTTCATCGATAACCTCAAGGTAATCAACGAAGGGTATCCCGACCGATCCTTCCTTAGGAGGAAGGTTGAGAGATACGTTCCCCACTTCAGAACTGCCATATGATTCGATTACCGGAACTCCAAGGGTGGATTCCAGTTCCCTGCGGACATCTTTGGGAAGAAAAGCCATCCCGCTACGGATATACCGGAGTGAATTGTTCTTTAATTCATCTGAAGGTCTCTTTTTGATTTCCCGAAGGATGCCTGCATGAAGTGCAGGGCTGGCCATGTACCAGGTGGGCCGGTATGTCAAGAGCAGGTGGAGAAAATCTGAAGGGATAAAGTCTTTTGTACAGATTACCGTTGCTCCGGAGATCAGTGGACTCAAGAGCAGTGAACCGCCACCCAAGCCATGGAAATATGGTATAATATGAAGGCACCGGTCAGCAGAGGTAATTTTCTGGTAAAAACAGGTTCTCCACATTCCAACGATCCATTGTTTTTGAGTCTTTGTCACAACTTTCGATTCAGCAGTTGCCCCGGAGGTCAGCAGGATATATGCATTATCTGGTGCAATAGCAAATTCTGGTTCAACAAGCCCGTTTAGCACTGCTGGACTGAGATCAAATTTTCCTGCAATATTGGATACAGGTACCAATTGAATAATCGGTATGTTCCGTAACATCGCCACGTTCGTTGCTGCGGTTTGCCCTTCTTTTTGTACAATGATGGCTTTTATGCTGAGCCGTGAAAAAATATCTGCGAATTCCTGTTCCCGGTACTGTGGATTCAGCGGAATGACCGTGAATCCCGCCATGACAGAAATAATAATTACCGCTGTTTCAGGACCAGCGGGAGTTATCACGGCGATTCTGTCATTCCGGTGAAATCCCATCAAGTTGAGCGTTCTTACAACGTAGAGAATCTGCTGCCGAAGATCACGGTACGTGAGCGGTTCGCATCCCGGGCATTCAATTGCGTTATGATGCGGATCCTGATTTCCATTAAATAGTACATCTTTGATGGAAAAAAGCGAGGATTCATTCATTGTCGTACCGGTAAAACCTTGTTGATGATGAATATTTTTATCTATCCATTCCGCGTGATGTTCCGGGCATATCGTGTAAATTGCCTGATTAACAGCCGGATATCAGGATAATTTATCTATCTCTTCCTTGATTGTGGGGAATGAACTATATGCACAATTGATTGAGAGGGGCAAAAATTAAAAAATAAATGATTAAATGAGATGCAATTTACATTAGTTGTGAAGTGAGTGAATTCAATGAAGATGCTGCAGTTTTTCATGATCACGATTATTTTATCTTTAGTTATGGTTTCAGCATGTGTGTCTGAGGCACCTCAGCCCCACAAGGGAACTCCTGCCCCTCAGGTGCCGGCTATGACAACGGTCAAGGTTGCTTACCTCCCGCTCATATCAAACGCACCACTCTTTATCGCCAAAGAAGAAGGATACTTTGCCAAGCTGGGATTAAATGTGGAGTTTGAAAAGTTCCAGAGTGGAGCAGCGACCCTCCCCGCTCTTATTAATGGTGACATCGCAGTATCCGGCGGTGCATTAAGTCCTGGCCTGTATAATGCAATAGCCAAGGGTGCTCATGTCCGGATTGTTGCCGACAAAGGAAGAATTATGCCGGGTTATTGTAACTCTACTGCCTTTTTGGTGCGGCGGGATCTCATTGAGAGTGGTGCGGTAAAAACAGTGGCCGATCTTAAGGGACGGAAGGTCGCGGCCGCTAGTGATCAGTCATACGGGGTATTCCGTGCACTGGCTGTGGGTAACCTGACATCTGGGGATGTCGAGATACTGGATATGACGAATGCGGCAAGTGTTGTAGCTTTTGAGAACGGTGCAATTGATGCTAATCTTCTCATGGAACCGTATATAACACAGGCCCTAAACCGGGGCAACACAGTTGTGCTGCTACCGGGACAGGATTTCATCCCTAACTTTCCAGCCCCACTCTTTTATGGTCCAGTGTTCCTCGATAAGGATCCAGATCTGGGCAGGCGGTTCATGGTTGCCTACCTTGAGGGTGTGAAACAATATAATCTGGGTAAAACTGAACGGAACCTTGAGATTCTCCAGAAGTATACCCAGATTGACCCTGCGCTGCTGAACCAGAGCTGCTGGCCGCAGATTGCACCTGACGGTTTAGTTCTCAGACAACCTGTGATGGAGCATATGGACTGGTTGCATGCAAATAAACAGATCACCCAGAAATTGGACGAAGATCAATTATTTGATATGAGTTTTGTGAATTATGCCAACGGGGTATTGGCAAATACTACCCAAAGCGGGTATAGTATGAAATGAAACTGGAATGCCGGAATATCTTAAAAATTTTTTAGGCAGGGAGAGAATGCAACCCAGACTAAGGACAATAGCAGATTTGATATGCAACAACGTTAAAACCTGATTATTCAGTGCTTTGTTCAATGTGCTATTTTTATTGCTGACTATACCGCTGCTTGCCCGGGTGCCACAACAGTTTTCTCGCTATGTGCCGGGGAGTCTGATCCACAATATTGATCCTATTCAATTTTTCTTGCATAAAATACAAAATATTCCTGCTTTTCTCATGGGGAGTGTCAATGAGTAGTTTTCCTTTCTGGCATCATAAAATTCATCAACAGCAAATTTTGGACCTTTTGTAAGGAAATCATAATCATCAATAATAATAAATCCACCGGGTTGGAGAACCGTATCCAGAAAATTTAACGCAATCAGGATTGGTTCATACAAATCAAAATCCAGATAGGCAAAACATACCGTTTTGGGAAGATTCGGGCCATAAATTGTTTTTTCGATGAATCCCGGAACAATTCTGATTCTGTCGGGAGGAAAGTGAATGTCAGATAGCCGGGCTTTGACAATATCTTCTGGAAAAGACATCATGCCTTTATAAGCTTGCATTGATCCTAAGTGAAGAACGTCATTAATCAGAATATCTTTTTCTGATGGTTCAGGAAGGCCTTCAAACGAATCGAAAAGCCAGAGGTTCTTATTGGTATTTTTAATTTTATGTGCGAGCACGGCAGATATTGCTCCTTGTCCCACCCCGAATTCACAAACATCTCCTTCAACAGGAAGCGATTGATGAAGATACTCGATCAAGTACAATCCTGTGCAAAAGCTGGTGTACATTGAGTTCGAAAGAAGGTTCAGACTCTCTTCATCAGTAGTAAATTCTTTATTAAATACATATTTGTCATAAAGCGTGCTCAACTCAATTAATGCATTGCGATAGCGCTCTTCCCAGAATGTTCTTTTTGATTCCCGATCGAATGTTACTAATTTATAACCAAACTTCGTTAGAAACGAATTTAATATTGTACCGAGTCGAAATTTTATTGACATGTTCAATATAATTATTCGGTTTGGGGATTATTAATCCGTCTTCAATCAGAGTGGGACCATCATCCATTCTCAACACATTTTCCTGATTTAATCAAATATCTGTGTGATAATTATAATTCATCCGGATAATGAATTATTATTTGATATGAATAAGGTAAATTATTCCAAGGGTGTATTACGCAATATTACTAGAGAGCAGCAGCAGGGGGATAAACTCAGAATATCCGAATCTATTAAAATATTTTTGGAGGGTTCTCTGAATATCTCTGTGTACCCATATACCTCCGGGGTTTTCCTGTTGGTGTTTTCGGTATCTCACCAACAAAATAGATCCTGCGGGGAACCTTGAACTGGATGAGGTGATCATGAAGATACACCCGCAGGTCAGTTTCGGTTATTCGCTCATCTGCAGGAACTACCATTGCGGCGATGTCCTCCCCAAGCACGGGTTCTGGAATACCAAACGCCATGGCATCCCTGATTTGGGGGTGACTCTTCAGGACTGCATCAATTTCAGCAGGAGATATTTTCTCCCCACCTTTGTTAATCATCTCTTTTTTCCGTCCGGTGAGGAAGAGATACCCGTCATCATCGAGATAGCCGATGTCCCCTGTCCTGAACCACCCGTCAATAAATGCAGATTTATTCTCATCAGGCGCATTCTCATAACCATTAAAAACAGACTCTCCTTTAATCACAATTTCTCCTGTTGAATAGGGCTTGAGCGGGAGATCCTCCTCATCAAGAATCTGAATTGCGTCGACCAAGGGTTTGCCGACAGATCCTTTTTTCTGGGGCAGGTTGATGGCAAGCGAGCCTGCTTCGGACATCCCGTACGCTTCTATCACCGGGACATTAAGCAGTGATTCGAGTTCCTCACGAACGTGTGAAGGAAGAGCCCCCGTACCAGTACGGATATACCGGAGTGAATTAGGGGTTAATTCATCTTTAGATCGCTTTTTCATCTCCCGAAGGATGCCTGAATGAAGAGCAGGACTAGCTGAGTAGATCGTGGGCCGGTGTTCTTTGAGAATGCCGATAATATCTGAGGGAATAAAGTCTCTTGTACAGATTAATGTTGCACCGGCGATCAATGGAACCAGAAGCGCATTTCCTAAACCCATTCCGTGATAATAGGGTACCATGTGAAGGTACCTGTCAGCTGTGTTAATTCCTGAAGCAATGCACATTCTATTCCTTGATATGGCAGACTGTTTCTGGGTAATTGGCACAATTTTAGATAGAGATGTTGTTCCCGAAGTCAGTAATATATACGCAATGTCAGACGGTGTGGCAAATACCGCTTTTTTGGTTAGCGGAATCGCAGCCGGTATCAGCCTGAATTTTCCGGCCTTATTGGATACAGGTACCAGTTCAATGACCGGGATGTTCACTTCTTTTGCTGCCTTCGTCGCTGCAGTCTGCCGATCTTTTTGCACAATCAGGGCTTTTATACCCAGATGTGAAAAAATATCCACGTATTCCCGATCTTTATTCTGGGGATTCAGCGGGACTGCGGTGAATCCGGCCATAACTGAAATGATACTGACTGCAACCTCAGGCCCTGCAGGTATAACAATTGCAATACGGTCATTTCGCTGAAATCCATGTGCATTGAGTTCTTTCACTACATAATCAATCTGCATGCGGAGCTCACGGTACGTGAGTGGCAGGTATCCCTGGGACTCGATTGCATTATGGTCCGGATCCTGGTCTCCTTTGCATATCAAATCCCTGATTGTGAACTTCTCAGATTCAGTCATGCTGGTGCTGGTAAAAACTGGCAGATAGTAAATGATGAACCTATCCATTTGGGGATGATCCAAAAAAATCCCGAATACTGATAATAACGGATTTGATACCAGGGTATTCCAGTGTTTCAGGTCTTAATACTGCATGACCAAATTCATCAGGAAAGAATTAACAATTATTAAATTCATCGAAAGGAAAGTAAAGATTCGTGATGACAATGAAACCAACGCTGGTAATTCTGGTCTTTCTGGTTGTTTCCGTGGTCACTCTTTCTGCTTGTGTGTCTCAGGCGCCGCAGGCAAATTCTCAATCCATGGTACCTTCTCCATCCCCGACACTGTCGCTGACAACAGTCAAGGTTGCTTACCTCCCTCTCATATCAAACGCACCACTCTTTTTCGCCAAAGAAGAAGGATTCTTTGCCAAGCAGGGAATAAATGTGGAGTTTGAAAAGTTCCAGAGTGGAGCGGCTGCCCTCCCTGCTCTTATTAATGGTGACATCGCAGTTTCGGGCGGTGCGTTAAGTCCTGGTTTGTATAATGCAATAGCCAAGGATGCACACATCCGCATTGTTGCCGATAAAGGAAGTTCTACCCCCGGTTCCTGTAACTCCAGTGCCGTTATGGTGAAGCGGGATCTTTTCGATAAAGGACTGGTAAGGAGCGTATCTGATCTGAAGGGCAGAAAGATTATGGCGAGTGGTGATCAGGACTACAGTATTTTCCGTATCCTTGCACTGGGTAACCTGACAACCGATGATGTCCAGATTGTAAATATGGACTATCCCTCTGGTGTCATGGCTTTGAGGAATGGTGCGGTTGATACCGGCGTCCTTGTAGAACCGTATATCACCCAGGCTTTGAACAATGGTACGGCAGTGGTACTGATATCAGCAAATAATTACTCCCCTTACGCTCCATACCCTCTCTATTACGGCCCCGCTTTCCTTGATAAGAACCCTGACCTTGGCAGGCGGTTCATGGTTGCGTACCTCCAGGGAGTGAAACAGTATAATCAGGGGAAAACGGATCGGAATATTGAGATCCTTGCTAATTATACCCATCTTGACCAGGATCTGCTGAAGCAGACCTGCTGGGTGCCGATTGCTTACGATGGTTTAATTGTAAAACAACCTGTAATTGAGTATATGGACTGGTTGTATGCGAATAAAAAGATCACCCAGAAATTGGACGAAGATCAATTGTTCGATATGAGTTACGTAAATTATGCCAACGGAATATTGGCAAATACTACCAATCGCGGGTAAACGGGTCAATGAAACTGGAATGCCGGAAGCTCTCAAAAATTTTCAGGGAAGGTCAACGAGAGACCCAGGCTCTTGCGGATATCAGTTTTTCAACATCTGAAGGAGAATTTCTCTGCATCCTTGGCCCCAGTGGCTGCGGGAAATCCACGCTCCTGAAGATCATCTCCGGGCTTTCAGAGCCGACTTCAGGAGAAGTGATCTATTCGGGGAACGGTAAAACAGGCCCCCGGAACTCAATGGTATTTCAGGAACATAGTGTCTTTCCCTGGATGAATGTCATTGAAAATGTTGCGTTCGGCCTTGAAATGCGTGGAGTATCAAAAACGGAACGTTATGCCAGCTCATTGGATTTTTTAAAACGGGTGGGACTGGCACAGTACGCGTACCGGAATCCACACGAACTATCTGTCGGTATGCGGCAACGGATTGCTATTGCACGTGCATTTGTAAATAATCCGGAAATCCTGCTCATGGACGAACCGTTCGGAGCGCTCGATGCACAGACGAGGTTCATCCTCCAGACTGAACTGTTACGGATCTGGAAAGACACCAAAAAAACCGTAATTTTCGTCACGCACGACATCGATGAAGCAATCCTGCTCGGAGACCGGGTACTGGTAATGACCAGTGTCCCCGGCAGGATCAAGGCGGATATGCAGGTCAGGATTGACCGGCCAAGGAGTATTCAGGCTGAAAGCACCCAGGAATTCCTTGATTTGCGGATGACTATCTGGAATCTTATCCGGAAAGAAGTTGAGAATTCGATAACGGGGGATAATGAAGGCTCCTGATGCTAACTGGGCCTACAAGGGCCTTTTATCGTTCGCAATCCTTGTGGGATTCCTTATTGTATGGGAGGTGGCCGGGCGTTTGGGATTGTTGAATCCCCTGTTCTTTCCGGTCCCGTCACTCATTATTATGGAATTTTTTTCAATGGTGAAAGATGGTGAGATCCAGGCCAATCTCTCTATCACCCTGCTACGAATATTCGCAGGTTTCCTGATTGGAGCCGTCAGCGGACTGATTATTGGTCTTTGGATGGGCACATCGGAAAAAGTGCGGATCTTGCTTGATCCCGTTATTTCTGCAACCTACCCCATCCCAAAACTGGCGATATTCCCTCTTCTCATGGTTATCTTCGGGATTGGTGAATTATCAAAGATTATGGCGATCGCCATCGGCTGCTTCTTTATTGTCGTACTCAATACGATGATGGGTGTCAGAAATATAAACAAAGTATATTTCGAAGTGGCAAAAAATTACGGGGCTTCAAGAAGCAAGGTTTTCTCCCGCGTGGTAATTCCGGCGAGTCTTCCCATGATTTTTAACGGTATCCGCATTGCCCTTGGTATGTGCCTGATCATAGTCGTTGGGGTTGAGTTCCTTTCGGCAAACCATGGCATCGGGGCAATGATCTGGTACTCGTGGCAGACGTTTGATATCGAAAAACTCTATGTCGGGATTTTCATCTGTGCGATCCTCGGGATCATTTTTACGGTAATACTTAAACTGTTGGAGAAGCGAATCATCCCCTGGATGGGTCATATGGCTCACCGCAACGAAAGATGATTACTGGTTTTCCCTTCTGATCCCACTGTACCAGGCAACTTAAGATTACCAGTCATCTGATTTTCTTCTTCACTCCGCAATCTTCTTCTAGATAGAAACTGACCAGTGATATTAAAAAAGAGGTATGCGACCTATGCACCGTTACTCATTATCCTGCAGCGCGGAAGCCGGCGATCTTGAACCGGTTGTCCTTGCAGTCCACGAATTGATCCACCGTCTCCCGGTGACGGCAAAGTCAGTGGAAAAAGACGGCATACGGGTCGAAGACGGGAGAGTTATTGACCGGCACTATGTCGGCCCGGTTCTCCTTGAAGCGATCAAAAAAAACATAGCAATAAAAACAACTCCTTCAAGCGGGGCCTACAAGGGGGTTCCTGTTACGGTGAGTCCTATCAGGGATGGTGAAGGAAACGCGATCGGGGCTATCGGGATTGTTGATATTACCGGAATTTTTGACCTTGCTACGCTCATGGAACACCAGACTGCGATTCTCAAGCAGGTCTGCGGCAAGGATCCCTGCCCGCTCCCTTCAGAACAAAGCGGTTCAAAACGGTGAATGGTATGCCGGATTC
>Ga0315295_10003021_pt1 | contig 14291 bp, 11 predicted proteins | sample YL17G14_0_MG_FD_204453 | JGI IMG/M metagenome (GOLD analysis project Ga0315295, IMG submission 204453) | Sediment microbial communities from Yellowstone Lake, YNP, Wyoming, USA - YL17G14_0 | ecosystem: Environmental > Aquatic > Freshwater > Lake > Sediment | place: USA: Wyoming | collected...
GGTTTTTGCCACCAATCTCTCTGGTGGGGCCTAGCGCTTTTCATGCGGTCGCCGGGAAGAATGTAATTAAAAGTCGTGCCGGCATAAACTAAGGCACATTTCAATATTTCCGGTATGAGGGATTTTGTATAAATCAAATTCCGCCTCCTTATTAATTACCAAACCGATCTTGATGCAGAGATGCCGGTGAATGCAACCTGATACGGCGGGCCTGAAGCGTTTGAGTATGACCAGATCCTCATTATCGCTGGTATTCGTTGTTGTTATTCCTTCACGAGCTGCCTTGACCGTTACGAACGACTCATAATTGGTCATCTGACCGAACCGAACAGGGGCCGGGGATTCTACAGGAATACCGCCGAACGTACCGCGCCCCTGTATGACCATCAACCCGTAGGTTGCGCCGTCACGAATGGTGACCCTGCTGCCTGGATAGAGAGTCAATTCCTTTGCTGAAAAGTATTGCTTTTCCCGTACAATCAAATGTTTAACATATCCATCTATGCGCATTTCTTCTAAACCAGTATTCTTCATATACCCTCAAAGTCTTCGGCCCGGAAGCAGAGCTTCTTTCCCGCCCCTCGATATCATTCCACGATGGGCCCTAAGAGATCGCGCCAGCCATCGGCGGAGAGGACGTTGCCGGGCCGGTAGAACACCAGTTGCCCAGTCGCCTTATTCCTCCAACCCACAATAGGGAGAGTCGCATCCCTGCAGCCAGAGGTCGACGATCATCCCGAAAAGGACAGGCACGTCCAGGTTGGCCTCCCGGTCCACGGCCGCGTCGATGACCGTTATGCGGTCCGATGCCGCAGCCTCCTCCAAAGCGGGACGGATCTCGTCTGGGCTCTCCACCCTGATGCCCCTCCCCCCCATGGACTCGGCCAGGAGGTCTATACGGATATCGCAGAAATCCACCCCGCAATACCTGTGGTCGAAGGCGGCGTGCTGGGCGCCCTTGATCATCCCCCAGGCGCTGTCGTTGGAGACGATGTCGATGACCGGCAACTTCAGCCGCACCGCCGTTTCCACCTCCTGGCAGTTGAGCATGAAGGAACCGTCGCCGTGCAGGATATATACCGGCCGGTCTGGATTGGCGATCTTGGCCCCCAAGGCGTACGGCAACCCCACCCCGAGCTGGCCGGTGCCCTTGGCGAAAAGAAAGGAGCGTGGCTGGTAGACCCTGCCGGCGATGTTCGTCCACAGAGCGGTGTTGCCACCGTCCATGACCATGATGCCGTCGCGGCTCAGGGACTCCACCGCCTCGGAGATCAGCCGCATTGGATGTATGGGCTTGGCGTCGGATGCGGCCATCTCCGCATAGCTGTTCAACGTCTGTTCCTCGAGTTCCCGGTAATCGGCGATGAAATCGCGCTGCGTCACCGGTCCGGTCTTCTGTTTTACCGCGTCTACTATCTGGCGTAGGACCTTCTTGGCATCGCCGATGATACCCAGGTCGAACTCCCGGTTGAGGCCGATCTTGGAGGGATCGATGTCCACGTAGATGAACTTCTGCGCAGCGGGCTCTCCCCACATGTTGGGCTTCCCCCAGAAGTCGAGCTCAGACATGGTGCATCCCACGTTGAGTACCAGGTCCGAGGTGGATTCGGCCATGATCGCGCCCATACCTTTTACCAGGAACAGCAGGGGGTGGTCCTCGGGGAGCGTCCCCTTGCCCGCAACGCTGGTGGTCACCGGGATCTGCAGGTATTCCGCCAGTTCCCTCACCACGTCCCAGGCCTTGGAGCGCATCACTCCCCCGCCGCAGTGGATAAGCGGCTTCTCCGCTTGCAGGAGCATCTCCACCGCCTCGGTGACGAGACCGGGATCGCCGGGGGGACGCTCCACGGCGCGGTAACGCTGCGGTGAGATGAATTCGGATTCAGCGACTTCTCCGTTCCCGAAGAGCACGTCTACGTTGAAGTCCAGGTGCACGGGGCCGGGTCTTCCAGTGGTCGCCTCCCGGAAAGCCCACCGCACCATATCCAGTATGCGGTCGTATCGGTTGACCAGCCCGTTCCACTTGGTAATGGGGCGGAAGAGATGGATCTGGTCCAGTTCCTGTTGAGAGCCCTTGAAGGGGTAGGATCGATTGGAGTGGATCTGGGGGGTGATCACCACCATGGGGATGCTGTCGTTATAGGCTGCGTAGACCCCGGTCACCAGGTTGGCCGCACCAGGCCCCACCGTACCTAAGCACACCCCCACCATGTCACTGGAGCGAGAGACGGCGTCCGCCATGTGCGCCGCCGCGGCTTCGTGGTGGGTCATGATGAAATCCATGCCGTTCGGCCTGCCCACACGGGCTATGGCATCGGTGAAGGTTATGGGCTGCGCCCCCGGAACGCCGAAGACCCATCTAACCCCCTCCTGTAGCAAGGCCCTTGCCAGCACTTCTCCGCCGTTCATCAATGCCATGGCATTCCCCTCCCTCTCGCTAGGTATCTGTACCGGACTGCTTCTTGGCAATACGCTCGTGTGCAGATCGGGCTCATCTCGTGTTGCAGCATTGCGTTTGACCCCCGTTTCCCCAAGCGTGCCATACATATCACTTAAAATGAACGGATTGGTGCCGCAAATGAAAGCCGAACCATGTAACCGATGTGATGAGACAATTATAGCTCAATGCCATGGGATCGAAAGCGAGCGACATGGTTCATGCCGGAAATCGCTGCCGTAATCCCGGCTACTCTTTCAGGCACGGCCGCGAACTGCATCGGCGACGCGGGAGAGGTCAAAGCCGCATCCTCTCTCCAGGCACTCGAGATTCTCCCTCCAATGTTCGAACGCGAAGCAGCCCACCACGTGGTTGTAGATAGCCGCCGACGTCGAGTAGCTTGGAACGATATGGGGTCTCCGCTTTTCATCCATCTCCCGGCAAACAGCTTTCAACCCCGGGGTGTGAAAACGCGTGCGGTCTGCCTGGCGCAACATGCGTGGCCACAGCCCATCCCGATGCGATCAGCTAGTTCCGCCCAGCGACCTCCCCAGCTCCCTGGCCTGCTGCAACGCCCCATCTACCTCGAGGATATCTCCGGCCTCGTCCACGCCGGCGAAACCCAGGGGGGTCCAGTCCTTGATCTGGATGATATAGAAGAAATACGCCATGGTGGGCCGTGTACACGCGAAGGTCTCGGGCTTGTCCCTGCCGCAGCAGGAGAGGAAGAAGCCCCTGCGCTCAGCGGCGAATCCCGGCTGCACCGGGCTCTTTTCCAGCACGTAGCGGATGGACCAGATGCGCTGGCAGCGGTCTATCAGGGCTTTGGCCTGGGCACAGATGTTCATGGAGAATATGGGCGCGGCCATGGCCACTCCTCCCGCCTCGAAGAGATGGGGGTAGATGATCTGCATATCGTCATCCTGGATACATTCCCCTTCCTTGAAGCAGTGGTTGCAGGCCCGGCAGGGCCGGATATCCATGTCGGCGGTATGGAATCCTTCCACCCTGAAAGCGGCCTCCGCGGCGCCTTCCACCAGCGCATCCAGAAGGAGTGCCGTGTTTCCGTTGCGGCGTGGGCTGGTGTACAGAGCCAGCAGATAGCGGTTCGCTTCCTTCATGGTCATTCTCCTCCAGATCTGGTCGTCCTCCGAAGACCCTGGCCACGGCCTCAGGCCACCGGCCCGGATAACGCCGCCAGGTCCCTGTATAGCTTGTCGAGCTGTTGGCGCAGCACCTGGTAATTGCGGCGCGCATCATCCAGTTCCCTGGTGAGCCGCTGCATCTCTTCCAGGGTCACCTTTTCCTCTTGTTCCAGTTCCCCCAGGCGCAGGCGTATCTCCTCCATGCGCCTACCTCGTTCGATGGCGATCGCCACCTGCTTGATGAGTGTATTTAGCAAAAAGAGGTCGAACTCCCCGAAGGCCTGGTCCCTCTTGGTATTGAGGTTGAGGACTCCCAGCAGCTCCCCCTCCTCCACGATAGGGACGCTGAGTGCGTCCGCGACCTTACGCCGCGTGCGCAGGCGAGGATCCATGAGGTCGTCCAGGAGGAGCATCCCCTCGCGCCGTTCAGCCACCAATCCGGCTATTCCTTCGCCCACCTTGCACTGGGCTTTGCTCACGACCTCCTTGCGCAAGCCGTGGGCTGCCTTCACCACCAGGATGTCACTTCCCGGGGGTTCGATGAGCATAATGGAGCCAGAGGTGGCCCCCATCACCTCCACCGCTCCCACAAGAATACTTTCCAGGAGGGCATCCATGTTCCGGAAGGACATGATCTGCTCGTTGATGCGCCAGATCAGGTCCAGTTCCTTTATCTTCTCGAGATAACGCTCTTCCCCTGCCTGCCGGTCGTCTTCCTTCATCTTCTCCCCCTCCTGCCCAGCCAGACTTGAAACCCTTCTATGATCTTCGTCTCACCGGCCACGGTAGTAAAGACGGGTTGTCAAGTAGATCGGGTATCGTTGCCGGCTCCCTATGATCGGCCCTCGCCATCCCGCATCCGTCTGCCTGCGATGAGAGCCGCACCCAGGGCCCCGATGACCTGGGGGTCCATGCCCAGGGCTTTGACCTGCAGACCGAGTTTCTTCTCCAGGGCTGCGATGAGTCCGCGGTTCTTGGCGCATCCCCCGGATACGGTCACCTCCTCCTCCAGGCCCACCTTGCGGATCAAGGAAGCAAGGCGCGCCGCAATGGCCTCGTTGATACCCGCCGCGATATCCGAGACCTCCGCGCCTTCGTTGAGCAGGGTGATCACCTCCGATTCGGCGAAAACGCTGCACTGGCTAGTTATCTGGGCGGGGTCATGCGACCGCATGGATAGTTCCGAAAGGTCGTGTAGCGAGATCTCTAGCACACGTGCCATGGCCTCGAAGAACCTTCCCGTGCCCGCCGCGCACTTGTCGTTCATGGCAAAGTCGACGACCTTTCCTTTGGGGCTTAGTTTTATTACCTTGCAATCCTGCCCACCGATGTCGATGAGGGTGCGTTCGGCGGGATTGAGATGGAAGGCGCCGAGGCCATGACAGGTAATCTCGGATACGTTCTCGGAGGCAAAGGGTATGCGCACCCGGCCATATCCGGTGCCCACCATGTAGGCCAGTTCCTCGCGCGCTGACAGCCCCGCCGCAGCGAGGGTTTTCTCCAAGGCCAGTTCCGCTGTCACCTCCGGGCGCACCGCGCAGGGGATTATGGAGTATCCGAGTACCTCTCCATCTCTCATGAGCAGGGCCTTTCCAGTGGTTGACCCTACGTCGCACCCTCCCACAATCAGCTGGTCACTCACGTCGTCTCTAGGCTCCTTCCTCGCAACACCACCGTTCCTCAAGGCGCGGTACTCCCTCTTAATTCTACCAGACAGACCCCGGCGGAGGCCCACCCAGCGGCCGCCCTGCCGTGCCACCTTCCATCGTCATCGCCCGGTGGTAATATGATATGCGTGAAGGAGTTGTACTACACCTTGTTGAATAGTGCGCGAAACGGAGAGGGGAGCTCAAAGCAGATATGGACCTAACCTTCATAGAGGCCAGGGATCTGCCAGACGCCTGGTTCCAGTGCATTTACAATATCTTCGAGAAGGGCCGGGAATACCGCATCGAACGTGGCAGTTTCAAAGGCAACCGGCGCATGGAATACGACTTCGTGGTGGTCAAGATTCACTACCCCGAGACGCGCCCCCTGATACCGGACATCCCCCCAGGGGTCGGGTTGCCTCCGCCCACCGACATGGAGTACGTCCATGCATACCTGGAGAAGCTCTGCTCTGCCTGTTCCAAGGCGGATAACGAGGATTATACCTACGGCATGTACCTGGAGGACCAGGTCCAGGAGGTCATCCGTATCTACCGCGAGGAGGGTTTCGGCACCAACCAGGCCTGCATGGCGGTATGCGACCCGGATGCAATCTACCTGGAGGACCCTCCCTGCCTGCGCCAGATAGATACCCGCATCTATCCCGAGGAACGCAAACTCCATTTCGTGGTATATTTCCGCTCCTGGGACCTCTGGGCTGGTTTTCCCAGCAACCTTGCGGGCATCCAGTTGCTCAAGGAATACATGGCCGACGAGATCGGCGTAGACGCCGGAGAGACCCTGGCCCTCTCCAAGGGCATGCACCTCTACGATTATGCCTGGGATATCGCCAAGATCAGGCTGGGGAGGCCCTGATTTATCACCATGCTCGTTCTTGCGGTGCCCCCGCCTTTGCCCAGTGCCTGATGCATAGCGAAGGCTTTTGCCGATAGCCGGTCCATTCCTCTGCACTCCTGCTTTCCTCCCCGCCGGTTGCGATGTTTCCAGGCTTTTCCTGCAACCCCCAATGACGTTTCCGGATAGGACAAACGTTGGCGTCCTGAAGACCACCATCACCTTACAGGCCGGCCGAGATGTGGTTGCGAGGCCTGCGTATAACCCTTTTTCCGCCCCGCCACATAGATGTACACCGTTCCTGTTCTTCGGCTGCAAACATAACGTCTAACGAGGTCAAACGTTGTATACGCCACCATCGCCTTCCTATATAATTATTGAGAATCGCAACGCGAAACCGCTTTGCTTCTGCTCTCGGAGCATCGCTTCAGCTACATACCGGTGAAGGAGGTGGCACCATCGACCCGCTGGCAATAGAGCTAAACGAGACGATCAGGGCGCACGCCCCCCTGCTCTATGACGCCTTCTCGGCCTTGGGACGCGAACTATATTTTCCCCGCGGCATCCTCACTCAGACGGCAGAGGCAAAAAAATCCGCCTACCGTTACAACGCCACCATAGGCATCGCAACCATGCAGGGCAAGCCGCTTTACCTCCGCAGCCTGAGAAAATACATAAAATACCTCAAGCCCGAGGAGACCTTCCCCTACGCACCGACCACGGGCCTGGAGGAGCTGAGGCATCTGTGGCGTGACCACCAGCTGAAGCTCAGTCCTGGACTGCAGAGGAAGGATTTCTCCATGCCCATCGTCACCAACGGCCTGACCCACGGCCTGAGCATCTACGCGGATATGTTCTGCGACGCCGGAGACGTCCTGCTCCTGCCGGACAAGATGTGGGGCAATTACCGCATGATCTTCGGCACCCGCCGTGGTGCTGATATCCGTCTCTATCCTTTTTTCGGCCCCGAGGGTGGGGTGGACACGCGGGCTTTCCGCGATGCCCTGCTCTCCAACAAAGACCGGCCTAAAGTCCTGGTCTTACTCAATTTTCCCAACAACCCGACCGGATACACCCCGTACCCTGAAGAGGCGGCAGCCATGGCGGAAGCGCTGGTGGATGCGGCCGAGGCCGGCGCGAACGTGGTCGCCTGTGTAGATGACGCCTATACGGGTCTTTTCTACGATGACGACGTGTTTAAGGAATCTCTCTTCTCCCTCCTCGCCGATTCCCATCCCCGCCTCACCGCCATCAAGGTGGACGGTCCCACCAAGGAGGACTACGTGTGGGGCTTCCGGCTTGGTTTCATCAGCTTTTCCCTGTGCGTGGACGGGGACCGCCATGCCGTTTACGACGCCCTGGAGAAAAAGGTGGGGGGGCTGATCCGCGGTACCATATCCAAGAGCTCCACGCCGTCTCAATCCCTGCTTATCCACGCCATAAAGTCGGCCGGTTACGAGGATGAGAAGAAGGAGAAGTTCGACCTCCTGCGGGATAGGTACGACGAGCTGAAGCGCGTCGTCGCATCACCGGATTACGCAGACGCTTTCCGCCCCTACCCCTTCAATGCGGGCTATTTCATGTGCCTGGAGCTGCTTCATACGGACGCGGAGCGCCTGCGCAAGCATCTTCTGGACGCCTACGGGGTGGGCGCCATAGCCATCGGAGAGCGGGATATGCGCATCGCTTTCTCCTGCCTGGAGAGAGAGCAGATAAAGGACCTCTTTGATATACTCTATACTGCGGTTAAGGACCTCGATATCCATGACAGGCGAACCGGGAGGCAATAGATGACGGAACTTGCCGGGAGCGCGATAGGGAGCGGCGAGAACGACGGCCGCAACCGCATTTATATCGTCGATGTCACCAATCGCGACGGCGTCCAGACCTCACGTCTGGGATTGGCCAAGCTGGAGAAGACCATCATCAACATGCTCCTCGACGAGATGGGCATCTGGCAGAGTGAGTTCGGATTTCCCACCACCCGCCACGAGAGCAACTACCTCCAGGCCAACCTGGAACTCATGCAGCGTGGAGCGATCCATCACGCCCGCCTATCGGGATGGGTGCGCGCGGTCGCCAGGGACGTCGGAATCGCGCGCGAGATGGTGCCCAAGCTGAAATGCATCAACATCTCCATCTCCACCTCAGACCAGATGATCGGCGGCAAATGGAACGGTCGCTACGAGTTCAAGGATGTGGTCCGCTTGATGTGCGAAGCCCTGGAACAGGCCAGAGAGCTCGGTTTCGAGTGCATCGGGGTCAACGCCGAGGACGCATCGCGCACCTCCGACGAGCACCTCATCGAGTTCACCCATGCGGCCATGGAGCACGGCGCAGAGCGCCTGCGCTACTGCGATACCCTCGGTTTCAACGATCCGTTCACCGTTTACGACCGCATCAAGCTCCTGGCGGAAGAGACCGGCATCGATATCGAGCTGCATTTCCACAACGACCTGGGCATGGCCGTCGGTTGCTCGATCGCCGGCGCCAAGGGGGCGCTTGATGGAGGGGTCAACGCTTACATCAACACCACCATCAACGGCATGGGGGAGCGGGCGGGCAACTCCGACCTCGTCTCCACCATCCTTGCCATCAAGAAATCCTCGCTCTTCGACGGCGAAGAGGTCCTGGACGACTCCGTCAATCTCATGACGGCATGGAAGACCGCCAAGTACGCCTCCTACGCCTTTGGCGTACCCATCCCCGTGAATCAACCCGGCGTAGGCAACAACGCTTTCGCGCACGAATCCGGCATCCACGCCGACGGCGCTCTCAAGAGCAGGCGCAACTATGAGCTCTATGATTACGAGGAGTTGGGGAGGGGCGAGCCGGAGGTCATCGAGACGGGCCGCAATATCACGCTGGGAGAGTATTCCGGCATCAAGGGCTTCCGCAACGTCTACGAGAAACTCGAGGTCGAATTCCAGACCGAAGAGGAGGCCAGGGACATCCTGGAGCTCGTGAGGTACGCCAACGTCACTACCCAGAAGCCGCTGGTCGAGGACGAACTGCTTTTCATCGCCCGCCATCCCGACCTTGCACGCAAAATACTCACCCTGGACCCGCTTCATGTCAAGACCGACAGGAAAGCCTAGGAGGGTAGAACATGGTTGAAGTGCCCGAGGAGATTCTTAGGAAACTGGCCTCCTATTACAACCTGCATAAACATGGGCAGGCATCCGATGTCATCCCCCCCTGGATACGCAATATCAACAATATGAGCAAGATAGACCTGGAATACGAGACACGCGATGCTATCCGCACCTGCAGGGACCTGAGGAGAAAGATCAACGAGCTCGAATACGAGGGCGAGCGGCTCATCCCGGTTAAGAGCAAGCGCGAGAAGTTCATAGAGGACCTGCAGCGTGAATGGACCTATATGAGCTTCTATCTTTACACCCTCTTCCTCCACTCGGGAGTGGAGGTGACCGAGGACGAATTCGACGAGTACCTGCGTGAGGAGAGCGGGAGCAGGTCTTTCATCACCAACCTGTCGGCGCACCGCTGAGTCAGCAACCACATTCGATAGCCTGCATCGCGAAAGCGACGCTGCCGTCTTCGGCGGCACGGTGCTGGTGCCGAGTGCAGCCGAGGTGCCAGTCGCCTCCACGCTCATCGCGAGGAGAAAAGCGACGTGGCGATCTCGTGTCATGTAAAGAGTTCGGTCCTGCAATAAGAACAAAGGCCTGGCACGCGCACGCCCGATTATTAAGCCAGTGGCTTCAGCAACAGGGTGCTGTAGGTTGCCTCCCGTACTTCCTCGTCGCGAAAGGCCATGGGCACGTGGCCTACCTTTTTCCACACGGGGAAAAAGTCGCGGTAGAAGCGGCTCATGGGATGCGCGCACTGCCCCACGTCCAGGCTCCACACGGACCTCCCGTGCGGTGAGAGGTCCACGATCATCCTGAAAACGGGCCCGGCGTAAACCCGGTCAGAGTGGAACCCCGGGAGGAAGGGCAGCTCGGACCCGCCTCCCATGGAGGAGCGTGCCAGTACCTGTATGGTGGGGTCTCCCGCGGGGAAAGCACAGTTCACCGTCTCCCCGTCTCCCTCAAACGGTACCGGTCCCAGGTTCAGCAGGCGGTCAAGCGGCTTCAACGCCGCCATAAAATGGGGGATCTCCAGGCTGTGCAGCCGGCCCCAATCCCATTCCTCCATAGCCGGCGTCCCGAAGCGCACCTGCAGCCGCACCACGGCCTCCTCTAGGCATTGCAGGAGCAACTCCTCGAATGTGGAGGCCGAGGGGGGAAGCCATGCTTCGCAGCGGGCGGTGAGTATCCTCTCCACGGCGTGGTTGACGTTGAAAAAGGAGGTCGTGTACTCGAAATACATGCGGTGTCCAAGGCGGTGGCGCAGGAGACGCTCCGTGAGCACTTTCCAGGTGACGTAGTACAGCGCTTGCCCTGCGCTGTCCTCGGCAGCACGGCAGTCCCATCGCGAGAGTATATCCAGGGCCTTCCTCGCATGCGGGCTCGCGTTTTTCCACTCCTCGCAGGCACGCATCATCTCCCGCCTCAATACGCTGCCGTGATAGGTGAAGATGTCGCCCTGTATATCCCGCATATGTTCCAGGTCGTGCTTCTCCCTTGCCTCCAACAGTTCCGCGATACGTGCCTGGCGGCATGATGGCTCCCACATGGAGGTCAGGTGGTAGGGATAGCCCGCGTCGACCACCTGGTTGTTAGCGGTGGCGATCCAGCCTTGCTCCGGGTTGAGGGTCCGAGGCATCTCCTGCGCCGGGATGTATCCCCTCCATTCATATGCTGCGTCATCGCCGGGTAGCGGCACGGAGCCGTCGTGCCCCTGCCGCAGCGGGATGCGTCCAGCCGCGACATAAGCGATGTTATCTTCCGTATCTGCGTAGACCAGGTTTACCGCGGGTCCCGAGTAACCCTCGAGGCCGCGGTTGAACTCCTCCCAGTCCTTGGCCAGCCCCAAACGCACAAAGCAGCCGGCGCTGTCGTTTTCCGGGTCGTGCCCCACCCACTTGAGGGCCAGTCCCTTGTTCCCCTTCCTGGCGATAAGCGGTCCGCGGCGGGTCGATATCACCTGGTGTCTCACCTTGCGGCCGGGAAAGACCTTTATCACTTCCTCGGTGCTCTCGGCTTCCTCCCACCCGCCGCCGGCGCGGTAGCGTAGAGAGGTCTCATCCTCGAAGGTCTCTATGTACAGGTCCACGACATCGGGACTGAGGCTGGTGGCACCCCAGGCGATGTGCTCGTTCCTCCCTATGAACACGCCCGGGATGCCGGGAAACGTCGCACCGATGACGTCGCAATGCGGCTGCTGCGACCTTATATGGCTGAGGTAGAACAGGGTCGGTATGGTGTGCTGGACGTGGGGGTCGTTGCAGAGGTACGGCTTGCCGGTCGATGTCCGCGCCCCCCTCAGGGTCCAGTTGTTCGAACCCTGGGCGTGGACGAACACCTTTTTCACCATCCAGGGTGGATCGTCTTCTTTAAAAGGCAGGAAATCCAGTTCGCAATCGGGCGACGGATCTACGCTCGCCGGAGGTTTCCCCTCGCCGCACGCAACCGTAGGCCTGTTCGTAGGCCCGCTCGCAGGAAGGAGCATCTCCGCCTCTTTCCTCCCCAAGGACCTGATGAGCCTGCCGCGCATGAGGTCCGCGGTCCAGGTGGCGTCCATGGTCCAGTTGAAAAAGAGCATGGAGTTCAAGGAATCCACTACCGTCCATGGCCGCGGCCGGCCGGCCGCCAGCAGGATGAGCTCGATCGGAAGAGCGCTCCTCCTGCTCTGCAGATATGCGTTGATCCCCGCGGCATACCTCTCGAGATACCTGCGTGTATCGGAGGGAAGGTACTCCGCGATGCGGGATGCGGTGCGGCGCATGCCCATGTCCCGCATGAACGTATCTATAGAGAGGGCTTTCCGCCCCATGACCTCTGCCAGGGTACCTGCGCCGATGCGGCGGAATAGCTCAAGCTGGATCATGCGGTCCTGCGCGGTGACGAAGCCCTGCGCGAATATGGCGTCTTCCAGTGAGCGCGATTGTATATGGGGGACTCCCCAGCGGTCGTAGTCCACCCGCACTTCCCCCTCGAGCCCCGGGAGCATGAGTTCTCCCTTGATGCGGGGCAGGGCTCTGCGGGTCAAGGTGGCGACGCAGGCCGCCGTTGCGGGCAGCATCAACGCCGCCGCTGCCGCTGCCACCTTGCATCCAGATATGATCCTCACAGCGCTCACATCCCCGGGATCCTTTTTCCTCCCTAAATCGCCCGCACTATAATACCGATATAATAGTGTCTACGAAGCTGCAGTTAAAGAGGTGTTACCCTTGGACCCGCATGAACTCGCTGAGAGAATAGCTTACCTGATACTCGCTAAAGGCTTTGTCTACGACGAGGATATCGCTCGTGAGCTCGCCGTTGATGAGTTCGAACTCATCAAGGCCAAGAACGTACTCTGCCGCTACTACGGCATCGCCGTCGAGAAATGGCATAAGGACGGCGAGGAGAGCCGGCAGGCCATGTTCCTCACCGCGGAGTTCAGCGAGGACGGCGGCGCCGAGCTTGTCCGCAAGGTCTTCCACGATCCCAGTTTCAAGACCCGCCGGCGTATCAAGGAGGATGAGCGCAAGACGGAGATGCGCGGCGAGTTTAGGGAGTTGTTCGACCTTCTGCAGGAAGAATGGGGGGGCCTCTTCAAGCGCAACCAGCCCGAGGTGTGACCGCCTCCGCCACTGCCTTCATCACCTATAGGAAATGCAGGTTCAGCTCCAGACGGCCGGGCATCGATCTCTCCCAGTCGAAGGCCATGGGCTTGCCGCGCGCTAAAAAAGATGCCGCTATGCCGGCCACGATGGGGTAATTGAACGGGTTTTCTATCCTGGCCCTGATGCCGTCCGCGGTGGGTTCTGTGAAGATGGGGTTGCCCATGCCACGGTATGCCAGGAAGAAGAGATCCCGGATCCTCTCCTCTGTGCGGCGCCTCTTCCACACCAGGTCGGGCAGGATCCCGTCCACCATGGTCTTGATCTCTGAGGCCAGGAACTCGTCCACCCAACTGCCATGCTTCGCCTTCACCTCCGAGTAAGCGGCGTTCATGCCCGCCACATCGATCAGGGTCACCTGCTCGCCGTTGTGGGTATCGACCATCAGACCACTGGGGATGTCCCAGGAGAAGAAGCTGACCGAGAAGGGGATGCCGCAGCGTTTGCAGCGCTTGTAACTTATATAGCCAGGCAGGGGTACCTCCCAGGAGAAGGCATATCTCTCGATGGCTTCACAGCGGTCGTTCTCCAGCACGGTCGCCGTGTAGACGATCTCCCCGTCGTTTTCGACGACCTCTATCGCAGCTTCCTTGTTCTCGCCCGCATATACCGCGCCCAGTATATCCCCCGCGAAGAAGGTCCTGTTATAGCACTGGGTGCAGGAGATCTTCACCTCCCTGCCCTTCTGATAATCCAGTAATCTGGCGTCGGCCATGCCAAGGATGCGGGCGCGATCGCAGAGCAGCTCGTAAAAGGGACGCCTGACAAGCGGGTAGCCCGTGGCGATCTTCCTCCACCCCACCATCATCGAGCGCACGTAATGGCTGGCATCAAAGGCCTTCGCGTAGATGAATATCTTTTCGACGTCCTTGCCGACCTTCACTGCGACCTTTTCCAGGATGCCGTCAATGATCTTCCGCTCCACGATGATCAGCCTCTGGGAAGCGTCGTGACTGAGGATGCGCCCGTGTTCTTCCCAGATGTGGCCCTTGGATATGTCCAGGGGTACACCGCATTCCTTGCACATGCGGAGCACCGGGCTGAATGCGGATAGTCCCTTGCCCCTGACCCATCTCCTCCCGGGCAAACCATCGCTATGCGAAGCTTTACCGGACCCTTCTTGCCCGTTCATACTCCCATCCCAGGATCGTTTCGCTTCCCTCATCCCTACCACTTCAGGACACCGGGATGTGCCTGTTGCAGCAATCCCATGTCGATCTGTGCGGCTCCCTTGCGGCGGCCGCTATCATGGCTGCGGAGCGCGGCCCAGGTCAGCTTTACTTTCTCTCGGGTAACGTTATACTCCCGGAGCTGAGATTATTCTATCAGGTTCTTCTCCCGGAAGTGTGGGTAGAAGTGGGGTTATGGTAGCCGCCTCTGGGGTCAGGCCTCAAGACCTGCATTTTCCAGCGCAGACCAATCGCGCGCAAAACCCATTGAAAAAGCAAAGGGGCGCATATGCACCCCCCTCTCG
>Ga0315295_10003022_pt1 | contig 14290 bp, 14 predicted proteins | sample YL17G14_0_MG_FD_204453 | JGI IMG/M metagenome (GOLD analysis project Ga0315295, IMG submission 204453) | Sediment microbial communities from Yellowstone Lake, YNP, Wyoming, USA - YL17G14_0 | ecosystem: Environmental > Aquatic > Freshwater > Lake > Sediment | place: USA: Wyoming | collected...
GGGCAACCGTGGGCGGTTATGAAAGCCGCTTTTACCGCCAAGGAATACCGCCAGCTCCTCGAACTCGTCCACCTGGGCATGTGGGTCGTCACCAGCTACCAGGGCGAGGACACGGCCGCCGCAAAACGCTACTACGACTTCGACCAGAAGCTGCTGGACCTGGCGCTGGCGGCGGGCTGCGCCGACCTGGTGGAAAAGCACGAGGACGGCTCGCTGCAGCCAGCACCCAAGCTCTCGGAGGACGACCGCGTGCGCGAGATCCAGAACGAATTCCAGAACGACGTCTTTTGGCACGAGCTCGTCGCCCGCATGGCTGACCGCGACCTCGCCGGCGACTCGGTCAAGCGCGGGCTGGAGACGCCGGGCGTCGAGCCGCCGCCGTCGAATGACGAGCGGCTCAAGAAGATCGAGGAGCGCTACTGGGACGAGTTCGAGAAGAACGACCTCGCCAACGTCGTCGTGCTCCGCGGCGGGCGGGGGTGAAATCAGAAGGCCGGGGACAGAAGTCAGGTTGCAGCTGTAGGGCCGGCGCTGGTCGCCGGGCCGGTTTTTCCGAGGTCCGCCGGCAAGCGGCGACCCTACAACCGGCCTCAGTAAGCGATCTTCAGCTTCTTATAGATGAAGTGCAGCAGCCACGCCGGGCCGATGAGCAGGAAGACCACGTCCTTGAAGAACGAGGGCTTCTGCCCCTCGATCTTATGGCCGATGAACTGCCCGATCCACGCGAGCACGAAGAGAATCAGGCTGCTCTTCCAGATGGCGAAGGGGCAGGAGGGGGCCTGCAATTCCAGCAAGAAGCAACAAAACGCAATAAAACCGAGCAGCCCGAACGCCAGCGGCACCGACAACCGGAAATAGAAGAACAGGGCGGCCGCGATCGCGGGATGAACCCAGCGGAACCACGGGGCGGCCGCCGCGAGCGCCGCCGGCACCGGGATGGACCAGAGCAGCCCGAGCACGCTGAAAAAGATGATCGGCACGCAGATCCAGTGGATGGTCTCGTTGGCGTGGTCCTGATGGCTTTCGCCATACTCGGCAAACCACTGGTCGGCGGACTTTCGCGAAGTGGCCATGGAGGTTAAAGGCAGATTGAGCCGGGGGGAACCGGCAGGCAAGCCTGCCTGATGGCACCCAAAGCAGGGGTTGCGGTCTCGGCCGGCACCCGCACACTCCCCGCCGATGAATGCCGCCTCGCGCCTCGCCCTGCTCGTCCTCCTGCCCCTGGCCGCTCTGGCCGCCGAGCGTCCCATGAAAATAGACCGTAGCCGCTCCTTCCTGGATGTGGACGTCGACGCGACCAGGAACTTCACCGCACATCTCGACCGCTACGAGGCGAAGCTCACGGTCGACGACGCCGGGAAGATCAAGACGGCGGTCTTCACCTTCAAGTTTGCCGACCTCAAGTCGGGCAACGACCAGCGCGACGCCGACCTGATCAAATGGATCGGCGGGAGCGACGCCGAGGGCCGCTTCGAGCTGGGCAACCTCGCGGTGACCCCGGACGGCCAGGGGCAGGCCTCCGGACGCCTGACGTTCCACGGCGTGACGGACCGCGTGGAATTCCCCATCAATCTCACCAAGGCCGACGGCGACTATATTATCACGGCCGAGACTACCATCGACTACCGCAACTGGAAGCTGAAGGTCATCCGCAAGGCGTTCCTGTTCACGGTTTCGCCCGACGTGAAGATCCGCTTCAAGCTCACCGGCACGCCCGTGGCCGCCGAGCCGGCGAAGTAAGGAAGGCATAATGTGGGGCCGGCGCCTGTCGCCGTGCCGTTGTTCGCATCCGGAACGGTCCGCCGCCGAGCAGCGACCCTACGTTGCACGGGCAGCCGGATACTACTTCCCCGGCGTGTGCCGCTGCTCGAGCACGGCCAGCGCGTCGGCGAGCGACATCTTCTTCACGCGCAGCAGCACGATGAGGTGGTAGAGCAGGTCCGCCACCTCGCCGGCGAATTCCGCCTTGTCCACCCGCAGCGCGGCCAGCGCGGTCTCGACACCCTCCTCGCCGACCTTCTGCGCCACGCGGGCGACGCCTTCCCCGGCCAGCCGCACGGTGTAGCTTTTCTTGTCGCCGCCCTTGAGGCGGGCGTTGACCGTCCGCTCAAGCTGCGCGAGGAAGCCCACGCCGCCCGCACCGCCCGCGCCGAAGCAGCTGATGGTGCCGCGGTGGCAGGTCGGGCCGTCAGGCCGGGCGGTGACGAGCAGCGTGTCGTTGTCGCAGTCGACCTGCAGGCTGACGAGATGCAGGAAATTCCTGGATGCTTCGCCCTTGGTCCAGAGCCGCTGTTTGCTGCGGCTGAAGAAGGTGACCTTTTTCGTGCGCAGGGTCTCCTTCAACGCGGCGGCATCCATGTAGCCGAGCATGAGCACCTGCAGGGTGGCGGCATCCTGCACGATGACCGGCACGAGGCCGGAGTTTTTCTTCCAGTCGATTTTGGGAGTCTTCATGGGCGGATGGAAATACCGTCGGCGATGAGTTGTTTCTTCAGGGCGGGAATCCCGATGGTGCCCTTGTGGAAGACGGACGCGGCGAGCGCGCCGTCCACGCCGGCGAGGCGGAACACTTCGCTAAAGTGGGCGACCGTGCCGGCGCCGCCGGAGGCGACGAGCGGGATGCGCAGCACGGCGCGGACGAGCTTCAGCTGGGCGATGTCGTAGCCTTGGCGCATGCCATCCTGGTTCATGCAATTCAGGACGATTTCGCCGGCGCCGAGTTTCTGGGCCTCCCGGGCCCAGTCGGTGGTCCGCCAGCGCGTGGCGCGGGTCTTGTCGGGGTCCCCGGTGTATTGCTTCACGAAGTAGTCGCCCGCCTCCTGCCGGCTGTCGATGCCCACGACGACGCATTGCGAGCCGAATTCGGCGGCCAGTTCGGAAATGAGCGCAGGATTCTCGAGCGCCGGGGAATTGATGGAAATCTTGTCGGCGCCGCCGTGCAGGATCTGCCGCGCCCCGGCGACTGAGCGGATGCCGCCGGCCACGCAAAAGGGAATGTCGAGCACCCGGGCCACGCGGGTGACCCAGTCGGTCGAGACCGTGCGGCCGTCGCTGCTGGCGGTGATGTCGTAGAACACCAGCTCGTCGGCGCCCTCGTCGCGGTAACGTTGCGCCAGCGCAAGGATGTCGCCCACGACCTCATGGTCGCGGAATTGCGTGCCCTTGACCACTTGGCCGTCGCGGACATCGAGGCAGGGGATGATGCGGCGGGCTAGCATGCGAGGGCCTCCCGGAGCGTGAATTTCCCCTCATAAAGCGCCCGGCCCACGATGGCCCCGGCGGCGCCGGTGGCCTGCAGGGTGCGCAGGTCGTCGAGCGAGGCCACGCCGCCCGAGGCTTGGAGCTGCAGCCCGGGGAATTTTTTCACGAGCGACGCATAGAGCGCGGTGTTCGGGCCGGTCAGCTTGCCGTCGCGGCTGATGTCGGTGCACAGGATGTGGACCAAACCGGCGGCAAGATAACCATTGAGGAAGTCGTCGAGCGCGAGCCCGGTGCTTTCCTGCCAGCCGGCGGCGGCGACGCGCGGGGTGCCGGCGGCATCGACCCGGACGTCCGGCGAAAGGACGATCCGCGCCGCGCCGAATTTTTCCAGCCAGCCGCGGACGAGATCCGGTTGTTTTGCCGCAAGGCTGCCCACAATCACGCGCTGGGCGCCGGCGGCGAGAAGTGCGGCGATCTGGGACTCGTCGCGGATGCCGCCGCCGGTCTGGACGCGCAGGCCGCTGTCGCGCGCGAGTTGCTCCACGAGCGCAGTCTGGCGTTCGGCCGGGTCCCTGGCGCCGTCGAGGTCGACGATGTGCAGCCAGGTGGCGCCGGCTGCGGCAAAGTCCCGGGCCACGGCCAGCGGATCGTCGCCATAGGCTTTCTCCTGGTCGAATCGGCCCTCGGTCAGGCGCACGACGCGGCCGCCGCGCAGGTCGATGGCGGGATAGATGATCATGGCACGGGAAATGTGTAATATAATACGTTACAGATATCCGGACGGCGGCGCTTCATACGCGACCCTCCACGAAGTTCTGCAGGAGGCGGGCGCCGGCCGGGCCGGAACGCTCGGGATGGAACTGGACGCCGGAGAAATTGCCGCGCTGCACGATGGCCGCGAACGGCGCGCCGTGGTCGCAGGTGGCCACGGTGAAGGCGTTCACCGGACCGGCATAGCTGTGCACGAAATAGAAGCGGGCCTCCGGCCCGATGCCGTCGAGCAAGCCCGGGTCGCGTCCCGTGATGATGGTGTTCCAGCCCATGTGCGGCACCGTGATGCCGGGCGCGTCCGGCAGCAGCGCCACGATGCCGGGAATAAGCCCGAGGGTTTCCGTCGGGCCCTCCTCGGAATTTTCAAACAGCAGCTGCATGCCGAGGCACACACCAAGCACGGGCTGGGTGAGACCGCGCACACAGGCGACAAGCCCCTTGGCCTGCAGGCGCTTCATGCCCTCCACCGCGGAACCGACGCCGGGCAGGATGACGCGCTCCGCCGCGCGGATAACCGCGGGATCCGCCGTGAGCTCGCTGCGCACGCCCAGCCGCTCCAGCGCGAAGCGCACGGAGGCGATGTTGGCGCCGCCACTGTCGACGATGGCTAGCATAAGCACGGTAACCGGACAGACCGGCAGCGGATCGGGAATCGGCAGGGGTCGTTGCCCTCAACGGTCCTGAAAAAAAGGGGCTTGGGGGCAAGCGCCCCTACCGGAACAAGAGATTTCATCAGAGGACTCCCTTGGTGCTGGGGATCTCGCTGCCGGCGCCGCGCGCGATGGCGGGGCACAACGCGCGGCCGAAGCCCTTGAAGAGCGTTTCGACCATGTGGTGCGTGTTGTCGCCCTTCACGCTCATCTGCAGCGTGGCGGCGAGCGCGTCGCTGAGCGAACGGAAGAAGTGCGGCACAAGCTCGGTCGGCAGCTCGCCGACGGTGTCGCGCGGGAATTTCCCCGCGAAGGTGAAGTAGGCGCGGCCGCTGAGGTCGAGCGCGACCGACGCCTGCGCCTCGTCCATCGGCAGCACGAAGCCGTAGCGGCCGGTGCCGCGCTTGTCGCCCAGCGCCTGCTTGAGCGCGGTGCCGAGCGCGATGCCCACGTCTTCGACGGTGTGGTGCTCGTCGATCTCCAGGTCGCCGTCGCAGCTGATGGCGAGGCCGATGCCGGCGTTCTTCGCGATCTGCTCGAGCATGTGGTCGAAGAAGCCGATGCCGGTGTCGAGTTGCGCGGGCGCGGCAGTGTCGAGATCCACCGCGACGGTGATCTTGGTCTCCTTCGTGTTGCGCACGATGGTGGCGCGGCGCGGGGCGGCGACGAGCTGGCGCGCGATTTCCGCCCAGCCGAGCGCCTTGCGGTCGTAGCGCAAGCCGCGCACGCCGAGGTTCGCCGCCAGTTGCAGGTCGGTCTCGCGGTCGCCGATGACGGCGGACGCCTCGCGCGACCAGTCGGTGGCCTTCACGTAGTCGGTGAGCAGGCCGGTCTTGGGCTTGCGGCAGTCACAACGGTCGGCCGCGGTGTGCGGACACACGCGCACGGCCTCGAACGCGATGCCCTGCGAGGCAAGGAGGTCGAGGAGCAGCTTCTGCAACGGCCGGAATTCCTCCTCGCGGAAACTTGGCGTGCCGAGGCCGTCCTGGTTGGTGACCATGACAAACTTCCAGCCGGCGTCGCGCAGGCGGAGGAGGGCGGGGATGGCGTCGGGCTCGAGCGCGAACTTGTCGAGACGGTCGATCTGCTGGTCGAACGGCTCGCTGATAAGCGTGCCGTCGCGGTCGATGAACAGGATTTTTTTAGACACGGGACAAGACCTCCAGGGTGGCGTTGTTTTCCTCGGCGGTGCCGACGGTGATGCGGATGCAGCGGGAAACGTCCTTGCTCCGGTCGCGCCAGACGACGCCCGCGGCGCGGCCGGCAGCCATGGCGCGGGCGGAATCGGCGACCTCGACGAGCAGGTAGTTGGCGTCGCTCGGCCAGACCCGCTTCACGGCGGGCAGCCTGGCCAGCGCGGCGGCAAGGCGGGTGCGCTCGGCGACCAGCGTGGCGACAGATTCGCGGGCGGCGGCCAGCCCGGCGGGCGTGAGCGCCGCGAGCGCGGCAAGCAGCACCGGCACCGGCACCGGGTAGGGGGCGATGACCTTCTGCAGCACGGCGATCACCGCCGGGTCGGCGATGGTCGTGCCGACGCGCGCGCCGGCCAGGCCGTGGGCCTTCGAGAGCGTGCGGAGGACGACGAGGTTGGGGTTGGCGGCAACCTCGGCGGCCAGACTCGGCTGGCCGGAGAAATCCACGTAGGCCTCGTCGACCGCCACGACGGCGCGGCCCGCGAGCGAACGCACCAGCGCCAGCACGGCGGGGCGATCCAGCAGGTTGCCCGTCGGATTGTTGGGCGAGCAGAGGAAGACCAGCTTGACGTCCGGCGTGGCCGCGCGGAGCACGGCAGCGGCATCGAGCGCGTAATTCTTTTCACGGAGGAGCGGAATGGTGACGGGACGTGCGCCTTGGATGCCGGCGGCGACGACATACATGCCGTAGGTCGGCGGCGTGATAAGGATGGCGTCCTGCCCGGCGCGACAGAAAGTGCGCAGGAGCAGGTCGATGCCCTCGTCCGAGCCGCGCGTGACGAGCACCTGCGCAGGCGCGACGCCGTAGAGTGACGCCAGTTGCGCGATGAGATCCGCCGGTTGCGGCTCAGGGTAGCGATTGAGCAACGGCTTGTGCACCGAGGGAGTCTCGGGGTTTTCGTTGGCATCAAGCCAAACGCGGCCGCCCTTGGCTTCCTTGCGCGCGGAGCTGTAGGCCGTCAGCGCGAGGATGTCGGGTCGGACCAGCCTGAGAACGGAGTCGGCGGCGCTCATCGGGAAATTTTATCCAGCCGCACGCGCACGGCGCGCTGGTGGGCGGCGAGGCCCTCGGCGAGCGCGAGCCGCTCGACAACGGGGCCGAGCTTCTGCAGGCCGGCGCGGCTGGCGGTCTGCACCGTCATGGTGCGTTGGAAATCAGCCAGCCCCAGGCCGCTGCACGCGCGCGCCCAACCGTAGGTCGGAAGGACGTGATTGGTGCCGCTCGCGTAGTCGCCGAGCGACTCGGGCGTCCAGGCGCCGAGAAAGACGGAGCCGGCGGTGGTGATGTCCGCCAGCATGGCCCGCGGGCCGGCCACCTGCAGGATGAGGTGCTCGGGGGCGTAACAGTTGGCGATCTCAACGGCCTCGGTGCGGCCGGTCACGAGGAAAATCCGGCTGCGCTCCAACGCCCGGCGCGCGATGGCGGCGCGGGGCAGGGTCGCCAGTTGTTTGGCGAGCGCGGTTTGCACGCGTGCGGCAAAGCTTTGGGAAAAGGTGACCAACACCACCTGCGAATCCGGGCCGTGCTCGGCCTGCGAGAGCAGGTCGGCCGCGACGAAAGCCGGGTTGGCGCGGTGGTCGGCGATGACCAGCATCTCAGACGGGCCGGCCGGCAGATCGATGGCGGCGCCGGCGGCGTCGCGGGCGACCTGCTGCTTGGCCTCGGTGACAAAGGCGTTGCCCGGGCCGAAGAGCTTGTCGCATTTCGGCACGCTCGCGGTGCCGTAAGCCATGGCGGCGATGGCCTGCGTGCCGCCGAGCTTGAAGGCCTCGGTGATGCCGCACAGCCGCGCGGCGCAAAGAATCCACGGATTGATGCGGCCGAGTTTGTCCGGCGGGGTGCAGAGCACGCGCACCGGATTCCCCGCGAGTTGCGACGGCACGCCCAGCATCAGGGCGGTGGAGGGCAGCGGGGCGCTGCCGCCCGGCACATAGAGGCCGACGCAGCCGATAGGCCGCACGGTTTTTTCGCAGACGATGCCCGGCGTGGTCTCGAGGCGCAGGGCCCGCGGGCGCTGGGCGGCATGGAAGGTGTGGATGTTGCGGCAGGCCGTGCGCAACGCGGCCTTGTCGGCGCGGCTGAGGGCCTTCCCGGCGGCGGCAAACTCCGCCTCCGTCACCCGCAGCGAGCGCAACACGACGCCGTCGAACTTCCGCGTGAGCCGGCGGAGGGCCGCGTCGCCATCGCGGCGCACGGCCGCGATGATCGTGCGCACGGCGGCGGCGACCACCGGCTGCGCGGCCTGGGCCGGTCGGCGGAGGGCGGCGGCGCGGGCGGAAGCGGAGAGTTTTTTCCAGGCGAAAGTTTTCATGGCGGAAGTCGGGGCGTAAAGCCCCTCCCACATTTCACAGCATCATCTTTTCGATGGGCAGCACGAGGATGCTGCTGGCGCCGGCCTTCTTGAGCGACTCCATCGTCTCCCAGAAGACCGCCTCCGAGCAGACGGCGTGCAGGGCGACCCTGGTGTCGTCGCCGGCGAGCGGCAGGATGGTGGGATTTTCCGAGCCCGGCAGGAGCTTCTTGATCTCCGCCAGCGCGGTCTTGGGGGCGTGGAGCATGATGTATTTGGTGTCGGCGGCCTTCTGCACGCCGTCGAGCCGGCGGAGGAGGATCTCCAGCGCGTGCGACTTCTCGGCGGGGATCGCGCGGGCGTTGCGGAGCAGCACGGCCGTGCTCTTGAAGACGGTCTCGACCGCGCGGAGCTTGTTGGCCTCGAGGGTGGAGCCGCTGGCGACCAGGTCGCAGATGACGTCGGCCAGGCCGAGCCGCGGGGCGATCTCCACCGAGCCGCTGAGGTAGACGACCTCGGCCTTGATCTTCTGCGCCTCGAGGTAGCGTTTGGTCAGCTGCGGGTAGGAGGTGGCGATGCGCAGGCCCTGCAGGTCCTTCGGGCCGGCGTAAGGGCGCTCCTGGGGCAGGGCGAGGGCCAGGCGGCAACCGCCGAAGTCCAGCGACCGCTCGACGAGGTAGCCGCCCACGGTGCCGGCGGTGCGGCGCTCGAGCGCGGCCTCCTCAAGGACGTTGGTGCCGACGATGCCGAGGTCGCACACGCCGTCCATGACGAGCTGCGGGATGTCGTCGTCGCGGACGAAGAGGACGTCGATGGGGAAATTGTCGGCGTGCAGCAGCAGGCGCTCCTTGGGGGATTTCACGCGGATGCCGCAGTTTTTGAGCAGCTCGAGCGATTCCACGGAGAGGCGGCCGCTTTTCTGGATGGCAAGGCGGAGGCGGTCTTTGGGCGGGAGGATGGGAGGCATGGCGAAAATGAAGTGAGAGGGAAAGGGAGGGTGAAGGCGAGGCCAGGCGGGGGCGGTGACACGGAGGGCGGGCGGGGTGCAAGTATTTTCTGGAATCGGCGGGGGCACCCGCAGCCCGCGCCGGGGTCGCACCGGCGCATGGCCAAGCGCCGGGACGACACAGTCTTGTCTTTGCCGGCCCGCCGGCCGACACTGCCCGCGCACACAATTCCGGTTTCGCCCCCAGGCGCCGGCAACCCCGCCTGATTTGAACAACGCCACCAGTCCGCTCCGTTCCCTCCTCTCGCGCCAGCTTCCCCGCCGCCACGGCGGGCTGATCATCTTCTTCGCGGTCTTCGCGGGGATCTCGTTCCTCACCCGGGTGGCGCTGCTGGTGAAGGCGGCGCACGACGTCACCTGGACGCTGAGCCTCGGGGCGGCGTTCGCCTGGGGCCTGGTCTACGATCTCGGGGCGGCGGCGTTCGCCTCGTTGCCGCTCGCGCTGCTGCTTACGCTGCTGCCGGCCGGCTGGGGCCAGCGCCGCTGGCAGCAGGCGCTCGCGCACCTGTTCGGCTTCGGGGTCATCTACCTGCTGCTCTTCGGCCTGGTTTCGGAATGGACCTTCTGGGACGAGTTCGGCGTGCGGTTCAACTTCATCGCGGTGGATTACCTGGTCTACACGACCGAGGTCATTGGCAACATCCGCGAATCCTACAACCTGCCGCTGATCTTCGGCGGGGTGGGCGCCGGCGCGATCGTCCTGCACTGGCTGGTCTGGCGTTCCCGGCTGCCGGCGCAATGGTTCGCCGCCCCGGCGGAGCCCTTCGCCCGGCGGCGGAAGGCCGGCGCGCTCTGGTTCGCGGTGCCGCTGGTGTTCGCCTCCGTGCTCAGCGGCGACTGGCTGCCGAATTTCAAGAACAACTTCAACCGCGAGCTGGGCAAGAACGGCCTCTGGGCGCTCTTCGCCGCGTTCAAGAACAACGAGCTCGAATACGACCAGTTCTACGCGACGCGGCCGGCCGACGAGGCGTTCGCCACCGTGCGGCGCGAGATCACCCGCGACCGCGCCGTGACCCTGGCGCCCGGCCCGCGCGACACGCTGCACGTGGTGCGCAACTCCGGCCCCGAACTGAGGCTGAACGTCATCCAGATCACGGTCGAGAGCCTGAGCGCCGACTTCCTCAGCATCTTTAACCGCGCCTCGAACCTCACGCCCCAGCTCGCTGAGCTCGCCGGCCGGAGCCTCGTGTTCGACAACTTCTATGCCACCGGCACGCGCACCGACCGCGGCATGGAGGCGCTCACGCTCGCCGTGCCGCCGACGCCCGGCCGCTCTCTCGTCAAGCGCCCGCGCAACGAGAACATGTTCACCCTCGGCTCCGTCTTCCGTGCCAAGGGCTACAACACGGCGTTCATCTACGGCGGCTTTGGCTATTTCGACAACATGAACTATTTTTTCGGTCACAACGGCTACCGGGTGATCGACCGCAACGGCGTGCCGAAGGAAGACATCACCTTCGCCAACGTCTGGGGCGCGTGCGACGAGGACCTCTACCGTTGGACCATGCGCGAGGCCGACGTCAGCCATGCGTCCGGCAAGCCGTTCCATTATTTCGTGATGACGACGTCGAACCACCGGCCCTACACCTTCCCCGAGGGGCGCATCGACCTCCCGTCGAAGATCTCCGGCCGGGCCGGCGCGGTGAAATACACCGACTACGCGATCGGCCAGTTCATCCGTGATGCGGCGGCGAAGCCCTGGTTCAAGGATACGGTGTTCGTCATCGTGGCCGACCACTGCGCCTCGAGCGCGGGCAAGACCGCCCTACCGGTGCAGAACTACCACATCCCGCTCATCATCTACGCGCCCGGCGGCCAGGTCGCGCCCGGCCACGTCCGCGCGCTCACCAGCCAGGTGGATTTCGCCCCGACGCTGCTCGGACTGCTGAACTGGAGCTACCCGAGCCGCTTCTTCGGCCGCGACGTTCGCGCGACCGACCCGGCGGCCGGCCGGGCGTTCGTCGGCACCTACCAGAAGCTCGGCCTGCTGAAAGGCGACGATTTCATCGTGCTCACCCCGGTGCGGCAGCAGAACCAGTATCTCTACAACCGCACCAACTACACCCTGGCCGACCGGCCGCTGGACGCCGCCTTCGCGGCCGAGGCGATCAGCTACTACCAGACCGCCAGCCAGCTGTTCCGGCAGCAGCTTTACCGCGAGCTCGCCGCGGACGAGTTCGCGCGCCTGCTCGCGGCCCCCGCCCCGCCATGAGCAGACGTGGCATCGGCTCCGACCGGGCGCTCTGGGCCGCCGGGCTGCTGCTCGCGGGCGTGACGGCGCTGTTCGAGTTCACCAGCCTCGACCTGTGGCTGCAGGATCATTTCTACGCCCCCGCGACGCAGCGCTGGCTGGTGGACGCGCAGGAGCCGGTGGGCCGCGCGGTCTTCTACAACGGGCCCAAGGCCCTCGTGTGGGTCATCGGCCTGAGTGCGCTCGCCCTCGCGGCCGGGCCGGCACGCTGGCGCGACCGCGGCCAGTTCGACCGGCGCGGCCTCTGGCTGGCGGTGCTGGTCATCGCGACCGTGCCGCTGCTCGCCGGCATCGGCAAATCGCTCACCAATGTCTTTTGTCCCTCGGAAATCCGGCGCTACGGCGGCGACGTGGCCTACGCGAAGCTTTGCGAGCCGTTCCCCGCGGGTGAGCGTCCGGAGCGGAAAGGCGGTGGTTTTCCCGCCGGGCACGCGAGTGGCGGCTTCGCCCTGATGGGCCTGCTCGCCCTCCGCGCCACGCGCCGCTGGCGTTACGGCGCGATCGCCCTCGGCCTGGGCCTCGGCTGGTGGATGGGGCTTTATCAGATGCTCAAGGGCGCGCACTACCTCAGCCACACCCTCACGACCATGCTCCTCGCGGGGCTCATGGTCGCGCTCTGGCGCCGCGCGCTGCGGATTGAGGCGACCACCGGCTGAAAAAGGCCGGGCCCCCCCGCGCGGGGGCGGCCCTGGTTGTTTGCTGGTTTATTACGGCTGCCCCGCATCGACCTCAGGGTCTGTCATTTTGCACGGACTTCATGGCGACTAGATCCTGTGTTGTTAGCGACAAAGAGTTCTTCAGGGCGCTGAGCTGCGGTGCAGACAGACTTTTTTGCGCGAAATCGATAATCTCGGTGTCGGCCACTGATAAAATTGGTGTATTTATCACAATAGCGGTTCGTTCATCACTCAGTTGCACCTGCGTCTTGCCATTCGCGTTGCTTGCAAAAATCCTTGCAAGTTGAAGCTCTTGGTCCGGCGTCAAAGGCAATCCTACGCTGGATAAATCCAGCGATAAAGTGTCCTGAACTCGTCGTAGATATGGTCCGGCCTCAATAATTTCTTTGGCTATTCTAGAACCTTCGGCGCTAAGTTTCCGGGTTAATCTGGTAAGGCCCTCTTTTTCAATTTCACTACTCAGTTGTAGCATTTCTGCAGATGAGACACCTTCGCTCATGGTCTGGCTCGCGATTTCGGCACGAATTGCCTGCTGTTCGGCGAGAAATTCTCGGAGTATTTTCTTTTCTTCCGAAGAAAGCTCCGCCGCTTCCAAAAGGCGTCCATACGTTAATTCTGCACTTCTTTGCAAACTGCGAGCGCTGCTCTTGGGGTTCTGCTTCGCCTTAAATGCGATGTTTCTTGCCTTTGCTTGTGCGATCACAGAGGCAACTGATTCCTGTTGCTGAGATGGTGCCTTAACCGGACTGGCGTAAGGAGAAGGACGGATATCGCGATTGGCGGGTGCGGCTGGTCTGCTTGCGGCCTCCTCATGGGGGATAGGGGGGGGAGCAATGATTTTCGTGAACACCACAGCTAACAAAACGAGCGTTACGGTCTGCGTAATAACTAGGATTCTAAATTTCATGACTCAATGCAGCATTAGCGGAAATCAGCACGATTGTTGAGCGTTCGTAGTAAGCGTGCCACGGACGCCTTATTGTGCGATTCCAAGTCGGGATTATTTAAAACCGGTCCCAGCCATTGGATAATCTCCTTTTCCATCTGCGAGTTTGGGACAATCCGATCCCATCGCAGCACATCCTTGGAATTCAAATACTTGATTTCGACAGCGCAGGCTCCCGTGGTCGGGTTCTCCAATGGACGCGATATCATGATACGAAACTCATTCGAACCACCGAAGATATTGATCAAGGTGGTGCCTCCATCGAGAAGCACTTCAGTGATTACACTTGTCGGGACAAACCATGGCCCATTCTGCGGTTCAATACCGGGCTTACGATAAACGCCATTCATGAAAAGGAATGCTACTATGACCAGTAGCAGCGCGGTCGCTATGGTTATTACGAGCTTCATCAGACTACTAACGCATAAACTCAGAAAATATTAGAACCCCGCGAAACGAAGACACTAAGAAAAACAGTGTATCGCTAAGGCTCCACGACGGCGACCAGATATCCAGATATTTCGATTAATACCAATCCGGGAGCGGCAACTGCGTCGGCAGTGCCCACAGGCACGCTTTCGCCTAAAGATACTATGTAAAATGGCGCTCTGTAGCCATTGAGATAGGACAATGAAGGGATTGGAACCTCGGCACCGTCGTCGGCGACCAGCAATACGGCACCATCGACAACCACCGCGAGTTGCAGCAACGCGGCCTGCGCACCCACCTGAAGATCATGCCCGGCCGGCCCCGCACTCCCGGCCGGTTCATCCCGGAGGAGTTTGCCTACGACGAGACCACCGACCGTTACCGCTGTCCCGCCGGCCAGTGGCTGTATCCCCGTGGCTACGATGCCCAGCGCCAGCACACCGAGTATGTGGCCCGCAAGGGCGTCTGCGCGGCCTGTCCCCTGCGGGCCCAATGCACGAACTCGAAGCACAGCCGCATGGTGAGCCGTTACCGCGAACATGAACTGGTCCTGCGCGCCAGAGCGCAAGCGACCAGCGCCGAAGCCCGGCGAGATTACCGCCGCCGGCGTCATCTGATGGAAGGCAGCTTCGCGCAAAGCGCCAACTGTCATGGTTGCAAACGCTCTCGCTGGCGCCGGCTCTGGCGCCAGCAAATCCAAGACTGGCTCATCGCCGCCTGCCAAAATGTGAAGCTCCTGGCCCGCGCGCTTCGTCCCGGGCCACTGGCGGGCGAAAACCGGGTTATGCCGGGGCTGACCCGGCCCCATGACGTAATCGGTCGCGCGCTCCGCTCACGCGCAGTCGAAATAGCTCAACTCTTCTCGCCGAGTGCGC
>Ga0315295_10003023_pt1 | contig 14284 bp, 16 predicted proteins | sample YL17G14_0_MG_FD_204453 | JGI IMG/M metagenome (GOLD analysis project Ga0315295, IMG submission 204453) | Sediment microbial communities from Yellowstone Lake, YNP, Wyoming, USA - YL17G14_0 | ecosystem: Environmental > Aquatic > Freshwater > Lake > Sediment | place: USA: Wyoming | collected...
TACCCCAATACTGGGAGGAAGAAGATACACGAATGATTCTTGCAGAGTATGCGCTCTCGGACGCAGAAGCCACCTATAAAATCGGGACATCATTTCTTCCCCTGCAGTATGAATTATGCAGAATCGTGGGGCAGATGCTTTTCGATATTTCCCGGTCTTCAACCTCCCTCCTTGTGGAATACCTTCTCATGAGACATGCGTTCCAGAAAAATGAGGTGGTGCCTAACAAAGGGCACGGGAGCGAGGGAACCTATGAGGGCGGATTTGTCATGGAGCCCAAGAAGGGACTGCACGAGCATGTTGTTGTTCTTGACTTCAAATCGCTTTACCCTTCCATCATCATCACACACAATATAGACCCCCAGACCATAGATTGTCCATGCTGCAAGAATAACGTGGCACCTACGGGTCACCATTTTTGCATGAAGAAGGATGCTTTCATTCCAAGTATCCTCAAGACCCTTCTTGAGAAGAGAGGGGAAATCAAGAAGAAGATGAAAAGCGATGAGGACAAATCGCTCTATTTCCAGCAGTGGGCGCTCAAGATTCTCGCCAACTCTTTCTATGGATACCTCGCTTATCCGCTCTCGCGCTGGTACAGCAAGGAATGCGCCGAGGCAACGACTGCATGGGGGAGACAGTACCTCAAGACAATCATGGAGAGTGCCCAGAAACATCACTTCTCTGTCATCTATGGAGATACGGACTCCCTCTTTATCACAATGGGAGATGCGAATACCGACAATGTCCGCCGTTTCCTGGAGGAAGTGAATTCCCAGCTTCCCTCTCCCATGGAATTGGAGTATGAGGGATACTACCAGACGGGGCTTTTTGTGACAAAGAAAAAGTATGCACTCTACAATGGAAAGATTCTCACTCGGGGATTGGAGATTGTGAGGCGTGATTGGTCAAAGATTGCACGCGATACACAGAAGAGCATTCTTTCAACCGTCCTTCAAGGAAATCCACAAACGGCTGCTGAAATAATAAAGGACGTGACGAAGAGGATTAAGAACGGAGATGTCCCCATAGAAGACCTCGTCATAAATACCCAACTCACCATGCCCCCTTCCCACTATAAAACGAAGGGAGCCCATGTGATAGTTGCCGAGAGGCTCATGGAGGAGGGACAGGAGGTGAGGGTTGGCGACATAATAAGCTTTCTTGTAAAGAAAGGAAAGGGACTCATACGAGATAAGGCTGTCACCTACGAGGAGTTTGTGAAAAACAAATATGAATATGATCCCGACTATTATATCCAAAATCAGGTCATGCCGGCAGTCATGCGTATCATGACAGCCTTCGGCTATACAGAAGACACCCTCAGGTATGAGAAGAGTGAGCAGAAGGGACTTGAGGAATGGTTCTGAAAAATCGATATCTTCGATATTCACATTTTACCTTCCAGATTACTGCGAGCAGTCGTTCTGCTTGATACATTGACAGAAAGATACAATATCTGAGATTCCATACTTTAAAAGACATAAAACATTCTTTAAAATAGTTTAATTATTTTATTGCATATTCAATCACCTTCAAATTCTTCAAATTTCTGATGCTCCTCCGCAATCTTTAAATATAACGTATGAGCAATTGTGGTGGTGGTACTGTGACCAAAAACGTTCTCGACAGGACGCAGACACTGAAATTGAAGATTGCCCGAAAGAGAAAATACTATGGGGAACAGATGCTTGTTGATGAAGGACTTCTCGATAGACCTGAAATGAAAGAAGTGGAGAAGAAAAAGGAGTTAGAGATTGAGAATAGAATTACATAAGAAAGAAAAATTATATTTGGAAATCGAGATTGTAATTCAGAGTGACTCTTACAAGAGTCCTCCATTCTTTTTTTTATTTTATATATTTGATATCTATAGACATTGTAGTTCTAAAGAATCGCAACGGGTGTCATCCTGAATAGATACCAAAAATGATTTGGGACGATATGTAGATTGCCTTGAATATATGTCTCAAGACATTATCCGATGCACTCTTAACGCCGCCGCCAGGAGTTGAACCTGGAACCATCCGCTTAACAGGCGGGTGCTCTGCCATTGAGCTACAGCGGCACGAAATTTCAGAAAGGTTTCAGTTTATATGGCTTTCGGTATTTAATCCTGCAGAAGATAATATATCGTTCTCCTCGGAATGCCAAGCTCACGACTTATCTGAGTAATCCCCACTCCTCTGTTTTTCAATTGTATGATTACACGTACATGTTCATCGCCATATTTTTTTGGTCTTCCGTTCTCGACATTTTTCACCTCGAGGGAGATGCGTGCTTTCTGGAGCGATCTCTTCACCCTCTCCGAGACGAGGGCATGGTTGGAGGGCGGAAGGGTTATGATTTTGAGATTAATGCCATTCTCAAGCAATGCGGTGACGATGTCCATGCCCAACATGAGGGGAATATAAACATCCTCATCCTCGAATCCCTCCTGAATCTGCACGAGAAGATCCAGTTTGTTTTCTGCCTTGAACTCCTTCATCGCAGAGCCCCCACTATCTTTTTAAGGGATTCCTCTGCATCTGGTTTCTCCATAATGGTGCCTGTCACGATAATGTCTGCACCCGCGCGTGCAACGGTTGTGGCATGCCGAGCTTCCGTGATGCCCCCGCCCACGATCAAGGGAAGACCCGAAACCTTTTTTATATATCCTATCATCTCGGGCGGCGCGTGGACATCCGCACCACTCCCCGCCTCGAGGTAGATGAATCTGAATCCCATATACTTTGCCGCGAGGGCATATGCTCCCGCAATCTCTGGCTTGGCGCGCGGGAGGAGGTTGGCTTCCGACATGAACCCCACCGTCTGCCCAGGCTCGCACACGAGGTAGGCGACGGGTATGGCTTCCAGTCCCGCCTCCTTCACCGAGAAGGCGCTGAGGGCTTGGGCTTTTGTAATGAAGTAGCTGTTGCGCGAATTGAGTACTGAGAGAAAGAAGATGGCGTCCGCAAAACGGGACACACCCATGACACCTCCGGGAAAGAGGATGACAGGGAGGGAACATGAGGATTTTATGTCGCGCACCGTGTTGTCCAAAAGCTCCCCAGAAGCCCCCAGAGAACCACCCACAAGAATGGCATCGGACCCGCACCGCTCGATAGTGGAAGCAATCAAAGATGCTTTTGGAGTGGTGATAGGGTCGATGAGGGTGAAATGAAGCGTACGCTTTTCCATTTTTTTGAGGAGATCCTCTTCAACACTCATGTTATGCCTTCTTTACCTTCGATTTCTTTCTCAATCCCGTGTAACCACAATTGCGGCATCTCCGTGCGCGCCAGGGATTACGCGAATTGCACTTCATGCAAATCTTTATTTGAAAGAGCCTTCGCTCGGCGTAGGGAGATTTCATGTATGTTCCTCCATAAATCCTTTCTGAAGTTCTATGATGTCACGGCTGCTCTGAGCGGATGCGTAGGCTTCAAGCATGCTGCCATTGAGCGCCAAAAACGTTTCTGCCCAACTGAACCGTGCCATTATATTTAAAGCTTTCTCTTTTTCTCCAAGTATAAGGAGGGCTGCAATGAAGGCTTCACCGGTAGAGAGTTTTGTGGGCTTTCCGAAATTTATGGGATTGGCTGCGAGGAGGTAGGGAAGACACCTGCCCACTACCCTCTTTTTCACCTTTCGAAATGCTTCTTGTGCCTTTTCCCACGAACAGTCCAGCGCGGTGAGTGAGGAGGATTTATCACAGGGCGCGAGGGCGTGTGGAGAGAAGGGATTGAGGAGTATGGTTCTTTGAGGAATGTCTCTCCACCGAGAAACGAGTTCTGCCTCCTCCGCACGTATGAGTCGTAACCCCGTGCATCTGTGCGGGTCGCACTCACGGGTGTGGTACACAAGGAGCCTCACAGAAAGCATTTTATTCCATCCCTATAAATAGTTGAGTGTGAAAGAGGAACAGTACAGGGCGCTTAAGGGAAGACTCTCACACATTGGGTTTGAGCCACCCAAGACGTATGAGAGGGTGGGAGATGTGCTCATAATCCCCCTGCCTGAGAAATGGTCCACCCATGAAGAGGAAATAGGGCAGGCATATATGGAAGTCTTTGGAGTCCATGCAGTGATGAGTAAAGGGGTGATTCGAGGCGAGTTCAGACTTCCCTCATCGAGAAAGATTGCCGGTTCCTCCACAATCACCACCCACAAGGAGAATGGTATCCTGTATAGGCTTGATGTCGCCACACTGATGTATTCTGCGGGTAATATTGGAGAGAGGATGCGCATGGCGCGGCTACCAAAAAGAGAGAGGGTCATAGACATGTTTGCGGGTATAGGTTACTTCTCCCTTCCCATAGCCAAGTTCTGCGCATCAAAGGTTGTGGCGCTGGAGAAGAATCCCGAAAGTTTCTCCTATCTATGCGAGAATGTGAGGCTCAATAATCTTTGTGAATATGTCGAGCCAAAGAATATCGACTGCAGGGATTATGAGGGACACGCGGATAGGGCCATCATGGGCTACTTTGGTGCCTATGAGTATTTGCCCCGCGCCTTTTCATTCATAAAGAAAGGCTACATTCTCTACCACGATGCGGTGCCTGAGAAAATACTCGAGCGCCCCACAGAGCAATTGCGGGAAGAGGCGAAAAGGGAGCACAGGAAAATTGAAATCATCGACTCAAGAAAGATAAAACGGTTTTCACCGGGTGTGTGGCATGTGTGTGCCGAGGCACTGCTCTATCCATAGAAGGAGGAGTCCTCTATCTTTTTTTCCTCGGATATGATAGGGAGGGGGATGGGTGAGACGATGTCGAGTTCTTTTGCGAGGATGGCTGCCTCGAGTAATGATTTCTGAATGATGGCATTCTGTATTGTGGAAATGTTAGCCCCTTTCTTCATTTTCCATGCCTCAAGGATTGTCTCGGAATCGGACCCGGAGTAGTAGACCCTTCCATCTATCTTAATGGAAGCGATGGATGGGTTGTAGGTGCAGGTGAAAACAAAATCGCAGACGAGCGTTCCATCTCTCATCTCCATAGAAACGATGGAGGATGCATTATTTATGGCAACTGTGGTCAATGGCTCCTCTTCCGGTACAAATCGACGAGCCTCAATGCCACGGAATGATAATCGTATCATGAGGTTCTTTTCCCGCATGACTTATAATGCTTTTGCCTAGGGACGCGTGAGCAGTACCACACGTGAGTCCTCGGCCCAGTTGACAATCCTGTAGGATGAATTATTCTCCAATTCATGTGAAAACGCCATCACATCCTGAAAAGAGGGCATGTTTTCTATCTTCATACGAGCACGGGAAGACCCCACGAACATGTACGCCTTCGCTTCAACGTAGGTGGGCGAAGCCCTCTCTATGAGCCTCGCATATCCTTTGGGATTGCCCATGTTTAATTCACGAACGAGTGTGAGTCTGAAAACCGTTTTGGTCGAGAGCGAGGGGAAGAGTCCTATCGTTTCCTCAATCTTTTTCCAGGAATCCTCTTCTTGAGGAATGCATGTCCTCCTGTAGGTTTCCTCATCGGGCGCTGGCAGGGTCATGTAGAGGTTGGAAGGCAGTTCCATGGTCTCGAGTACCTTCGGGCGCGTTCCGTTTGTAACGAGAAATGTGGAGAACCCCCTCCTCTTGAACTGGGAAACAAGCTCCGAGAGTTTAGGGTAGAGGGCGGGTTCGCCTGCAAGCGATATGGCAACATTGGTGGGGTTCTGGGCTTCATCAAGTTTCCCCTTGTTTACCCTTTCTGCGATGCCGTAGTAACCCACGAGCATCTTTTTCTGGGCGCGCAGGCATTCCTCGATGATGAACTCAGGCTCATCGTACTCCTCGAGCATGTCCTTTATACCATACATGGTGTTCCTCCAGCAGAAGAGACATTTGTGGTTACAGGCATCGATGGCGGGAGTCATCTGGAGACACCTATGGCTCTCGATGCCATAGAATTTCTGCTTGTAGCATACCCTGTCCTCTAATATACTCCTCCGCGTCCAGTGGCAGAGCTTGGCTGCCGTCTGTTTTCCTAAAAGCATGTATTTCTGACGCAGAAGAATTGTCTTTATCCTCTCATTCATCTCATACCACTTCCCTTTTTCTCTTTTAAAGATAGTGTCTGTTACTCTCTTCCGCCACACAGCATTTGAGAAGTAACCAGGAACATATCAAATGATTTTTAATCCATCCCCATGGGAATCCTATTAGCATATACTTTTAAATGCATCCTCAAAATCATCCCATGAAGCTGGGAGCAAAGGCTGAGTATGAAAGGCTCAGAAAAGTAATCATGTACAAGCCCGGACAAGAGGTTGCGATTGTCACGGATAAAACCAAATCCGAATTCCTCTATCGTGAAGCCGTAGATTGGAAAATCTTTCGAAAGCAGCACGATGAATTCGTCTCCCTCCTCGAGTCTGAAGGCGTGGAGGTCACGCTCATAAACGACTTCCTCGATGACACCTCGATTGAAGGACTCCCCAATCTCACCTTCTCCCGCGATGTATGCTCTGTGACGGAGAGAGGTGCGATTCTTGGTCTCATGGCAAGGCAGGCACGTAGGAGAGAACCTGAGGTCTATGAATCCGCCTTGAAAAAAATGGGTGTTCCCATACTCGTCAAAATGAGAAATCCGCTCGAGGGAGGAGACTTCGTGTACCTCACCAATGACACCCTCCTCCTCGGCTGGGGTCCCCGCACCAGTTTTGAAGGTGCGCTTGAGATCTCAGAGATTCTCCTCGAGGGAATTGTCACAGAAGTTGTGGCAATAAAGCTTCCCGGGTTCCGCGTGCACCTGGATGGCGGCATAATGGTGCTTTCTCCTGACATTGCACTCATTCACAAACCTTCATTCACTCTCCCCGCAACGATTCTTAGAAAAGGAGAAAGGGAAGAAACACACCTCGTTGAGTATCTTAGCCGAAGGGGATTCTCCTTATTGGAAGTACCGGAGGATGAATCCCGTACTTTCGGCTCCAATGTGGTCTGCCTTGGAAAAGACAAACTCGTTTCGTACAGCTGGAATAGGAAGACTCTCGGGATGCTTGAGAAGGAAGGGTTTGATGTCATCACTCTCGATGGAGACGAACTCGCCAAGGCGGGGGGAGGTCCCCACTGCCTGACCTGCCCCCTCCTTCGAGAGTAGAGAAATGAGATGTGGTGACAGAAAAGGCTATAAACGCCTCATATGAGTATTCTCGTGGCGGCTTCGGATATAACCATCATGAAAGCCTTGAGCGAAATCCTGGACAGGGAAAAGGCGGTCCAGTCCCAATCGCGCCTTGAAGCCTTGCTTCAAGAGAGGTTCAATGTCAAGACAGGGGGGAGGCGGTTGCGAAGGTTGGCACTAAAAACGGGAACGAGGATGACGATTGAGTGGAAACACGGGAAGGATATGACACTCTGTCCCTTCTGCGGAAAGGAGATGAAGGAAGTCTTCTCCGTCGACCTTCTGGGGAAAGAGACGCTCGTCGCGCGCAGGTGCGCCTGTTCATTCAAGTCATATAGGGGTAAAGTCCCCATGCGATACATATTTGCGAGGGGAAGAAAAAATGCTGTCAGACAATGAGAAAAGAGAGATGCTTTCTCTCGTGCGTCGCAACATAGAGCAGTATCTCGACACGGGAAGGATTGTCAAACTCGAACTTAAAGGCAAATACTTGGAGAAGAATGGGGTTTTCGTCACACTCAAGAAGCATGGGGAACTGAGAGGATGCATAGGGTTTCCCGAGCCCCACCTTCCCTTAGGGCACGCCCTTCTCGATTCCTCCGTATCTGCAGCCACGCGCGACCCCAGATTCCCTCCTGTGAGAAAAGAAGAGCTTCGTGAGTTAAATATTGAAATAACAATCCTGACCCCTCCCCAGGTTATTGATTGTAAACCGCCCGATTTACCTAGGCACATTGTAGTGGGAAGGCATGGACTCATTGTGGAAAGGGGGGGAAAAAAGGGATTGCTCCTCCCACAGGTGCCTGTGGAGTGGGGTTGGGATGTGGAAGAGTTCTTGTCTCAAACATGCTGGAAGGCTGGGTTGCCTCCCGATGCGTGGCTCGATGAGAAGACAAGGGTATACAAATTCGAGGGAGAGGTATTCGGTGAGGAATAATAACTTCAGTATGTTTTGAAGTTTATGAAAAGATTTATATATGTCACTTTCGAGTAGAACCATGAAAAGAGGATACCTATACGGCTTATTGGTCACTGCCATCCTAGTAATCATAGGAATAGGGCTTTATTACCATTTCATACCGGAAAAAGGTAGCGATAAAATCACTGCCACATTGCTCGTATTCTCTGGCAGACCAGACCCCACATGGGAGATTTCAGACCCAAAGGAAATAATGATTATAAAGGAGTCTTTGAGTAACATTCCTGTCGCAGAAAATCCCAACTGGAATTCTGTTCTCGGTTATCGTGGGATTTCCCTTGAACCTGTATTCAATGAATCGCTAGGCATTTCAGGCGGCATCATCGTCTGGAATGGCATCATCGAGTTCAGCCATGATGGAAAGTATGTGTATTACACTGATGTGCACGGATTGGAGGATTGGCTCAAGGAGAAAGCACGAAAAGAAGGATTTGAGAATCTCATTGCTGCAATTCAGATGCCAAATCCCGCTTCAGTGTACTGTGGGCAGCATGGTGGAAAATCAGAGATAAGGACAGATCCTTTGGGAAATCAATACGGTGTATGCATTTTCCCCGATGAGAGTGAGTGCGAAGAGTGGGCATACTATAGGGGAGAATGCGAGCCTGGCAATGTCTCCCCGATTGGTCTGCCAAATCCAGCCTCAGTCTATTGCAAGCAGCATGGCGGCACACTGGAGATAAGAACAGACGCCTCAGGTGGGCAGTACGGTGTATGTGTATTCCCCGACAGGAGCGAGTGTGAGGAGTGGGCTTTCTTTCGGGGGGAATGCGGAAAGAGTTCCTGCGGCAACAATCTATGTGAGAAAGGTGAGGCAGACTGGTGCCCTCCATGCACATATGCCAGCCCACCTTGCCTTGCCCCCTGCATAAGCGGAACATGCCCCCAGGATTGTTCCCACTCGAAGCTCTCCTTTAGGATATCAGATTGCATGAGTAATTCATCGAGGGCGCCTGCCATCATCGAGGTCGATAGCGTTGGCGGATACATTTTTCTTAATCAGCATTTGAGTTACGTATGCTGTGCAAAGGTTATTGTGAGCTATGAAATTCTTGAGAGTTATCCGCCTATAATCAAAATCACAGAGAAAAATGTAGGAGAAATGTGCAGATGCGTATGCGAGTATGACATTGAAGCCCGCCTCGGACCATATGAGAAGGGAGAGTATATCATTCAAATCTGGGGCGTGGAATTCAGAGACACACCTGCCTCATTGCTGTTTGAGGATAAAATGACAATCGCACCCTCGGACGATTTCTGCGGTACATCGACACTTGGAACCTGTTCCTCAGATGCCGACTGCATGACAGGCGGATGCTCGGGTCAGGTGTGCCAGAGCAGGTTTGAAACTCCTCAAATCACCACATGCGAGTGGCGCGACTGCTACGATGCGAAAAGATATGGATATGGGTGCAAATGCATCCAAAGAAGGTGTCAGTGGGCAACAATGGCGGACTTCAATATTATATAGAGTTGGATTACTCAAAAATCTTACTATATGTATTTCTTCTCGGCATTTACCATGTATACCACACGGTTGGCGATGTTGAGGGCGTGGTCTCCCATGCGTTCCATGTGCCGTGCGACGAGCATGAAGTAGGTGGACTGGGTGATGGTTCTCGGGTTCTCCATCATATATGTCAGAAGCTCCCTGAAGAACTCATGGTAGGTGGCATCCACCTTCTCGTCCAGCGCGAATACCTCCTCCGCCCTCTCAGGTTCCTCGAGGAGATAAATGTCCAAGGACATTGTGATCATCCCTTCAACCATTGTTGCCATCTCCCTGATATGTAGAAGCGGTTTGAAATACTTTTCATCCTTGAGCTTTATCGTTATCTCGGCAATGGACTGTGCATAGTCGCCAATACGCTCCAGATCGGTGAGCACCTTGACTGTCGTGATGAGCATGCGCAGGTCGCGGGCGACTGGTTGTTGCAGGGCGATGAACTGGAGACATCGTTCCTCGAGGGTGCGGTACGATTCATCGATGCCATCGTCTCCCTCAATGATGGCATGCGCAAGGACAATGTCCTGATTCTGAAGGGCGACGACGGAATCCTCCAGAGCCTTCCGTGCCAGTTTGCCAAGAATGAACACATCTCCCTTCAGCTCTTCGAGCTCCTTTCTGTATTTCTCTCTCATCTCATCACCCGAACTTCCCTGAAACGTAAGACTCGGTCCTCTTATCCTGGGGATTCGTAAATATCTTGCGCGTATCATCGTATTCCACAAGCTCCCCCAGGTAGAAGAAGGCTGTGTAATCCGAGACACGGGCAGCCTGCTGCATATTGTGGGTGACTATCACTATGGTGTAATGCTCTTTAAGCTTTACCATTAAATCCTCGATTTTTGCCGTGGAAATGGGGTCGAGTGCCGAACATGGTTCGTCAAATAGAATGACCTCCGGCTTTACCGCGATGCATCGCGCGATGCACAACCTCTGTTGTTGTCCCCCGGAAAGCTCGAGGGCAGACTTACTCAATGCATCCGAGACCTCATTCCACAATGCAGCTTTCCGCAGTGCATCCTCAACGATCCCGTCGAGCATGTACTCGCCCTTGATGCCATGGATGCGAGGACCGAATGCCACATTATCGTAGATATTCTTCGGGAAAGGATTGGGTTTCTGGAAGACCATGCCTATCTTCGTCCGCAGGAGGGTCACGTCTGTGTCCAATGAATATATGTCGTGCTCATCGAGAAATACATGACCCTCGATACGCGCGCCTGCAATGTCGTTCATGCGGTTGAGCGTCTTGATAAATGTGGATTTCCCGCATCCCGAGGGTCCAATGATTGCGGTGATTTTATTCTCCGGAATCTTGAGGGTGACGTTCTTGAGTGCCCTAAACGTGTCGAAATACACAGAAAGGTTCTCAGATCGAATTTTCATTTTCATCAACGTCGCCTCCTCATCTTTTTTCTGAAGTGGGCTCGTATAAGAATGGCGGTAAGATCGAGTAAGAGAACAATGGACAAAAGTACGAGTGTGGTGCCATACTGGATGGGCAGCGTTTCTTTTGGATTTATCGACTGGGTAGCCATTATGAAGATATGGTAGGAGAGTTCCATGAATTTATCTGTGGGGGAGGTGGGGATTCTGGGGAGGAAATAGGATGCGCCTGTGAAGAGGATAGGGGCAGTTTCTCCGGCACCTCGTCCTATCGCGAGTATCGCCCCTGTCATTATCCCGGGGAGGGCCTGCGGAAAAATCACCTTGGATATGGTCTGCCACTTTGTGGCGCCAAGCGCAAAAGAAGCCTCCCTGTACTCTTGAGGGATGGCTTTCAGTGCCTCCTCCGTGGTCACGATTATAGTAGGCAAGACGAGCAGCGCCAGCGTGAGTGAAGCTGCAAGTATGCTTGCCTCAAACCCGAGAATGGGTCCCAGGAAGAGCACGAAGAATCCAAGACCGAAGAGACCAAAGACGATGGAGGGGACACCCGCAAGGTTGCTCACCGCGAGGTGAATTACTCGCGTGAGCCTCCCCTGTGTCGCGTACTCCACCAGATAAATGGCAGCGAAGACCCCCAAAGGGAGGGAGAAAAGTATCATGAGTAGCACAACATATATCGTCCCCACAATCGCGGGAAAAATGCCACCCTTGGTCATCGATTCTCTGGGAATGTCAAAGATGAACGTCGGTGTGATGATGCCTATACCCTTCGATACTATGTCATAAAGAATGAAGATGACGAAGGCGATGACGAGGAAGAGCGAGAATCGCAAGAGGTTGATGACGATGAATTCCCTGACCCTCAATATCCCGCCTCCCTGTACTTTCCCACAACCCTTTCCGCGATGAAGTTTATCATGAAAGTAATGATGAAGAGAACGAGGCCGAGGCCGAAAAGGGCGTGATAGTGTGTCGAGCGGAAGGGGACCTCCCCCATCTCTATGGCGATGTTGGCGGTCATTGTCCTCACAGACTCGAGGGGATTGAAGGTTATCTGCGCAGCATTCCCCGTGGCGAGAAGTACCGCCATGGTTTCACCCACACATCGCGCGAGCCCCAGAAGCACCGCAGCGACGATGCCCGAGAATGCAGCAGGAATGACGACGTTCGCCGTCGTCTGGAGCCTGGTTGCCCCGAGTGCGAGTGATGCCTCCTTTAGCTCTCTGGGAACGGCATGAATCGCATCCTCGGCAATGGACATTATTATTGGTATGAGCATGACAGAAAGTATGATGGCGCCATTGAGTGCATTCAACCGGTAGGCAGAACCTGTCAATCTCTGGAGATAGGTGGCGATTACCACGAGGGCAAAGAATCCGAGAATGATGGAAGGGATGCCCGACAGAATTTCTATGAAGGGTTTTATGATTTCCTTCTCTCTCTCTGAGGCAAACTCCCCCAGATAGACTGCCGAGGCAAGTGCGATGGGCACGGCGATTGCCAACGAGGTGACAGTAACGAGCAGTGTCCCCGATACGAGTGGGAGAATGCCGTACTTTGGGACCTCGGACACAGGTTGCCATATTCTCCCCAAAAAGAATTCTTTGAGGGGAATCTGGATGAATGCGGGTAATCCCTCCCTGAAGAGAAAAATGAATATGAGCGCCACAAAGAGTATGGCCGAGGCGCTGCAAAGAAAGAGTAAGAATCTAATGCCAGTTTCTTTGAATCTCATTTTCGTCAATCCAATCCTCTTCATTGAGGAAGTTTGGACAGTTCCTCAGTTATAACGCTTTCGGGCAAGGGGTCATACCCCGTCTCTTCAACTATCTTCTGCCCATCCGGAGACAGAATCCAGCGCAGGTAAGTGACAAGAACGGGGGTCATCTTTGCCTTATCGACATAGATGAAAAGATATCTCGAGATGGGATACGTGCCACTCAAAATATTTTCCGAGGTGGCTGCGATTCCGTCTATAGAAATTGCCCTGACGTCGTCTCTTTGCTTGACATACCCCACACCGAGGTATGCGATACCATATCTGTCCTTTGAGACGGCATCGGCGAGTGCCGCAGAACCCGAGAGTTCCTGCACCTTGTTGGTATAGTCCTCATTCTTGAGCACATGCTCCTTGAAGTAGGCGTATGTGCCAGAGCTGCTCTGTCGACCGTAGAGGATGACCTCATGGTCATCCCATCCAAGCTCTTTCCAGTTGGTTGTCTTTCCCGTATAGATATCCTTTAACTGAGCTTGGGTCAGATTTCTTATGGGGCTTGAGGGATTCACTATGAGTGAGATGCCGTCTATGGCTGCCTTCATCTCGAGAACCTCTCTGCCGTTCGTTTTCGCATCGTCGAACTCCTTCTGTTTCATTGAGCGAGAGGCATCTGCGAGGTCCGTCGTGCCATTGATGAGTGATGCGATACCTGTACCACTGCCTCCACCGGAAATCTCAATAGTGACTCCTGAGTTCTTTATCATGAATACCTCCGCCCATCGCTGGGCTGTGATGACCATAGTATCAGAGCCTTTCTGCACAATTTTGCCCTGTAGCTCTCCTTCTGGTGGTGCCTGTCCTATGCACCCCAAAAAGAAGGACGCTATCATAAGCGCATACACTTTTTTCATTGTTTCACCATCATGAAATACAAAGATGTTGATATAAATAGTTTTTCGATGTTATCTATATATGAAAAAAAAAATACTTATTTTATATAGATATCCTTATAAATACATAAATCATAGATGAAATATGGAACACAGGAAGATACAACTGACGGGTGGCAGCTCATTCACCGTTTCTCTTCCCCGGGAATGGATAGAGGCGCAGAAGCTCAAAAAAGGGGATTCGGTGCTCCTCGACATAAAGGAGGACGGCACCCTCTCCATACTTGGGGACGAATCCAAAGGCGAGAAGAGAAAGGCAGACATACTCATCTGTGAGGAGGAATTCCTCACCGAGAGGACCTTCATCACGAGGTATCTGCAGGGATACGCCACCATACGACTTTTTGCCGAGAATACGGTGATTCCGGAGAAGAGGAAAAAAATTGTGGAGACCGCAGGGTATCTCATCGGAATAGAACTCTTCGAGGAGTCGGCGCAAGAGATGGTTTTCACCACACTCGTCGACTTTGGTTCGACTGATATCCATAAATTGATGAGGAGGATTTCTCTCCTGGTCTCGTTCATGTATGGGGACGCCATGAAATCTCTGAGTTTCCCTGACTCCGAACTCCACTCCAGCATTTCTGCAAGAGACAAGGACGTGGATAAGCTCCATTTCTTCATCAT
>Ga0315295_10003024_pt1 | contig 14283 bp, 10 predicted proteins | sample YL17G14_0_MG_FD_204453 | JGI IMG/M metagenome (GOLD analysis project Ga0315295, IMG submission 204453) | Sediment microbial communities from Yellowstone Lake, YNP, Wyoming, USA - YL17G14_0 | ecosystem: Environmental > Aquatic > Freshwater > Lake > Sediment | place: USA: Wyoming | collected...
CCAGTCGTCCTCCGTTCGAAGGTAGACCTGCTCGATCCGGACGGGGCGCGCGCCGAGCGCCGCGAGGTCGGCCTCCGCCAACACGCCCGCCAGGAGGTACTTGCGCTCGATCTCCAGTCCGCTGCCGCCGCCCATGGAGCTGAGTATGCATCGGCAGATCGCGCCCGGGCCGGCCGCGCCGCGGCCGCGTTTCCCGTGCCCGCGTATCGCCCCAGCCGGTCAGATCGGCGGACGCCACGCTCCGAAACGCGGCCAACCCGCGGGATCGCTGCATTTCCACGCTTGGGCGCCGTCGTCGGTACCGGGTGACGCGATACGGGGTCACTCGGGGCAGTATCGCCGCGGGGAACGCAGCCGCCCTGTCCCGCCCTGTCCCGCGGTTCCAGCAGCCCCGCTGCTCAGATTCACGAGTCCACGCTCGGACTTCTCGCCGAACTGGCACTTCGGCGGGATCTCCGAGCACGACGAGGCCGATTCCCAGCGGCCCCGCTGCTGGAACCGGGGTCCGGCCCCGGCCCGGCCCCTGACCCCGCCCGCGGTTCGTGCCGGGGCCGGCCTCCGCGCGGGAACCGCTCCGCGCGGCCCTACACTCCGCGCATGGACCGCCGGGTCGCCCTGATCCTCCTCGCCGTGCTGGGGACCGGCGTTTTCCTGGCCGGGCTGGAGCTGATGATCACCGCCGTCGCCCTGCCCGCGATCGTGGTCGACCTGGGCAGCTGGACGGAGCTCCGCCACGCCAGCTGGATCATCAACGCCTACCTCCTCGTGTACGTGGGGACGATGCCCCTTGCCGGCCGCCTTGCCGACCTCTGGGGCGCGCGGCGGCTCTTCCTCGGCGCGCTCGTCTTCTTCACGCTTGGGTCGCTCCTCGCGGGGATGGCCCAGACGCTGGACCAGCTGATCGCCGCCCGCGCCGTCCAGGCGGTCGGCGGCGGGGCGCTCGTGCCGGTCGCGACGGCCGCCGCCTCCCACCTCTTCGAGGGCCACGAGCGGCCCCGCGCGCTGGGCGTGATCGGCGCGCTGACGTTCCTCGGGATGGCCGCCGGGCCGTTCCTCGGGGCGGCCATCCTGGACCTCGTCCGGCCCGAGGCCGCGCTCGTCCGGCTGGGGATCCTGGGCGGGCCGGCGGCGGACTTCCTGGCCCCCGCGTGGCGCTACGTCTTCTTCGTCAACGTGCCCGTGGGGATCGCGGCCCTCGCGCTCGGCTGGGCGGCCACCGCAGGGTGGGACACGCCGCGGGCCAGGGCCCGCCTCGACCTCGCCGGGGCGCTCCTCTTCACGGTCGCCCTGGGGACGATCCTCCTCGGGGTGACCCTCCTGGGCGAGGGGGCTGGGGCGACCGAGGAGGCCGGCCTCGACCCTGCCCTGGTCTCCGCGGGGCTGGTCGCGGCCGGGCTCGCGGCCGGGCTGGCGGCGATCGTCCTGGGCCTGCGGCGGCCGGGCCCCTTCCTCGACCCGCGGCTCTTCGCCGATCGGGTCTTCGCCTCGGCGGCACTCGTGAGCCTGCTGACCGGCTACGCTTTCGCCACCGCGATCGTCGGCACGGCCGTCTTCGTGGACCGCGTCCTCTACGGCGGCCCCGACGACCAGCGCCTGGCCCTCGGGGCGCTAGCGGCCGCCACGGCGGCCGGCGCCCTCGCGTCGGGCTGGCTCGTGCGTCACTGGTCCCTGCGTGTCGTGACGGCCCTCGGCCTGGGGGCCTCGATCGCAGGCCTCCTCTGGATGGGCACGTGGGACGCGCGGGTGACCTACCCGGTCGTGGCGGCCGCCGCCGGGCTCTTCGGGCTGGGCTTCGGCCTGACCGTGACGCCCCGCAGCACGGCCGCGGTGGAGGCGGCGGGACGTGCCCGCTTCGGCGCGGCGTCGGCCACCGTCACCGTCGCCCGGATGATCGGGATGGCCGTGGGGCTCGCGGTCCTGACCGCGTACGGCTCCACGACGATCGACCGGCTCTCGGACCAGGTCTTCGGGTCGCCGGACGCCTACAAGGCGATCGTGGGGCCGGCGCTCGCCGACCGGCCCCTGCGGGACCCGCTCGTCGTCGACGCCCTGGAGGCGTGGGCGGCCGCGAAGGCCGCGGAGACGATGGTCGCCCTGTTCCTCGTGGCCGCGGGGGTGACCGTGGCGGCGCTCCCGGCGGGCGTCGCGCTCGGCTCGCGGCCGCGTATGCTCCGCGACGAGACGGCCGGCGGCGGCGCGGTCGCAGCGGGAGGCGGCGATGGAACCGGGCTCGACGGCGAATCCGAGTCCACCCTCGCCCTCTGAGGCGCTCCGCGGCGAGGCGGAGACGTCGCTCCGGATCGAGCACTGGCGCGACGGCGAGCACCGGACGCTCTCCGGGCTCGAGGCGCTCCACCACGCGGTCGGCGAGTCGACCGCCCGCCACTGGATCGACCTGACGGATCCGTCGCCGGCGCTCGTCGCGGCGGTCGCGGCGGAGCTCGGCCTGCACCCCCTCATCGCCGAGGACATCCTCGAGCGGAACCAGCGTCCCAAGCTGGAGCTGACCGACGGCTTCGCCCACCTCGTCGTCTTCGCCGTCGCCTGGGAGCGGGAGCTTCTCGTCGACGAGATCGACGTCGTCCTGGGGAAGACCTTCCTCCTGACGGTCCACGCGAAGTTCTGGGACCCCCGCCGCGCGCAGCACCTGCGGGAGGGGGTGGAACCCGTGCTGGCCCGGGGGACCGACTACCTCCTGTGGGCGCTGCTCGACTACGTCGTCGACGAGTACTACCCGGTCTTCGACCGGATCGAGGACGCGGTGGACGATCTCGAGGACCGGATCGTCAGCCGGCCGGACGGCGACACCCTGGAGCAGCTGTTCGGCCTCAAGCGCCAGCTGGTGGAGCTGCGCCACGTCAGCTCGCCGCAGCGCGAGGTCTTCAACCAGCTGACGAACCGGACGCTCCCGTTCATCGACCCGGAGCACGTCGTCTACTTCCGCGACATCTACGACCACGCCGTCCACCTCTCGGACGAGTACGACTCGTTCCGGGAGCTCGTCTCGGCGGCCCTCGACGTCTACCTCTCGACGATCAACAACAACCTGTCGCTGATCATGAAGCGGCTGACCGGGGTCACGGTCATCCTGGCCGGGATCGGCGCCTTCGCCGGCATCTTCGGCATGAGCGAGGCGGGCGCGGCGTTCAAGTTGGGCGAGGCGCCCGGCTTCTGGATCGTCACCTTCGGGATCATCGGGCTGGCGGTGGGGCTCGCCGTGGTGCTGCGCCGCATCCGCTGGATCTGAACGAGGGCTACTGGCAGGCGACGGGCTTCGCGGTCGGGTGGGCGGCCTTCGGGTCCGCCGGGCCCACGTTGAGGGGCCGGGCGATGATCATTGTCTTCCCGATCGTCCCCCGCGGGCCCTCGGAGGTCTGGAGCATCAGCTGCTCCTCGGTCGCCTCAAAGGCGATGTCGAGGCTGGCCTGGTTGCGCAGCACCCGGGTGATCTCGTAGAGGAAGACCAGGTTGTCGCTGGTGTAGACCTGGACGAGCATCCCCAGCATCTTCGCGTCCGCGGTCCGGAGCAGCGGCAGGAACATGCCTTCGCGGGCGTGGGCGTAGAGGTACGTCGTTCCCGGGAAGCCGGGCTGGCTCAGCTGGGGGAGGTACTCGGCGACGTTGCAGTACGGGAAGTGGTCCGGGTCGTTGGGCGGCCTCACGACCGGGAGGTCGATCCGGAGGGCGGGCACCACCACCCGGCTCGCGACGCGGGCCGCGACGGGGCCCGACGACGGCGCCGGGGACGCGGACGGCGCCAGCGTGGGGAGCGGCAGGAGGCTCGGTGGCGCCGGCTCGGTGGCGCCGGCCGACGGCGCCGCCGACGGCGCGACCGCCACGGCCTCCGGGGGGTCCTGGTAGGTGAGCAGCCCCGCCACGAGCAGCGCGACGCCGGCCGCCGTCACGAGGGCGGGCAGCAGGCGGCCGCGGATCCAGGCGAGGAGCGAGCGCATCGGTGAGGGCATCCTACCAAGCAGATCGGGCGACGCCGCCCGGCGGTTTGTCCGGTGCCGGGACGCCGGAGGTCCCGGTGCTGTTGCGCTGTGGGCACCGCGGTCGGCGGGCGCGCCGCGGCGTGCACGCCCCGGCATACGCGCAGCCCTCGGCCCGGCCCGGCGAGGGGACCGCGCAGCCATGGCGGGAGTCCGCTACGCTCCGCGCCGATGCGCACCTTCATCGCGATCGCGCTCGGGCTGGTCGCCGGCGCCCTGGCCGCCCTCGGCCTGGCCGTCGCCGTCTACTCGCTCGTGCCCGCCGTGCCCGCCCCGACGGCGGCCCCGACGGCCACGCTGGCCGCCGTGCTCCCCTCGCCGACGCTCCTCGCCACGCCCGTGGCGACCCCGGCCCCGGCAACAACCGCGCCCGGCCCGACGCGCAGCACCTCCCCCTTCCCGCTCGTCGGCCGGCCGGCCCCGCCCCTCGCCGCGCCCGGCCTGGACGGGGCCACGATCGATCTCGCGGCCTACCGGGGGAAGCCGGTGTGGATCGTCTTCACCGGCACCTACTGCCCGCCTTGCCGCGACGAGTACCCGCTGATGAACGGCTTCGCCGTCCGCTATGCCGACACGGACCTGGTGGTTCTCGCCATTCACGTCAAGGAAGACGCGGCGACCGTCAAGCCGTTCGTCGTCGGGCTCAACGTGACCTTCCCGGTCGCGCTGGACGGCGACGGGAGCCGCGCGACGACCTGGGACGCCCTCGCCCTGCCCGTCCACTACTGGGTCGACGAGGCGGGGATCGTGCGGGACGCAGCCCTTGGCGGACTCGGGCCCGACCAGATGGCCCGCAGCCTGGGGACGATCCTGCCGGGCGTGACGATCGGCGAGTAGGCCGGCGGCGCGCCCCCGGGTTACGGCAGCGCCGCGCCGATCGCCTGCGCGGCCGCGCCGACGCCCTCGAGGAGCGGGCCCGGGACGAGCCCCAGCACCACCGTGACGGTCGCCGTGATCGCGAGCCCCAGGCGAAGGAGTGCCCCGTGGGCCACCGGGGTCGGCTCGCCCTGCGGCTCGCGCATGTACATGTAGACGACGACGCGCAGGTAGTAGAAGGCCGCGGCCGCGGCGTTCAGGACCGCGATGACGGCGAGGAGCGTCAGCCAGCCGCCGCCCTGGACGGCGGCGATGATCACGTACGCCTTGGCGAAGAAGCCGGCCGTCGGCGGGATCCCGGTGAGCGAGAGCAGGAAGAGGACCATCAGGATCCCGAGGATCGGCTCGCGGCGTCCCAGGCCGGCGAACGTCTCCAGGCGGCTCGTCACGCCGGGCCGCTTCTGGAGCGCCGCGATGACGGCGAAGGCGCCGAGGTTCATGAACGCGTACGCGGCGCTGTAGAAGAGGAGCCCCTCGAGCCCCTGGATCTGGCCGGCGGCGTACGCCGTGAGCCCCACCATCATGTAGCCGGTGTGGGCGATCGAGGAGTACGCCAGCATCCGCTTGACGTTGTCCTGGGTGAGGGCGACGAGGTTGCCCAGGGTCATCGTCAGGGCGGCCAGGACGAAGAAGACGATCACCCACTCGTCGCGCAGCGGCCCCAGCGCCTCGGCGAAGACCCGCAGGATCACGGCGAAGGCGCCGATCTTCGGCCCCACCGAGAGGTAGCCGGTGATCGGAGTCGGCGAGCCCTGGTACGCGTCGGGCGTCCAATAGTGGAAGGGGACCGCCGCGATCTTGAAGGCGACGCCGGTCGTCAGGAAGGCAAGGCCCATCGCCAGGCCCGGCGAGAGGGCCGCCTGCCCCTCGACGATCCGGCCCAGGACAGCCGCCACGTCGCCGATCCGGGTCGAGCCGGTGAGGCCCCAGACGAAGGCCAGGCCGAAGAGGAAGATCGCGCTCGAGAACGAGCCGAGGAGGAAGTACTTGATGGCGCCCTCCGTCGAGAGCGCGTCGCGCTTGTGATAGCCGGCCAGGAGGTACCCCGGGATCACCATCAGCTCCAGGCCCAGGAAGAGGACCAGGAGGTCGGCCGAGGCGGCCACGAGCATCGCCCCCGCGATCGCGAAGACGAGGAGTGCGGCGAACTCCGGAACCGGCAGCCCGCGCGGCGCCAGGTAGTCCGGCCCGAAGAGGATCGTGAGGGCCGCGATCGCCACGAAGACGAGGTGGAGGAAGGTCGTCAGGGCGTCGACCCGGTAGGAGCCGCCGAACGCGGTCCCCGGGGTCGCCCCGACCACCGCGATCAGGGCGGCGGCGATCCCGAGGCCCAGGAGGGCCACGCCGACCGCGACGGCGGCGTTCCCCGGCTTGAGGATGTCGGCCACGATGATGGCCGCCGCCACGAGGACGACGACGACGAGCGGGGCGATGACGGTGAGGTCGGCAAGGGACATCGTCGGGCTCCCGTCAGTTCCCGATCGCCGTCGCGAGCGACGGGTCCACGGCGGCGAGCACGGCCTTGACCGATCCGGCGACGAGATCGAGGACGAGGCCCGGGAAGAGGCCGAGGATCAGGGTCAGCGCCCCGAGCGGCGCGAGCGTCAGGATCTCCACCGGCCGCATGTCGGTCAGGTGGTGCCCCAGCCCCCGCAGGAAGTCCGAGAGGGGCCCGAAGAGCACCCGCTGCTGCATCCAGAGCAGGTAGGCGGCGGCGAAGATCATGACGAAGGCAATCACCGCGGCGACCCACGGGCTGTACGCAAAGGCGCCCTGGAAGACGAGGAACTCGCCGACGAACCCGGCCAGGCCCGGGAGGCCGACCGAGGCCAGGACGAAGAAGCCGAACACCGCCGAGTAGACCGGCACCGGCCCGCCCAGGCCGCCCATGTTCGCGATCGCCCGGTCGTGGGTCCGCTCGTAGATGACGCCGACCAGGAGGAAGAGCGCCCCCGTGATGAGGCCGTGGTTGACCATCTGGAGGATCGCCCCCTGGAGCCCCTGCTCATCGAAGATGAAGATCCCCAGCGTCACGAAGCCCATGTGGCTGACCGAGCTGTAGGCCACCAGCTTCTTGAGGTCCGGCTGGACGAGCGCCACGATCGCGCCGTAGATGATGGCGATCACCGAGAGGACGATGATCAGCGGCGCGAAGGCCTGCGCGCCCTCCGGGAAGAGGGGCAGGGCGAAGCGGATGAACCCGTAGGCGCCGAGCTTCAGGAGGACGCCGGCGAGGATCACGGAACCCGCCGTAGGTGCCTCCACGTGGGCGTCGGGCAGCCAGGTGTGGAACGGGAACATCGGGACCTTGATCGCGAAGGCCAGCGCGAAGGCGGCGAAGGCGAACAGCTGGAAGGTCCGGTCGAAGCCGTGGCCGGCCAGGTTCTGCAGGTCGAACGCACCCTCCCAGCTCCCGGTCGCCGCCTGGTAGGTGAACGCCGTCGCCAGGATCGCCACCAGCATCAGGAGCGAGCCGACGAGCGTGTAGAGGACGAACTTGATCGTGGCGTAGATGCGGTTCGCCCCGCCCCAGATCCCGATGATCAGGTACATCGGGACGAGGACGACCTCCCAGAAGATGTAGAAGAGGAAGAGGTCCAGCGAGACGAAGACGCCGAGCATCCCGACCTCCAGGACCAGGAAGGAGATCATGTACTCCTTCACCCGCTCCTTGATCGGGGAGAAGCTGGCCAGGATGGAGATCCAGGTGAGCGTCGTCGTGAGGACGACCATCGCCACCGAGAGCCCGTCGACGCCGAGCTTGTACTGGATGCCGAAGAGAGGGATCCAGTCGAGCTGCTCCACGTACTGGAAGGCCATCCCGGCGCCGGTCTCGCGTCCCGGCAGGTAGCCGAGGAGCAGCCACAGGCTGACGACCCAGGCGGCCAGCGAGAAGACGAGCGCCGCGCCCCGGATCGCGCCCACGTTGCGGCGCGGGATGATCGCCACGACGAGCGCCCCGACGAGCGGCAGGAAGGTGATCACGCTGAGGATGGGGAAGTCGCCGACGTTCATCGTCGTCCTCCCTACCTGGCCGCGATGAGGAGGTACGAGCCGGCCATCACGATCAGCCCGATCGCGATGCCCAGCGCGTAGTTCTGGACGCGCCCGGTCTGCACGCGGCGGAGACCGCGGCCGGCGTCGACGGTGAGGCGGCCCACCCCGTTCACCGTCCCGTCGACGACGGTCCGGTCGAACCACCAGATCGCCCCGGCCACGCGGCCGCCGATCACGATGAAGAGCAGGTGGTTCAGGTCGTCGAACCACCATTTGTTCAGCGTGGCCCGGTACAGGAAGCGAGTTGCGCCGTTGGAGCCGGTGAGGGACTCCACCCGGGACCGGCTCCCGGCCCGCCGGAAGGCGCCGAAGAGCCAGATCGCGACGACGAGCCCCAGGGTCGCCGCGGCGACGCTGACGAGGATCAGGGCGCCGTCGATGCCGGCCAGCTCGAAGGGATGCTTCTCGGGGTGGAGCAGCTCTTCCGATCCGGCGAAGACCGGCTCGAGCCAGCGCTTGAGGGTCGAGTCCCCGAAGGGGAGGCCCAGGGCCATGCCGATGAGCGCCGACGGGATCGCGAGGAGGACGAGCGGCAGGGTCATCGTCCAGGTGGACTCGTGGATCTTGTCCCAGATCCCCTTCACGTGGGCCGACGGCTCGCCGTAGAAGGTCTTGCCCATGAGGCGCCACATGTAGAAGGCGGTCATGACGGCGACGACGAGGCCGATCGCCCAGACCCAGGTGAAGCCGAACATGAAGCTCTCGCCCAGGATCTCGTCCTTGCTGAAGAAGCCGGCCAGCGGCGGGAGCCCGGCGATGGCCAGGGTGCCGACGAACATCGTCCAGTGGGTGACCGGGATCTTCCGCCACAGGCCGCCCATGTTGTTCATGTCCTGCTCCTCGTGGACGGCGTGGATCACGCTGCCCGAGCCCAGGAAGAGGAGGCCCTTGAAGAAGCCGTGGGCCATGAGGTGGAAGATCGCGGCGGCAAAGGCGCCCACGCCGAGCGCGGCGAACATGTAACCGAGCTGCGAGAGCGTGGAGTAGGCCAGGACGCGCTTGATGTCGGTCTGGGTGAAGGCGATCGAAGCCGCCAGGATCGCGGTGAAGATGCCGATCGCCGCGACGATCACCATCACGCCCGGGGCGAGGGCGAAGATCGGGTTCGCCCGGGCCACGAGGTAGACGCCGGCGTTGACCATCGTCGCCGCGTGGATGAGGGCGGAGACCGGCGTTGGGCCCTCCATCGCGTCGGGCAGCCAGACGTGGAGCGGGAACTGGGCGCTCTTGCCCACGGCGCCGCAGAAGACGAGAAGGGCGATCGCGGCGATCGTCGTCGGGTCGAGCTTCGCGATCAGCTCGAACGACGCGCGGATGTCGAGCGTCCTGGTGCTGACCCAGATGAGCATGATCCCGAGGGCGAAGCCGACGTCGCCGACGCGGTTGACGATGAACGCCTTCTTGGCGGCGAGCGCGGCCGAGCGCTTCGGATACCAGAACCCGATGAGGAGGTACGAGCAGAGCCCGACCAGCTCCCAGGCAGCGAAGACGGTCAGCCAGCTGTCGCCCAGGACGAGCAGGAGCATGCTGAACATGAAGAGGTTGAGGTAGGCGAAGAACCGCCAGCGGCCCGGGTCGTGGGCCATGTAGCCCACCGAATAGAGGTGGACGAGCATGCCGATCGTCGTCACGACGATCAGGAGGCAGGCCGTCAGCTGGTCGACGTAGAGGCCCATCTCCACCTGGAAGGCGCCGGCCGGGATCCAGGTCCAGAGCGTGATCCCCGCTCCGTGCTCGCCGAAGCCGCCGCTGAGCGCCTCGTAGACGACCACCATCGCGATCGCCCAGGTGGCCACGATCAGGAGGAGCGGGACCAGGAAGGCGAAGCGCCCGATCCGCCGCCCGAAGAGCGCCGTGAAGGCGAAGCCGGCGATCGGCAGGAGGAGCAGCAGCGGCACCAGGTTGATCACGTCGCCCGCGGCGATCGGCTCGGCCGCGACGGCGGCGAGCCAGGGGGCAGCGCTCGGGACCAGGGATTCGAACACGCGGGTTTCTCGGGCTCCTCGCGGGCTACTGGCGCATGGCGTCGTACTCGTCGACGAGCGGCGTCCGCCGGTTGCGGTAGATCGCCATGACGATGGCGAGGCCGACGGTCGCCTCGGCCGCGGCGACCGCCATCACCATGAGGGCGATCACCGAGGCGTCGACGTTCAGCTCCGGCACGAAGGCGCCGAAGGCGACGATGGCGAGGTTGACGGCGTTGAGCATCAGCTCGATCGACATGAGCATGCTGATCGCGTTCCGCCGGGCCAGGAAGCCGAAGCTCCCGATGGCGAAGAGGATCCCGGCGAGGACGAGGTAGGCGTCGAGGGACTGGCTCATGCGTCGCGGTCCTCCCGCTTCGCGAGGTAGACGCTGCCGATGACGGCCGCCAGCAGGAGCACGCTGACGACCTCGAAGGGCAGGATGTACTGGTTGAAGAGAAGGCGGGCCAGGGCGTCCGTCGCGGTGGCGATCCGCGTGCCCACGTCCCCCCAGTCCGTGGCCGTGACGGACAGCGCGACGATGACCGCGAGGACGATCGCGGCGACGGCCGCGGGGATCGCCTGGGTCTGGAAGACGAGGCGGGCCGGCGCGTTCTTGGCCTGGGTCAGCATGACGGCGAACAGGATGAGGACGGCGATCGCCCCGATGTAGACGAGCACCTGGGCGGCGGCGATGAGGGGCGCGCCCAGCATCACGTAGATGCCGGCCAGGGCGGCGAACGCGGCGACCATCGCGATGCCGCAGCGGATGATGTCGCGCAGCGTGACCACCAGCAGGGCGCTGCCGAGCATGACGGCCGCCAGCAGCAGGAAGAGCACGTCGTTCCAGCTCATCCCCAGGAGCGGCACGGTGTCCGGGATTGCCACCTCTCGCCTCGCTCAGTCCGGGCCGTGGGAGTGCGGGGCCGCGGGCCCGCTCGCGTGGCCGTTGTCGTGCCCGGTCCCGTGGCCCCGCCCGTTGCCACCCGCGATGGAGGCCGGGAGGACGGGCAGCATCCGCGGCCCGATGTCGCGCCCGGAGGCGAGGGCCCGCTGGGCCCAGTCGCGCTCGCGGCGCACGTAGGTCATCTCCGTCTCGCGATCCACGGCCGCGATGGCGATGAGATCGATCTCCGGTTCCTCGCGGCTCGTGTGGGCGAGCTCGAAATCGGGGCCGTGGCGGAGCGCGTCGTAGGGGCACGCGTCCACGCAGATGCCGCACAGGATGCAGCGGCTCTCGTCGACCTCGAACTTATCGAGGAGCCGCGGCTTCGGCATGAGGGCGCCCGTCGGGCACGTCTCGGCGCAGCGGCCGCAGGAGACGCAGGGCGTGTCGTTGAGGCTCATGTCGAGCGGCGTCGTCACGAGCGTGTCGAAGCCGATCCGCATGAAGTCGTAGCAGGCGGCGCCCACCACCTCCGAGCAGACCTGGGCGCAGCGGCCGCAGTCGATGCAGCGCGACGGCTCGCGCAGGATGAAGGCATGGCTGTCGTCGCGCAGGTAGTCGTGGTTGGTGCCGGTGAACCGGTTCTCGGTGACGCTCCGGAAGCCGGCCCCCCGGTTGTTCTGCGGCTCCAGGGTCCGCAGGGTCGTCCCGTACTCGATGCCGAGACGGCGCAGGTCGCAGAAGCCGATCGCCTCGCAAGTGCACTGGAGGCAGCGCGTGCTCTCCGCGACGGCCGCCTCACGGCTGTACGGGATCTCGTACTCGATGTACGAGGTCCGCCGCTCCTCCCCCGGCAGGCTGGAGAGGCGGTGCCGGGACTCCTTCACCTCGGACGTGAAGGGGACGATGGAGAGGAACTCCGGTTGCGGCTCCGCCAGCGTCTGGCGGGTCCGGATCGCGCCCAGGTCCAGGCCCTGCAGGAAGGCGTCCACGCCGTACGCCGCGCGCCGCCCGTCGGCGATCGCCTGGACCACGGTCGCGGCGCCGTTGCGGACGTCGCCGGTGCCGAAGACGCCGGGCCGTCCGGTCTCGAAGGTGACGGGGTCCGCCCGCAGGCGGCGCTGCTTCGTCGCCTGCGGCCCCTCGTTGCCGGGGCCGATCCAGGCGAGGTCCGGCCCCTGGCCGATGGCGAGGAGGACGCGGTCGCACTCGAGGACGAACTCGGTCCCGGGCGCCGGCTCGGGGCGGCGGCGACCGGACGCGTCGGGCGCGCCGAGCTGCATCCGGATGAACTCGACGCCGGAGACCTTCCCGGTCGCCTCGTCGACGAGGACGCGGGTCGGACCGGCCTGGAAGATCGCGGTCACGCCCTCTTCGATCGCCTCGTGGACCTCGCTCGAGGCCGGCATGTCCTTCATGTCGCGGCGGTAGACGAGGGTCACCTCGGCGGCGTCCTGGCGGACTGACGTCCGGGAGCAGTCCATCGCGGTGAACCCGCCGCCGATCACGACGACGCGCGTGCCGGCGTGGCCCGGGTAGGTGAGGCCGAGGGTGGCGATCTTGAGGTACGCGAGGCCGTCGATGACGCCGTCGGCGTCCTCGTTGGGGATCCCCAGCTTGTTCGTGTCGTAGCAGCCGATGGCCACGACGACCGCGTCGAAGCCCTGGTTCTGCAGGTCGTCGAGGCTGAAGTCGCGCCCCAGCGCCTGGCCGCAGACGAAGCGCCCGCCCAGGCGGGTGACGCTCTCGTACTCGGGGTCGAGGACGCGTTCCTTCGGCAGGCGGTATTCGGGGATGCCGTAGCGGAGCATCCCGCCCGGCGCCTCGTCGCGCTCGAAGATCGTGACGTCGTGGCCCGCGATCAGGAGGTAGTAGGCGGACGACGCGCCGGCCGGCCCGGAGCCGATGACCGCCACCCGCTTGCCCGTCTTCGGCTGCAGCTCGAAGGGGACCGGCGGGTCGATGTCCTGCTCCAGCATCTCCCGGAGGACCTGGTCGCCGGCGTAGCGGTGGCTGTCGCGGATCGCGATCGCCTCGTCGACCTCGTCGCGGCGGCAGTGCTCCTCGCAGGGCGCCGGGCAGACGCGGCCGAGGATCGAGGGGAAGGGGATCGTCCGCTTGAAGATGCGGGCGGACTCACGGAACTCGCTCTCCGCGTTCGCCTTCAGGAAGCCCGGGATGTCGATGTGGCTGGGGCACTTGTTCTGGCAGGGCGGGAGGCAGTACGCGTTGTGGTCGGAGAAGATCAGCTCGAGGTTCGTCCGGCGGATCCGCCGGATCTCCTCGGTCTGGGTCCGGACCACCATCCCCGCCTCGGCAGCGCGCGAGCACGAGATCGGCGGGTGCTCCTCGCCCTCCACCTCCACGACGCACATCCGGCAGGCGCCGAAGCCCGGCAGCTTGGGCTCGTAGCAGAGGGTCGGGATCTCGATCCCGTTGTCGCGGCAGACCTCCAGGATCGTCTGGCCCTCGCGGCCCTCGACGAGCCGTCCGTCGACCTCCAGCCGGATGACGGGCGTCGACTGCGGGCGCTGCGGCGCTTGGGTCCGGAAGAGGCGCTCGGCGATGCTGTCGACGACCGGCTCGGGGCGGGTCGACGAGACGATGTCGGTGGGGCGGGAGATCAGCTCGGCCATCGTGCGGTCGTCGCCTACCTTCCGTTGGCGGCGGCCGACAGCCGGATCGGGCTGCAGACGCCGGCGGGACAGACGCCCCGGAGGATGTGATCGTCGATCTCGGGCCCGAAGTATCGCATCGCCGTCCGGAGGGGAGAGGGCGCCAGGCGCTCGTGATCGCAGAGGGCGCTCGCCGCGCAGTCCTCGGCGAGATCCACGAGGAGCTTCGGGTCGGTGGGCCGCGCGGTTCCGTCGGCGTAGCGCTGGCCGATCTCGGCCAGCCGGCGCAGGCCGATCCGGCAGGGGATCGTCTTGCCGCACGCTTCGTCGGCGCCGTAGCGGACGAGGAGGCGTGCCAGGTCCACGATGCAGGCGCGCTCGTCGACGATCACGACGCCGCCCGACCCGACGTGGGCGCCGGTCGCCCGGAGCGCGTCGAACGAGTAGGGCGTGTCGAGGAGCTCCGCCGGCAGGAGACCGCCGCTGGGGCCGCCGACCAGGGCCGCCTTGAACGTCCGCCCGGCGGCCACGCCCCCGGCGAGGTCGATCAGCTCGCGGAGCGTGGTCCCCGTCGGGACCTCGGCGATCCCGGGGTTGGCCACGGCGCCGGAAACCTGGACGAGCACGGTGCCCGGCGCTTCAGGGTCGCCGATGGCGCGGAAGGCGTCGATGCCGTGGCGGACGATCCAGGGTACGGTCGCGAGCGTGGCGACGTTGTGGACGAGGGTCGGATGGCCGAAGAGGCCGCGCTCCGTGGGGTAGGGCGGGCGCTGCTCGGGCTGGCCGCGCTTCCCCTCCAGGGCCAGCAGGAGGACCGTCTCCTCGCCCAGCATGTAGGCGCCCTGCACGGTGCGGACGGTGACGGCGACGTCGCGGCCGGAGCGCAGGACGTC
>Ga0315295_10003025_pt1 | contig 14283 bp, 19 predicted proteins | sample YL17G14_0_MG_FD_204453 | JGI IMG/M metagenome (GOLD analysis project Ga0315295, IMG submission 204453) | Sediment microbial communities from Yellowstone Lake, YNP, Wyoming, USA - YL17G14_0 | ecosystem: Environmental > Aquatic > Freshwater > Lake > Sediment | place: USA: Wyoming | collected...
TTCTCCCCCCGCGAAGAAAACTACCTTCTGTGTTCTGCCTATGCCATGCGGCAACATCACTTCCTCGTTTATACGGCTCTCCGCCTTCTTTAGGTCGAGCCCCTTGAACGTTATCGACAAATCGAAACTCTGGGTGAACTTGCGCTTTTCGCCTTGCCTCGCTTGTTCCAACGCCTTGATTACATTTTCTCGAGAAATCGGCACCACATCACCTCAATTCTTCATCGTGTTTCCCTTCATCAATCTCGCGTTGCACCTCTCGCGCATCTTTGCCGTCGACTGTGACGCCCATGCTGACGCACGTCCCAAGTACTTCTTTAACTGCAGTCTTTGTGCTCTTCGCCAAGCTCGTACCAATCTTCAACTTCGCAAGCTCAACTGCTTGTGAAAAAGTCAAATCCCCAACCACTTCTTTACCAGCAGTCTTTGCCCCTTTCTCTATGCCGAGCTGCCTCCTTATCATAGCTGCCGCCGGAGGGGAACCGACCTCGATCTCAAATTGCTTGGTCTTTTTATCGGCAATTATTTTAACAGGAACTTTTATTCCGGAGAAAGCTGCTGTCTTTTCATTTATCTTCGCAACCACCTGAGCGACGTTGAGGCCAAGAGGCCCAAGGGCTGGACCGATGGGTGGGCCAGGGGTCGCTTTGCCCCCTTCAACTAAAACTTTAATTGTGGACTTCATTTTTCAAGTCTCCATCGAGAAACTCTTCTTCAAGCTCCCTCAAAAATAGGGTAGGTGCGCATAAAAACGCTATGTATTCAAACCAAGTGATGCACTTACTCTACGACTTCAAGCTTGCCATAGATGCCAGAGCTGACGTATACCTCGTTCTTGAAGAGTCGCGAGTAACCATTGCTTATGCGTATCTTGGTGCCAACCTTGACGCGGTCGATGTCGTTATCCCAGAGCGATACTTTTATTCGACCCGAGTCGTCCTCACCTACCGCCGTGACGACCCTGCCCTCGCGTCCAGTCCTGCTCGTGTAAGTGCGGGGTTCCTCCATCTCCACTATTTTCAGTTCCAAGTCTATCTTGCGCATCTCCGGCTTCACTTCGCTAGCTTTCATTCTCTCACTCCTTTTTCTCCTTCTCTTTCTTTTCAATCACCTTGACGTGGTCTCCGCGAACAGTTACTGGTATAGGCACTATGGCTTCAAAGAGCTCCACGGTGACCTCCTCTTTGGATTGATCTATACGCATGATCCTAGCCTTACTCCCCCTGAACGGGCCGGCTATCAACTCAACGACGTCACCAACCTCCATCCCACTGACGACAGGCTTGGGAACCAAGAAATGCTCCATCTCCGAAATCGACACTTCGCCGCCCACAACTCCCTTGGCATGTTTCAGCCCGGAGCGGGCCTGTTCAACAATCGTTTCTCCTTCAGCCTCGACGAAGACGTAGCCCTTTATTCCAGGTGGAGCCAACACCGATTTTATTGGAAGGTTGAAATTCTTGGCCCTCCTGACTATCATGTCTGCCGCACCCTTCTCCTGCCCAATCGTCGTCCTGACTGCAAAAATGGTTGGCTTGATAACTTCTTGTTTTTCTTCCAACTCGATCACCGATCAACCGACCGAAAGGCCGAGGAGATGCGCAACTACCATTATGACAAAACCTACGAAACCTATCAACAATATCCCCAAGCCCGTCACCTTCGACACCGTCATGTACTCGCTCCTGTCCGGCTTCCTAGCCACCCTCAGCACGCGCCTGCATTCGTGAAAGAATTCTTTAAACATCTACTTCAAGAACTCCAATCCTATATCTACCGTAGAAACTTGGCCCTTCTCTTTCTTCGGTGCTGGGCGTTCACCGGGAGCCAAGACATATGGCGAGTGGACACCTGACAGTATAACCATCACCCTGACTGTATTCTTGAGCTCATCGGATATCTGAGCCCCCCATATCACATGCGCCTCTGGATCCAACGCCTCCGAAACTCGGCCGACTATGTTCTTCGCTTCCTCGAGCGTCAGGCTGGGATCTCCGACAACGTTGATCAAAGCTCCCTTGGCTCCGGTGATATCAACATCAAGAAGCGGGCTGCTCAGCGCCTCCTCCACCGCCTCTGCGGCTCGATTCTCCGTGTCCGACTCGCCAACGCCAATCATCGCGATGCCGCCGTTCTGAAGCACAGTTCTGACATCTGCGAAATCGAGGTTAATCAGACCGGGCTTGGTTATCAACTCTATTATGCCCTTGATCGAATCCATGAGCAGCTGATCGGCTACCTTGAAGGCAGCGGCTATCGGAAGGTCCGGCGCGATTTTGAGCAGTTTCTCGTTTGGAATTACTATGACCGTGTCGGCCAGCTGTCGCAACTGCTGCAGGCCCTTCTCGGCGTTCTGCCTCCTACGCTTGCCCTCCACCTCAAATGGCAAGGTGACAACGGCGACCGTCAAAGCTCCAAGTTTTTTGCCTATCTCTGCCACGACCGGCGCAGAACCCGTGCCTGTGCCTCCGCCAAGACCACACGTGACAAAAACCATATCCGCGCCATGGACCTGCTCCTTTATCAAATTTTCATCCTCGCGCGCGGCCTTCTGCCCTTTATCGGGATCGTTCCCCGCCCCCAAACCGTATGTGATATCGCGACCGATCAAAACCTTGCGGTCGGCCGTCGTGTAGAGAAGGTCCTGCGCATCCGTGTTCACCGCGATAGTGTCAGCACCTCGAATTCCTATCTCCATTATGCGCGCCACAGTGTTGCATCCAGCGCCACCGCATCCAACCACGATTATTCTAGCACGCGCCTGCTCGAGCACCTGCTCAAGCTCGCGATCGATTGACGCAGAAACGGGTGAGATCTCTGGCTTGGCCACTTGAGCCGGAGCTGTCTTCAGCGCGAGGTCGAACCCACTCTCAGGTTTAAAATCGGATTTTTCCATGATCACTATTCTCCATCTAACTTCTGCAATCGCAAATCGGTAGCGGATTACTTAAATATTTGCCTCCTTCAGCAACTCGTGTCCACGAATGGTCTCCACACCAAGTTCGGACGCTATTTTCATAATTTTTGCTCGTGCACTCGCGTCCAACCCCTTCCAATCCAACACAAAGAGCTGCACACCACCTCGCGTTCGTTCCACGGCCAACCTTACGAGCCTTTCATCGGTATCTACATACTTTGGAATGATGTGTCCGATGCAAACGTCCGTTCGAAGCACGATATCCGTGTGCCTCGGAGCATAGTGGGACCCGCCGAACCCTATCGCCTGACGCCCCTTGATGGGTGCGGTGGCAGCTTCCATTATCGCGCGCGCTGCTGCCTCGGCCGCCTTCTCGTCCTGCCACTGTCGCTGCGAACTGCCCACCTCCACAAACGTGACTGGAACATCCAATTTGGTTGGTCCATGGTGGGTCGCTTCAAGAGAAACTTCATATGCGAGCTCGAACTCATCCCGCATCCTCGCCAAAGATCTGAGTGCTGACTTGATCGTCGATGGAGAGGCAATTGCCAACTCCCGCTTCTCGATCTCGCCGGGCGCGTGAACCGTCAGGGTAGGTTTTTCTGATTCGCTGGTGTGCCTGGATGCGATGATGACCTCTTCTACAGCAACTGGTAAAGACGTGAGTTGAAGCACACTATCGACTGTGGCTGCGAGCACATCATCACAAACATACGCCGCTCGAACGTTTGGGATATTTGCTCGTTTGAAATCGAATAGCTCTAAAAGTTGGGACATGATGTTTTGCCCCGCTGGATCCCTAACCGATGCCAATATAGCTTTCATAACACGCCCGCAATTGAGACTGTTCGGCGACTTTAAAAATGGTGGGCCCGGAGGGAGTCGAACCCTCGAACTTCGCCATGTCAAGGCGACGTCATAACCACTAGACCACGGGCCCATTACAAAGTAGATTGCTTCGCTATTTAGTGATAATGGTGGACCGGGCGGGATTTGAACCCGCGGCCTTCCGCATGCCAAGCGGACGCGATACCAAGCTTCGCCACCGGCCCACCAAAAATGAAGTTGTCGCCTACGCTTATAGATTTTACAATTGTCCAACGTTGAATAAACATCAACTAACGAAGCCGCACACCCTGGATTTTCTTGACCTTCCATTTGTAGCGAGTGATTTTGCGAGATCTACCATAGCCACAAGCCGCACACACACCTTTCTGCGCATGAAAAGCACGCCTGCCACAGCGTCTGCAACGTATGTGCATGACCTTGTGGCGCTTGCCCATCGAAAAAGTTCCCTTGACCAAACTCTCACCCGGCCGGCGAGATGAAGACGACGTTGTCGCCGCGGATAATCATCGTGCCGTATCTCTTCAAGCTCTGCCCGCCCTGTATCTCCTCGGCATCTTCGAGCACCAAGTTCACATGCACGTCAAAACCGCTGAGCCTGCCTCGAAATTCTTTGCCGCCTTTGATGCTCACAAGCACCGAGGATCCCAATGCCCTGTTCAGTACGTCAAGAGGTCGCTGCGAAGTCATGAAAATCATCAACCAATTGATAGCTGCGTATTTAAGTGTATCGCGCCATTTTTAGCGTGATGTCGACCAGACGAAGATCCTCTCCGCGAAAAGCTCTGCTCAAACAGATGCGTGATGAGCTTGTCCAAAAATTTGGAGCTGCAGCTGATAAACTATTGAATGGCATCATAGAGACAGTTGAATTACAAGATGGTCGCGAAGTTCTACTTGTGAAAGGCAAACCAGTGGCATTCAAGTCACCCGATGGCTTGTTCCCGACCCTTTTTTCTGAGGACAAAATTCCGATGAAGCGAGTGGTCGTGGACATGGGGGCCGTACCACACGTTGCTGACGGCGCCGATATCATGGCCCCGGGCGTAGTTTCGGCTGCCGAAAACATCCAAACTGGCGAATGCGTGGTGGTAGTCGACGAGCGCCACGGCAAGGCGCTCGCCATCGGCTCAGCACTAGTCGAGAGTAAATCTATGAAGGGGCCGAAGGGGCGAGTAATCAAAAATTTGCACCATGTCGGAGACGACATATGGAAACTTTCTGTGTAAAATCGACAACTACTAATTTTGCAGCTATCTTTGAAAAAGAGTTAAATATAAAGAAAGCCACTGCCCATTTGTAGTGGAGGGTGAAAATGGGGATAATTGATCGTTTACGCAGAAAAACGCCAGGGCAAGCTGAAGATGTCGCTCAGGAAATCCCTACATTCGAAGTTGAGGAGGCAGCCGTGGCCAAGAAAATTTCTGAGATCGAACCGATATTCGTCAAAAGCATTGCCATGCAGAGCCTCGCGGATGTGCAGGGCGTGGCGAACGAGCTGCGGCTTGGCAACATCGTGGTTATAGATATTACTTCGCTCATGGAGCAGGATTCCGCTGACCTCAAGCGCGCGATAGACCAGCTCAAAGGCATCTGCCAAGGTATAGGTGGCGATGTCGGCAGGCTGACAGAAACAAAGGTTCTTGCCACTCCTAAATTCGTGCGCATCCTATTCAAGGAGCCCGGGGTCTAGTTTTAAGGTGCTCCAGATGCAACAGAGGGAGTTTACCCTCCCAATAAAGTGCTGTCCAATCTGCGGAGCCGCTGGAACTTTTCACATGAAGGGGCGGATCGACAACATCCCCTATTTTGGTGAAATTATGAGTACCTCTTTGAACTGTAGCACGTGTAAATTCAAACACGCGGATGTCATGTGCCTCGGGGAACACGAGCCAACGCACCAAGAGTTCGTAATTTCTTCGGAAGCAGATATGTCGGTCAGAGTAGTGAAATCGAGCACGGGAATCGTGGAGATACCCGAGCTCGGCGTGACAATAAAACCAGGGCCAGCGAGCGAGGGTTATATTTCTAATGTCGAGGGCGTGCTCGACAGAATTCAATCCACATTGAAACTTGCCGTCAAAAAAGCCGAACCAAAAAAGCGTGAACGCGGCAAAAATCTTTTAAAAAAAATTCGGGCTATTCGGATGGGCAAGTTAAAAGTGAAACTGATGATTACAGACCCTCTTGGCAACAGCGCAATCGTCGATGAAAGAGTTATAAAACGAGCCCTCAGCCAACGCGAGCTGAAGTCATTGAAAATTAGCGATACGGCCGCCCTCGAACGAGCTAGCACAGCCTGAGGGTTTCAAGGTTGTGCGGCGCCCTCGTCTCCACCCTGAAGAGCTTGTGAATTGTGCTCGCCAGATCCATACACTTTGTGTCCTCGCCGTGACAGCATATCACGCGCTCTGGCTTCGGGTTGATCCGACGCACGTAGTTTAGCAGCTGTGCACGATCGGAGTGACCGCTGAACCCATCCACGGTATGTATGCTCATGTTCACCTTCACTTCCTCGGCCCTTCCGCCAGCGCCCCTGAGCGGCACCTCCCTCCAGCCCTTCTGAATCTTGCGGCCGAGCGAGCCCTCCGACTGATAGCCGACGAATATTAGGCTGTTGCGCGGGTCTGGAGCCAAAGTCTTGAAGTATTCGATAACAGGGCCACCAGTCATCATTCCAGCCGTTGCCAAAATCACCGAAGATTCACCCTCGATGACCTGCTTTCGTTGATCTGAATTGGCGACTCGCACGAACATATCCGACAGGAAAGGATTCAACCCCTGATGCAAAATCTGATCGCGCAGGTCCGGACAAAGATACTCGGGATAAGCTGTGTGAATTGCGGTCGACTCCCAAATCATTCCATCCAAGTAAACTGGTGCGCCATCAAAGATCCCCTTGCGCTTGCAATCCTCGAGCAATATCATTATCTCCTGAGCTCGCCCCACCGAGAAAACTGGCACGATGGTCTTCCCGCCACGCTTGACGGTATCCATGACAATTTTGATAAACTCCTTCTCGGCATCCGGCCTGTTGGGCTGGATATCATCCGCTCCACCATAAGTGCTTTCTAATATGAGAGTCTCAAGGCGTGGAAAAGAGTAGACAGCTGGTGAGAAGAGTCTAGTCCTGTCAAATTTTATATCGCCCGTGTAGACGAGGTTGTACAAACCTTCACCTATGTGGACATGCGTAATCGCCGAACCCAAGATATGGCCAGCATTGTGGAATGTTATCCTGACGTCGGGCGATATGTCAGTGACATCTCCGTAGTCCAGCGTGATAACATGTTGGATAAAATTCTTGATATCTTTCTTGTCGTACGGCAACGGTTTGTCCTCCCTCTCGGCGATGTCCACATAATCCAATTGCAGAAGCGCCGCCAAGTCACGCGTTGGAGGCGTGCAGTATACCGGGCCTTCGAACCCATATTTGTATAGGAACGGGACGAAGCCCATGTGGTCGAGGTGAGAATGCGTGATTATGACCGCGTCGAGCTCCTGTATCCTGAGCTCGGGGACCTCCAAGTGTGGAAAAGCTCGGTCCTCGGATGCGACGTTGACGCCGCAATCCATCAATATCTTGCTTTCAGGGGTCTGCAGGAGGAAGCTCGACCGACCGACCTCGCGTGAGCCTCCAAGCGTAGAAATCCGCGCCCACTCACTCTTCGACTTTGCTTCGCGGTGGATGCGCCTGCCAATCTTGCGTAGGATGTCCCTTCGATCCGCTCCCGCTTGGATTATTGAGTAGCGTATTCCCCTCACGATATCGGATTGTATGGGTGGGGCACGCACTATCCTCGGGGTCCAGCTGACTTTTTTCATTATCTGTCTGAGCAGTGCACCGCCCTTGCCGATCGCTATTCCCGGCTTTTTGGCCTCTATCATCACCTCGCCAATATCCTGGCTGAAGATCACGTCTGTTATCCCCGCCTCCTCTGGAACAAGTGCCCTGATATCCTTCTCCGCAATCTCTGGATCTGTCAAGATAGATGGGTCTGGGCGGAGCGTTATCCGCTTGCGAATCTTTCTGGCGAGCTCCTTTACCGCATCCCCGTCATCCATGAGCAGGTCGAGGTTTTTGCAATAGAACACTACCCTCGGCCCCTCGAAATCCACGTCCGAGATGGAGCTGGCAAATGGAGTTTGCTCTCGCACAATCCGCTTTATATCAGCTAGGAGTTCCTCTGTAGCCATACAAACCAACTTTTTTGATAAATGCTTAAATTGAAATCATGCGGCTATTTTCTTGATCTCCGCTTGAGAGAACTCTTTGTATCCCTTCTCAGTGATAACGGCAAGCATTACCTCGTTACCAGTAGCTATGTCCCTTTTCATCGCCGTCTTTATCGCCCTAACAGCCACCGGTAAAACGTCTTTGACAGACATGCCCTCTTTGAAATCGTTCTCCAGTACACCGTACGCCACTGGGGAGCCAGAGCCGATTGAAGCCATTTTTTCTTCGGTCATTGAACCATCGAGATCTAAGAAAAATATCCGTGACCCATCCTCACCAAAACCCGCGATTAGGAGGTTCGCTAGGTATGGGTTAAAAATGTACGCATGAAGTATGTTGGCGGTCAACTGCGCAGCAGCCCGCGTACCTATCGGTGCACCCTCTCGCAGGCTAAAATATCGAGCCTCGGCGCGAAGGATGTTCACCAAGTTTTGAGTGTCAGCCACGCTTCCAGCGACTGTCATGCCTATACTTTCGGTTATTTGGTAGACCTTGCGCGCAATCTTGCTGGCGACAAGGTAACCCGCGGTGGCTCTCGTATCTGTGGCGAGGACTACACCATCTCTACAAGCCAGCGCTACCGTCGTCGTCCCCTCAAGATATTTCTGTTCTTTCTCCAAGTCTACACCTCGACTGATAGATGCCGCATCAAAAGCAGCAATAAGAAATTCTATCGCGCATATTTAAAGGTTTAGTAATAAGTTTTGATGGTTGTGTGATGAAAGAACCTAAACGCATGGAGCTGCCGCGCGAGGTCTGGATGGGGCCGCATGTCTTAAAACATGTTGCGGAAGTTTGTAAAAAACTTGAGCTGGGTAAACGGGCACTCATCATCTCAGACTCGACTACGCTCAAGCTGGCCGGGGAGGACGTGGGGCGCTCCCTTGAGAAAGTCGGCTTCGACTCGAGATACGTGTTGATCAAGGAAGCCGACATCAAAACAGTAAAAAAAGTCCAAAAACTCGTCGAGAAAAAGAGGATTGATTTCCTGCTCGGGGTCGGTGGCGGGAAATGCATAGATGTAGCAAAGCTCGCGTCCTTCTACGCGGGCAGACCGTTCGTCAGCGTTCCTACGGCCGCATCGCACGATGGCATAGCCTCCTCCCGAGCTTCGATAAAAGGTGGAAAGAAGCCCACATCGATCGAGGCTCAGACCCCGATAGCTGTCATAGCCGATACCTTAGTGATTAAACGCGCACCTCACCGCCTCCTTGCAGCTGGATGTGGGGATCTCGTTGCAAATATGACGGCGGTCAGAGACTGGCAGCTCGCACACCGCCTGAAGGGTGAGCCATACAGCGAGTACGCCGCCGCCCTATCGCTGATGAGCGCACAGCTCATCATGGAGAACGCCGACGTCATCAAGCGGCACAGCGAGGAAAGCGTGCGCAAGGTTGTCAAAGCATTGATAAGCAGCGGTGTGGCCATGAGCATCGCAGGAAGTAGCCGCCCAGCGAGCGGCTCCGAACACCTCTTCAGCCACGCCCTGAACCTCGTCACCCCAAAACCAGCGCTGCACGGCGAGCAATGTGGCGTGGGCGCGATAATGATGATGTACCTACATGGAGATGACTGGGAAGCAATCCGCGACGCCCTGCGTACAATAGGTTGTCCTACGAATGCACGGGGGCTCGGGATCCCAGCAAAACATATCGTGAAGGCTCTGATCATCGCACATAAAATAAGGCCAGAGCGCTACACTATCCTCAGCAAAGGACTGAACAAGCGAGCGGCTGAACGGCTCGCCAAGGCGACCGGTGTCATTTAGATTTCCATTTATTTCTTATTTTTCCGGCCAATTCGCCATCTTTGACGACCAAGGTACCGCGATATCCGCAGTTGGCGCAATCGTAAAACGACCAAAGCTGAGGCAACACCCATTTGAGCTTGTCCGAGCCGCATTTTGGGCAATAAACAGCGCGACTCTCAAAACGCTTCTTTTCTCTGCTTTTAACCATCGACTCGCCAATCTCTATGGGCCAAGCAGAGTTGCGCGAACGCCATGATCTATCTCTATTTCAGTAGCGAAACCCCTGCTTATCTGCCCAGGGTTCACGACGAGGGTATCACCTATCTTGTCTACACTTCTGGCCTCATGGACGTGCCCACAGACAGATAACAAAGGTTGCTTTTCCACTATGAACTGCCTGATGCTCTTGCTGCCGACATGCAGACCAGATGCCGTCAAATCTCCACGAGTGTCGAATGGTGGTGCGTGGGTGACGAGCACCATTTTTTTACCACTGGCGCACGTTAACTTGTTCAATTCCTCCTGTATCTCCGTCTCTTGAAATTCAAACGGCGTGCTGAATGGTGTCAAGTTAGAGCCGCCAAAGCCTACGAAAAGGATGTCGTCGAGTTCCACGCACTTGCCGTGGAGGTTCACGCCATACTTGTCCAGAACTTCTAGTATCTGCTTTGGGTCGCAGTTCCCCGGGACAGCCAGAGTCGGTATGCCAACCGCTTTCACCCTGCCCAAAAGATCCTCGGCGGCGCTCAACGGGCCAAAATTTGTGATATCCCCGATTATCAGAAGGCAATCGTAGCCGCGTTCCACGAATTTCAGTAGTTTGTTGCTAGCGTCTGGTTGCCCGTGAAAGTCCGCGACAGCTAGTACACGCAGACAAATCACCGATGATTATTGGAACGTGGCATATTAAAGATGTGCGGTGCTTAAAAGCGATGCGTTGGGTTATCAGAAAGATGTATGAAGACGAGAGCACGAAATTCGTGCGACCAAAAACCGCTACTTGATAAAATTATTAACCAGCAGTAACCGTGCCGCCGCCCGTGCCAGTCATAGATAGCGTCGCAACGTGCCAATCGTACCCATAAGTAGCGTCGTAACTGGTCTCGGTTGTAACATCGTCGAGGGTGAAAGTATGTGTGTATGTGTGGTACGCTCCACCTGCGATGCTTATCCTAACTGTGGCAGTGGTATTCTCGTTCACGCCATGTGCGCTATAATATCTTACCTTCACAACGTAGTTGCCGGCTTGGGCGCTCTGCATCGTAAAGTGCTCTGGACCATAGCCATTTACATCATCGACATCAAGTTCCGCGCCCGGTATTCCACCTGCGGCTTCAGTTTTTTGTCCGAAATAAGTATGATTTTCATGTGGATCCCATACATGTAGGTCGACATCAGTTAGGTCTGTATCCCACGTGATTTGCATCCAGATGTCCATCACCGGAATATCGGCATTCACCGTGAACACCTCGCTCTGGGCAACTATATCCTCCGCCAGATTTTTGACCGTTATCTGAAATGTGTTTGTGCCGCTAATCAGCACGCGCGCCTCCTTAAACGTCCAAATGCCATCGCCAGCCGTTGCGTCCTCGTGAGTGCCATCGTCGTACACAGGAATTTCTTCATCAGAACCGTTGAACTTCAGGTAGATCTTGCCATTAAACGTGGTTTGGCTCGATAGTGACATGGCCATGGCGGTAAGCGCCGCTTGACCAGCTTGTGGGTTTTGCACTGTCCCTTTGATGTACTGTATTCTTTGGGTGGTTGTGCCGCCGTTGGCTGTCAAATTCCCGTTTTCGTCCAAGAGCCCAGCAATGTACGCATCTCCAAAGGCTCCACCTCCACCTTTCAGAAGGAGGTAAGCACCAACACCAACTACAGCAATGACGACGATTAAAATCAAAATGGCTATAACAGAAACTCCCTTTCGTTCCACTTTATCACACAACTACATCCACATTTTTATATATAAATATTTGGAGCTCGAACTCTCGTTATAAAATTAGTTTTTCATCGCCTTCTTAGGAAGTCTTTTTCGAGCCTTCCAACGACTTTCCGAAGTTCCTCTCGCAAACACCCAAGATCGTCGGAATCGTTTTTCACCACAAGCACTGGCGCACTGACGTGTTTCGGTAGCTCCTTGTGGTCATCCCGCGCGTATGTTTTTTCCATCTCCTCTCGCGAAACCAAGTGCGCGTCGGGCCCTTTCTCTTCGCGTACGCGGCGCGCGTTGCGCTCCCAGCAGACATCGAAAGGAGCATCGACGTACACAATCAATGAATTTTTCAATATCTTTGGACTGAAATTCTTAAATGCTCGGACATAATCGTCGCGAGAAAACTCGATGAAAAGTAGTCTGTCTGGCGATTGCAACTTGAGCGCTTGATCGTTGAGCCCCTTTGCGAGGTCGTCCCAAACCGTGTCGTCCGTCACCTTTAGTCCCCCCCCTGGAGCTGGGCGATGACGTTTATGCTCGACATCTGTATCGAAGATGTGTTTGAGAAGGGGAAAATCGTCTATGCGCTTGAGCTCACCCTTGTAGCCCTTCGCGCGGAGCTGTTCTTCGAGGATACGAAATACCACAGATTTTCCGCAGCCGGGTCTGCCTATGAGAAAAATATTTGACATGAACTCACACGAAGATGCTTTTCAAATATTCCGTTTCCTTTCGCAGGATTTCGTCGCGCTGCATGACCTGCTCCTTGGTCTTGATCGCCGTCTCGACCACTATCAGTTCCGCACCTTTCCAAGAAACTAGCTCAGCGTACCGCTCGAGGTTCTCCCGCTTCAGCAAGCCAATCTGATCGTGGAGCGGGGGGTGGAAAAGGCGCTTGACGGGGATGTAATCGTTGAGGTGGAGTTCCTTGAACCAACCGCTGGGTATCTCCTCAATTATTTTTTCAGGGGGATTCGGGATTTCCTTGCCGGCGTCGGCGCGGGTGAACCAGTGTCCGATGTCGAAGCAGAAGTTTAATTTCAACCCGTTTTCCCTCACTTTTTCAAGAACTTCAACTATCTCCTGAGTTTCGATGAAAACGTTATCGAATGCGGTGTTGTTTTCGAGGTGAAGCTCCACACCCAACACTGCGGCAAGCTCCCCTATTTCAAGCAGGCTTTTGACGAGGTTGTTTTTTACCTGCTCGAGGTACCGCCCCGTTGCGTGATAAAATGGCACGATGCCAGGATGGAGGATACAATTTTCGCATCCTATACCCGCGGCGAATTCCACGTAGTGCTTCTGAAGCCCCGCCGCAGCTTGCCTATCCAACTCCTCAGGGGCGCATACGCTGGCCCCAACGTAGGTGTATGGGAGGTGCAATGATAGAGAGATACCCTGCTTGGCCGCAAAGTCCCTGACCTCGCGCTTGGCATCATCCGTGAATTCAAGGTAGGCGTTCGGAACTGCGCCATCGAGCTCCACATGCTGCAGTCCGAGCGACTTGGCCACGCTCACCTGTCTGACTATATCCGTTTTTGCGGTGACTTGGACCATGGCGTCCATGTCCGAAACCACTATCTCACCAATCCTGAGCCTTTGCTTGTCCTCCTCGCTCAGATATTCGAAGTAGAGGAGGTTCGTGAAATCTCTACCTAACCTCATTAGACCACGAAATCGGTTTGGAGTAGACTTAATTAACCTTTATGTGCGCCGTGGACTGAAATAAATAAAAATTTACTCACCAATATAGTCTAACCAAGAGTCGTACTTCGGCTCCTTCCCGCGAACGACGTTGAAGAAGATGCGCTGGAGCTTCTCCGTTATTTTTCCACGTTTACCTTCACCTATTGACTTGCCATCGATCTCCCTTATAGGCGTCACCTCAGCCGCTGTCCCCGTGAAGAACGCCTCATCCGCCGCGTAGAGCTGCTCCCGCGAGATATCCCGTTCCTCGAAAGCTATTCCCTCGTCCTCGGCTATTTTTATTATAGAATCTCGGGTGATGCCCCCCAGTGCGCCTGAGGAGAGCGGTGGGGTCACCAGCTTGCCATCCTCTACGATGAACAAGTTTTCTCCAGGACCTTCTGCAACGTTTCCATCCATGTTCAACAGGATCGCCTCGTCGTACCCTGAGTTGAGCGCGTCGACCTTCGCTAGGATGGAGTTCGCGTAATTCGCCACCAACTTTGCTTGTGGCGGCAGTATGCGCGGATGGATTCGAATCCATGGAGAAATTCTGGCCCGGATGCCCCTCTCGAGACCATCTTTCCCCAAATATGTGCCCCAAGGCCAGACCGCTATCGCCACGTTCACTTTGGAACCTTTTGGATTGAGCCCCATCACACCATAACCGTAGAAGGCGATCGGACGAATGTAGCATTCCTCAATTTTGTTTGCCTTGATCGTTTCCTTTGTTGCTTTTATGAACTCGCCGACAGAATAAGGAAGCTTCATGCCGACGAGCTTGGCAGAGTTCTCAAGCCGCTTCATGTGATCCTTCAGTCTGAAGACCGCTGGGCCCTTCGCCGTCTTGTAGCAACGGATACCTTCAAAGACACCAAACCCGTAGTGGAGGGTGTGAGTAAGCACGTGCA
>Ga0315295_10003027_pt1 | contig 14279 bp, 6 predicted proteins | sample YL17G14_0_MG_FD_204453 | JGI IMG/M metagenome (GOLD analysis project Ga0315295, IMG submission 204453) | Sediment microbial communities from Yellowstone Lake, YNP, Wyoming, USA - YL17G14_0 | ecosystem: Environmental > Aquatic > Freshwater > Lake > Sediment | place: USA: Wyoming | collected...
AGGCTGAATAACCGCCCGGGATGACGGCCGCTGTGTAGCGTCAATAAGGCTGTCAACCGCTTCCTGAAGCATCCGCTTTTCATTTCGTAAAATAATTTCCGGCGCGCCAAGATCCATAAGGTGCCGTAGCCGATTGTTTCTGTTGATAACGCGCCTGTATAGATCGTTCAAATCGCTTGTTGCAAACCGCCCGCCGGTTAACTGAACCATCGGTCGGAGATCCGGAGGAATAACCGGAAGAACTTTTAAAACCATCCATACGGGATTTACATCGGCTTTCCGCATGCTGTCTACAACCCGAAGCCGTTTTGTGGCCTTGATATGCCGTTGACCTGTGCTCTCCTGAATTTCTTCCCGCAGTTGTGCAGCCAGTTTTGGCAGATCAATCTTTTTAATTACCTCTAATATCGCTTCCGCTCCCATACCGACGGTAAAACACAATGTTGCATCATACTCGGAGAGTTTCAAATACTCATCCTCCGTAATGATTGAAAGCGGTTTTATGCTTTTCACAAGACCGATAAGCTGTTCCACGACTTCCTTGATTTTCCCTGACTCTTTTTCTATCTGTTCATCTAAAACGAGAAGTTCTTGTCGTTCCTTAAGAGCAATTTCAGAAAGCGCGAGATCCTGAGCTTCTTTATTTTTTATCCGGTCTTTTATGCCATTTTTTTCTTCTGTATACCTTTCCTCTACCTTTTTCTTTTCCTCTTTTACACGCTTTTTCACTTCATCCACCCGATCATCTCCATGTTTGGATATCTCACTCATCACGCGTTTTTTCTTCTCTTCGTCAACGGATGTCACGAGATATTGTGCAAAGTAAATAACACCCTCAAGAGCTCTCGGGCTCATATCAAAAAGAAGAGACAACTTGGAAGGAGCGCCTTTAAAATACCAAACGTGCGCAACCGGTGCAGCTAGATTGATATGCCCCATCCGTTCACGACGGACTTTGCTTTGCGTCACTTCAACACCGCACTTATCACAGATAATTCCACGATATCGAATACGCTTATATTTCCCGCAGTAACATTCCCAATCTTTCGTTGGTCCAAAGATGCGTTCATCAAAGAGTCCGTCTTTTTCCGGTTTCAAAGTCCGGTAGTTAATTGTTTCTGGCTTCGTAACTTCTCCGTGAGACCAAGTTTTTATATCCTCAGGAGAGGCAAGCCGTACCACAAGTCCGGAAAAATCAATAATATTGCCAAATGTCGATTTAAAATCTTTTGTGTCCATATGTTTTATGCTTCCTTAGCTTTTACTTGTTCGTCTTCCGAAACGGGCGTTTCAGCTGATTGTTCCTCAATAACCACTTCTTCCCCGCTTTGTACCGCTAATTCTTCCGCTTCTTTTTTTACTTTCTCATCGTCTTTCATATTAGAGACAACCGTTGTTGTTGGTTTCGCAGTCACGACACCTACTGGAAATATATTCAATCCTAATGCCTGTAATTCTTTTACCAACACCTTAAATGATTCAGGAACGCTGGATGCTGGAATATCAACGCCTTTGACGATAGATTCAAATGCTTTTGCACGTCCTACCACGTCATCGGATTTAATCGTTAACATTTCTTGAAGAACGTGGGCTGCCCGGTGCGCCTCAAGTGCCCATACCTCCATCTCTCCCAGCCGTTGTCCGCCCATTTGCGCTTTTCCTCCAAGCGGCTGTTGGGTAACAAGCGAATACGGACCGGTTGAGCGGGCATGCGTTTTATCCTCAACCATGTGAATGAGTTTCAAGATAAATCCGATCCCCACAACAATTTCTTCTTTGAACGGTTGCCCTGATCTTCCGTCATAAAGCATTGTTTTTCCTGAAACAGGCAGATGTGCTTCCTCTAGTTTTTCGATAATTTTTTTCTCTTCAACGTGTTCAAAGACCGGTAAAGCGATTTGTATATTGAGTTTTTTGGCCGCCAGTCCAAGATGTGCCTCGAGAAGTTGTCCTAAGTTCATACGTGCCAATACGGAAAGTGGAGAAATGATTACATCAACAATCGTTCCATCCTGCATATACGGCATATCAGAAGCAGGCATGATTTTCGAAATAACTCCTTTATTGCCGTGTCTGCCGGCAAGCTTGTCGCCGATCACGATTTTTCGAACTTGAGCAACTTTCACAATAATTTTTCGGTTTGTCCCCGGCTCAATCTCATCACCTTTTTCTTTATCTAAAATCATGACGTCAATAACCGTTCCGCGTTCACCGTGAGGAACCCTCAGGCTAGTATCTCTCACTTCTCTTGCTTTTTCTCCAAATATTGCCCTTAGCAATCGTTCCTCAGCAGTCAGTTCTGTTTCACCTTTTGGAGCGATCTTTCCAACAAGAATATCATTTGGAGAAACTTCAGCGCCCACGACGACAATGCCGTTTTCATCAAGATTTCGAAGTGCTTCTTCGCCAACATTGGGGATATCACGGGTTGTTTCTTCCGGCCCTAATTTCGTATCAACCACACTTGCTTCATATTCCTCAATATTAATAGAGGTAAATACGTCATCTTTCACCAGACGGTCGGAAATGACAATAGCATCTTCATACCCTAATCCATCGAAACTCATATAGGCAACCACAACGTTTGCTCCCAACGCAAGCTCTCCATTGTCTGTTGCCGGACCGTCAATAAGAACCTGTCCTTTTTTTACCTTATCTCCTGTTTTTACCAAAACCTTCTGGTTATAACAGGTCGACTGGGCTGAACGTTTGAATTTTTCTACGTCATACACTGATTCCTGTCCATTTTTATACGTAATTTTTACCACTGACGCATCTGTGTAAGAGATCACACCATCCTCTTTGGCTTTCATGACCCGACCCATAGCTTCTGCTACTTTTTGTTCCATATTTGTTCCAATAATCGGCGCTTCAGCTTTTAACAGGGGTACTGCTTGACACTGCATGTGAGTACCCATAAGCGCTCTATTCGCTTCATCATGGGCTAAAAATGGAATAAGAGAAGCAGGAGCTCCAACTACTTGTCGAGGTACCACATCAATGTATTCAACAAGTGTCGCGTCAGCTTCTAAAAATTCACCTTTATACCGAACCGGTATCCGGTCTTCAATAATAAATCCGTCCTTATTAATGGTAACTTCCGCATGGGTAATATAATGGTACTGTTCGTCACTGGCATCCAAATACTCAACTTTGTCCGTCACATGCATTTTTACACTGCCGTCTTTTTCAATTTTTTCTACTTTTCTATAGGGAGCTTCCAAAAAGCCGTATTTATTGACCCGTGTATAGAGAGCCATATACGTCACGAGTCCGATATTTGGACCCTCGGGGCTTCTTACCGGACAAATTCTGCCGTATTGGGAAGCATTAATGTCGCGTATCGAAAATGAGGCGCGTTCCCGCGAGATTCCCCCAACACCCATCACGGTCAATCGCCGCAAATTGTCAACTTCTGCCAAAGGGTTTGTCTGGTCAAGAATTGTTGAAAGCTGGCTTGTTCTGAAAAAATCATTAATGGTCGCGATAATCGGCCGGGCATTCACGAGTTGCGTTGGCACGAGATCCATCGCTTGAGGTCCTGCTAAGCTCATTTTTTCCCGTATAGACCTCTCTAGTCTCAGAAGTCCGACACGAAACGCATTGGTTGCAACCAACTCTCCTACCCGCCGGACACGTCGATTCCCCAGATGGTCTATGTCATCAACATCTCCTTTTCCCTGTGCGATACTCACGAGTGTACGAATGGCGCCAATAATATCCTCTTTTGTCAGAACCCAATTTTCTTTGATATTGGGCACATCGATCCCTAACCGTTTGTTCATTTTATACCGGCCGACACGCTCAAGAGAATATTTTCGGTAGTCGAAAAACATCGTATTGAGAAGTTCTTTTGCGTTATCAAGAACGATCGGCTCTCCCGGTCGGAGCTTTCTGTATAATTCCAATACTGCCTCGGTATAATTCGTCGTTGGATCTTTTGCAAATGTGCTTTCAAAAAATCGACGGTCCGGGTTCACGTCGACATCTTTAAACTGCGCCAAAATCTCTTCATTTGTCCCAAAGCCAACTGCCCGAAGAAATGTTGAGGCAACAAATTTTCTCCGTCTGTCAATCCGAACCATCAGACTATCGTTTCTCGTTATGAAAAATTCAAGCCAGCTGCCGTGCATGGGACGAATTTCAGCACTATAGAGCATTTTTCCTGAAGACGGGTCAATTTCACCGGTAAAATAAATTCCGGGAGATCGAACGAGTTGATTGACGACGCACCGTTCAATACCGTTTATGATGAAAGTGCCATTTTGTGTCATTGCAGGAATGTCTCCCAAGAAAACCTCCTGGGTCACTTGATGCCCGGTTTGTTTGTTGGTGAGAGTCGCAATGACTTTCAATTGCATATCATACGTCAAGCCTTTTTCAATTGCCGTTTTTGGATTTAATCTCGGTTTTCCAAAAAAATAATCACCGAACGATAATTCCCAATTTTTTCCGGTAAAATCAGAGATAGGGGAAATTTCCGAAAGGAGTTCTTTTATGCGTTCGTCCAAAAACCACTGATAGGATTCCCGTTGCACGAGCGTAAGATCAAGCTCAGGGATATGAGAATATTCAACACCCCAATGTAAACGATGAGAAGACGCTCCGTCTGTTGACATTGCAATAAATCCTTTTTTAATAAAAAAATAAAATATTTTTTTAAGAAAACGTAAAAAGAAGCGAACAAGGAACGTCCGCCTCTGTTTGGGCTATGTAACTAAGCTGTATTATATGCACTTTTTCCCCTGTGTCAATAGATCACTTTCCACACTTACAGGAACACCCATTTCCTTGGCAACAGGCTCCTATCTCTTGTTTTTTTCCCTGTTCGTCATATACATACACTTTTCCCTCTTCCTCATCTATTGTTTTCAGGTGTGATCCGTCGCAAAAAGGCTGGTTTTTCGACAATCCGCACATGCATAATAAAACAGGATTCCCCTGCGGTTTCAATTCATACGGCCCATGGGCAGTTTTTATCACTCTTCTTGCCATACCAGGTAGTAGAGTTTCGACCTTTTTTTACGCGGTCAAAATCTCGACGTCCTCCTTTCCTGAAATTTTTTCTACGTTCAAATAACACATAGTGTTTAAAAAAAAGTGCTTACGCGTGTCGAAACTTCACTACCTGGCTACCAGCTTCCCCCACCACCGCCTCCCCCTCCGCCACCGACAGAGCCACCGGAAAAGCCGGAAGAAAATCCGGATGAAGAGCTGGTTGGAGTTGCGGCAGAAGAAAAACTGTGCATGGATAAATTCAATAAATTTATGAAATATACGCTGTTAAATGTCCGCATGTCATACCCATCATACCAATCTGGTTTCGTTAACTTAATGTCTTTGAACCGGTCTGCCCAAATCTTTTCAACGCCAAATGCAATGGCGTAGGGAAGAAATTTTTCAAAAAAGATTTGATTCTTCGCTTGATATTTGTATTGTCGATCCTGACTGGTGATAAAATTTTTCAAAGACTGTGCTATGGCAGCGCTTTGCACACCCGATACGGTTTTCTTCGGCATCGCCCGGCCGAAAATAAACGAGGACAAGGCCAATGGAAAATTCATAGTGAACAAAGCAATTCCTCCGATAATCGAATATTTTGTTCGAACTGATTCCGGATTTGAAACGAAAAATTTTTCTTTCACCACCGCTTCGTACAATTGTTTTTTAGTCTGAGCAACTGGCTCTATAAGATCTGCGTCCTTTATCCGGATAGAATCGCCGTCAGAGAATATTTTGTCATACAGTGTTTGTTCAAATGGTTCTAATATATCTCCTTTTGTTGATGCGTTTCGTTTTTCCAGGAAAAAATCTCCTTTTTTCTTTTCAACAATTTTAAGATACCCTCGGCGCGCCAGATCTACGATAGTCGCAGTTATTTCGCGCATATCGGCTTTTTCATCAATGAGAGTTCCTGTTTCTCCTGGAGTAAGAGGTCGATATGATTCTGTTTTGGGGACATCAAACCAGGCTTTTGCCACACCCATAGGTGGTTTGGGATCGCGTCCGGACCGGAACCAATGGAGGACAATCCAGATTGGTAAAGCCAAATACCAAAAAATTGCACATAAAACAAGAAAAATGCTCATGATGGTCAATATTAATTGAGATAACCACGTGTTGACTGGTTTTGGTTCCAAAACGGCAACAATATTTTTCGGAAATCCAACAACAATAGTAAGACCCTCTCCCGGCAGCAGCTTCTTTTGAGAAGTTATTTCAATGCGGCCATTTGTGTATATGGAGTTACAATCGGATTGATTGCTGCTTGACGAACCAGTGTAACAGGTCGTCCGAATATTCGACTCATCAACACTATCCGGAAGTGTTACAACTGCGGATACCCGGTCTATCGGTATTACCCATTTAGTACCTGTTACTTGCCAATACAGTTCATCGTGTTGGGAAAAGTATGTAATTCCACCAGAAACCGTATAGAGAATATTGTATGTGTGTTTCCCTGTGATTGTTTTGTTTGGATCACCGATTTTTAACGTACTATTGATCCCGTCATTGCTCGAAGTAAATTGATACGGTTGGTCTTTTTCATCTGCGACCCGAGTGTTTGATACCTCCATGAGAAACTGTTTTCCTTCTGAGTTCTGTTTTTTATACGGAATACTCCTGAATATTCCGTGTTTTTCAAGCGCTCCGAAATCATAGAGAATTTTCTCAAATACGGTAAACCTTCCGTCTTTTTGAATGGAAATATCCACATCATACGATGTAATTTCTTCCGCATGAAGCCTTGTCAACGGAAAAAAAAGTGATGCAATAAAAAGAATGAGAAACAACAATAATTTCTTCATGAAATATCTATGAGTAGTTAGCGATTGAGGTATGTTTCGATATTTCTTTCGTGTTCCTCAAGCGTCCGAGCATAATGCACATTCCCTTTGGCATCATGAAGATAAAACATATAGTCTGTCTTTTTGGGATAGATGACGGAAGTAATTGCCTGAATTCCCGGATTCGCAATCGGTCCGGGAGGAAGTCCTATATTTTTATAGGTATTATACGGCGAATCAATGAGCTTATCCTCATCTGTCAGCACTTTTTTCCACCAAGTCTTTTCTTTTGATTGATATCCGAGTGCGTATTGGAGTGTCGCATCTGCTTCCAATGGCCATCCAATTCTTAATCGGTTGAGAAGTACGCCTCCGATCACCGGCCGGTCTTCTTCTGTTTTGCCTTCCCGCTCAACAATGGAAGCAAGGATAATTATTTCCTCAAGCGTCATGTTTTCTTTTTTTATATCATCCAGCATTTTCGGGGTAATTTTTTTCAGAAAATTTTCTTTCAAAAGTGCTGTTACCGCGGAAGCGGAAGCATCTTTGGGGACCCTATACGTATCGGGGAACATCTTTCCTTCTTCTGCAATAGTGAGAAATTCTCGTTCCGGAATATCCAACTCTTTTGCCAACTTTGTAGCAATTTCTTCTATGCGCCATCCCTCAAGAATGGTAACCCATACATCCATCATGCCGTGTGTTAATTCTTTTGCAATGACCATGCTTCCCATCGTCCGCTGCAACCGGAAGTCACCTGCTTGAATCTGACGCTCTATTCCCATAAATTTCACCAAAAGGTAAAATCCAATCGGGCTTCGGATAAGTCGCTGGGCGGCGAGATTAGATGCAATTTTCCTAACGTTGTCTCCTTTTGAAATAGAGAAGGTCACAGGAATCGTATCTGTTGGATCAAATGGGGAAACGGCATCATTCCACCATAAACAAATTCCGGTAATAATAAAAACAATAACGATGATAAAAACAGTCAAGCGGATTGAAAATGTGTTATTTGATTTCATGTAAACTTGCTCTCCTGTAACTATGTGATCCTCCATCATACATATATATGCGTCCGCACTCGCACACGATGCGCACCAATCCTTGCCCTTTTTTCTCAGGCAGTTTTTTTCCACATCCCGCGCATTTCCCCTGTGAAAGAAGCCATGCTTGAACCGGTGCAATAATATTTTTGAACATACTTATGAAACCGTATAGATCGGCACGTGGTTTAAAGTCTCCACCGCTTCCTCTAACCGCCACTTGTCAGAACTATACAGCGTATATAGTATATCATTTTTGTCCACTTGATCCTCAAGGCGCCTGTTGGTATAGAGTCCCGCGCGTTTATCTGTCGGACATCCTAAAATCCGACAAATAATACTGATTTGTCTGTTGTCAATGCTGGTTACTCTACCGCTTTTTCTGGCAACCACTTCCTTTTGGTACATGCCAGCACGCAGTTTCGTGCTTTCAATATCAGGATCTCCTCCCTGAACTTTTATGATCTCTCGCATTTTCGCATGTGCTTTCCCTGAATACAAGATCTCTTTTGCCAATTCCTCTCCGGTTTGAGATATTTTCTTTGTTTGATCAGCAAGACAGATGTCTAATAATTTTCCTGAAAGTCTGAGAGCTTTTGCTTCAAGAGCCAGAGACCGCTCCTTTTTCCGTTCCAACACTTGGAGCACATCTTTTGCCTCCAACACCGGCCCGACTCCCCGCCCGGCGTTTTGCCGCGTTTCATTAATATCCGTTACGACGGTGATATGAAATTTTTTTGCCAAAAATGCGAATTTTTTCGCGATTATCTCTGCATCCCGAAAATGCTGAATTTTCATCGTCGGACCGACTGGCACATCAAAAACCACATGGGTTGCTCCCGATGCAATTTTTTTGGCCATAACCGCCACGATTATTTTATCGTATGATTCAAAAGCGATCGGCTGTTCTATTTGTATAATCACATCATCAGCCGGCGCTAACCCTAAATGTCCTCCCCAGACAATGCATCCTCCTGTTTTATGAACAATCGCTTCAATCTGTTTGATGGAAAACGTGACCGGGGATAAGACTTCCATTGAATCTGCAGTTCCGGAAGGAGATGTAATTGCACGCGTTGAATTTTTTGGGATCGTAAATCCGGAAGCGGCTATGATCGGAACTAAAATCATCGTCGTTCGGGTTCCTGCGACTCCTCCTGTTGAATGCTTATCGGCAACAATTCCGTCAAAATGAAGTTTCTCTCCGGTTGAGACCATCGCTTTTGTCATGTAGTAGAGTTCGTCGGTTGAAAAGCCTTCAGTAAATCCGGCAGCTGCAAAATACGTCGTCAGCACATCTCCCAGGCGCTCATGGGAAATTTCATCCATGATGGAAAAAATCTCCTTATAGGAAAGAGTTTTTCCTAACAGTTTTTTCTTGATCGCTTCGATAGCGATATGCCTCCCGTCTGATTTCATACATCCTTTTCTAATTTTGCTTTTACGTTAAGCCTTTTCCAATACGTTCCCGGCGGTACGCACGTCACGAGCGTGAGATATGAATCGTCGAACCGTTGCTCCAGTGGTGTCAAATCCGTCGGTTCTACTACTACAATATCATAGACAACATACGTGTACTTCACGTCATCATACGTAACGAAAATTTTGTCTCCATAGGTTAATGTTGGAAGAAGAGAAAAAATGGTTTTATAACTTTTCGGATTATAAAAATGCGGAAGCGTTGAATGGCCAAATATTACGGTATTGCCGTACTGTCCCGGAAGCGGTGTTCCTCCATAATGGATCAAGCTTTCGTTGAGATCATCTCCTGCAACCATAACTGTCGCGTTCTCAATTTTTAGTTTCGGAATTGTGACTAAATATGTATTCACCGGCGTCACACCCTTTTTTTGCGGATGTGTAGGAAACCACGTATTTGCATTGGTATAATCAACTGCATCACCTGAACCGGCAACGAAAGCAGCGTTTACATATATCGTATCTTCTGAAACAGGAGAAATCGTTTGAACAAAAAGTTGTTCTGCTATCGTTGAAAAAGAAACAATCGGCCATACAGTCCAAACCAGTAACCCAAATCCTATACCTATAAATCCCAAAGAAACAATGCGTGGGAAACGCGGTTTTTTTTCACTTGTCTCTTTGACATAGCGGTATAGTGCCATACGAAGATGTTTTTACTCAACCGGTGAAACCGTGACGGAAATATTGTCCGCACGTATTGGAAGCGTATCTTTTTTCCAAGCTGATTTGAAGACAAATTCCGCGCTTGCGACCCCGGCAATATTCTTCAGTTCTTTCTCAACGTCAACAAGTTTTTTCCCTGCAATGGTTTTTTTTATGGATGAAGAGTCAATTGCAGGTATCGCGCTTGACACAAGCGTTGCTTTTGCCGTCATCTTGCCGTCTTTGGCAACAGTGACATCTCCTATGGTCACGGTTGTGCGCCCCGGATTCACCACGTAGCCGGCAGGTATATCAGCCTGTGCAACTGCGGAAAGAAGCGAGATAACGTCATCTTCATTATAGGTGTACGCAGAAACAGACACGGTGAGCGATCCATGCAATTCTTTTGCCTCCTGATCCACCTCTTCAACATACTGTTTCTCTTTTACTGCCGTTTTTACGGTCTGGTCAATCATCCTGTCTTTTCCGGAAACGCTCTGTGTAAGCTCTGCTTTGGCTTTTTCGATGAGATCCGAAGTTAAAGATTTGAGAAGATTATCATAATCAGCCCGGGACACTACCGTAACCTCTTTACTCGTCCCTCCGGTGAAAGGTTGGTCGTTTCGGGCAACTAACACGCTTGATTGATAATCCTTCAGAGTAAATTCTCTGTTTGCCTCAATATTTCCCTCTGTACCAACAGTGTTTGCTGCGGCTGTCGTCGTGATTTTCCCAAACACTGTTTGTCCCTGAGATAAATTCGTCGAGGCAGATGCGAGAGATACATCATTATCCAAAACAAACTGAAGGGTTCCCGTACTTATAATCGTTCCTTTTTTAAGGGAATACGCTGTCCCTTCTGACTTGTTAAATATCGTCACCGTTCCTTTTGCCGGATCGCCGATTTTTTTCTTCCCTGTCGTCGGAATATTTTTTTCTCCTGACACAACTTTTTCCAGTTTTTTACCGGGAATAACCTTTTTTTCCGTATCAATTATTATCGCTTGAGGATCGATAATTACTGAATCTTGCCGGGAAATATCTTTTGGAAGAACTGACAGTGTGACGGTTACCCGAGGAAGATACTGGGTCACTCCCCAAAAACCAACGCCGATAAAAATGATAAGGACAACGCCGATGCCGATGACTCCGACGGGCAGTCTCCGCGCTACCCGCTTCATAGAATGAAACAATGGTTTTATGCTACGTAGTACTGAAGAAAAAAATGATGTGAATTCCCTGCCACCGGAAGTCTTGCTTTGCGAAACATAGGAGGGTTTTTCTTCGGAAAATTCGAGCGGATTTTCAATGCTCGTATCCGTGTGAGACGCAGCAAGTTCATTTTCTCCGACTGTTTCATGGAAACCTAATGTTTCGGGCTGCACAACAACCATATGTGTTACTTTTTTCCCATCATCGCCGACAAGTTTCGGTTCTTCTTCCAACGTTCCCGTGCTTTTTTCCGTGTCCTCCCTATCTTCTTCTGCCTCTCTCACCCTATCCTCCGAAGGTTCGCTTTCAACCGCTCCTTCTTCGATCAATTCATGCGTTATTTCATTTGCCCCTGCTTCCACAACAGTATTGATCATCTGGTCGAAAGGGAATAGTTCAATTTTCGGATAATGGAGGAAGTTCGCCCGCGACGTCCATTGGTGGCGAAGAAGAATGGACTTCGACTCCTGGATCCGAACATCGTCAGCGCCATATAATAGAATTCGGGACGGCAGAACATCTGCATCAGTACAGGCTTTGAGCGCATTTTCAATGTCCTCCCCTTCTGATTCTGTCCGTTTCACAGAGATGGAAAAAGCAAGCCGTCCGACTCGGTAAATACTTATGTCAAAATTCTCCTCAGTTGCTCCAATAAGAATGACGCTTGTGGGGATCCCCTCAGTTTTTCGCAAATAATGGGCAATACTGGTTGTGAGAGGTACAAATCCCAACGGAGTCAATTCCAAACTCTTCGTCAATTGCTTGAGGTTTGAACGCACTGATTTTTCAATATCTCCTTCTTTGGTCAAAAACCGTTCCCCAAGTCCGAACACAACCTTTGAGAGATTCGTTGATCCTGTTTCTTCCTCGAGTTTTCCGATTGCATGATCCGCCATCCGGATGCGGTCTTCCCAGGAAGGATTAACCGCGCGTTCACTCGTTGTTTTGAGTATGCGCGATTTTTTCCCTTTATCCAACATCCATGCAGCAGCTTGGATATACGTCTCATCAAGAATAAGGGAAAGAAATATCTCGGGTTCTACCTTTGGAGGTTTATTTACCAGATGCTGAATTTTTTCAAACAATTTCATGGACATTAATACGCCCATAAATACGGCGTACACCGGAGGCAGCGGATTCCTCTTTTATTATTGTAAAGTGGCCAAGCTCTCCTGTAAAGTTTACGTGCGGTCCTCCGCAAATTTCACGGCTAAAATATTCTCCTTTTGGATCACCGACGGTATACACTTTTACCCGATCCCCATATTTTTCCACAAAAAATCCCAAAGCGCCGCTTTTGAACGCTTCATCTTTATCCATTTCTTCATAAGTAACCGGAAGGTTCTCCTTAATTTTTTCATTAACAATTGCTTCCGCTTTTTTCAATTCTTCATCTGTTACTTTTTTCGGATGGGAAAAATCAAACCGAAGACGCTCAACCGTAATGTTGCTGCCTTTCTGACTCACGTGGTCGCCTAATACCATCCGGAGAGCCTGATGGAGAAGATGCGTGGCAGTATGCAGTTTCGTCGTCTCCACACTCGCATCCGCAAGTCCACCTTTAAACATCCCTGCTCCTGCAGTACGAGAGAGTTCATGATGACGATTCATTAATTCATCTAGTTCAGATCTGTCTATTTTTAGACCTTTTTCTTCCATTCTCTCTTCCAATACTTCCAGAGGAATACCAAAGGTGGTAATAAATCGAAACACCCACTTAGAATTTAATGTTATTGGATTAATTCTAAAATACTCGAGTATTTCCTTCATTCTATTAATTTGCTCTTGAGTTGGAAGGATTTTCTCTTTTTGTTTATCTTCCATTAAGAAAGATGTCGTCATACCTGCTTCTTTAGCAGTATTAATCAAATCTCTAATTAATTCCTTTTGTTTATCAATAATAAAAGTATTAATTACACCTTCTTTTGTAATTAACAAACTAATATTTTTAATAAATTGATTTCGTACAATGAAAGTCATAGCTTGCTGAAGCCCTTCAATATCATCAATCATATATTTAACAGCCCTACTTTCTAAAGATTTACCAAATCTATCAGCTTCTTCTTGTAAAAGAAGTCTGATTTCTTGAAATTTTTCTTTTACCAACGGATATGTCCCTTGATACATCTGAGAAACAGGCTCAATAAGTCTACTCACAAATGTCCCATTTATTGTCAAACCTATTTTCTGTCCATTATGCAAAGCTTTTCGTATTAATCGGCGCAAAATATACCCTTGTGTTTTATTAGAAGGAACCACTCCATCAACCATCATTATGACTGCTCCTCTTAGGTGATCGGCGATTACCCGCATTGCTCTTGTTATTTCTTCAGTTTCTCCATACTTCTTTTTACTCAATAGTTCAATGATTTGAATAATTGAACTGAATGAGTCAGTCATGAAAATATCAGGAGTATCATTCACTGCCACGTTTAATCGTTCCAGTCCTCCTCCGAAATCCACACTTTTTTGTTTTAATTCTTTCAGGCTCCCGTCAGCTTGCTTCTGGTATTGCATGAAAACGGAATTGCCGATCTCCATAAACCGTCCGCACTGGCAATTCGGATGACATCTTTCATTTTTATATTTCGAATGTTCGTGCAATTTTAACTCTTCTCCGAAATCATAAAACACTTCGCTGTCCGGCCCCCCCGGCTCTCCTACTGCCATGTTTTTGGGTTCGCCTGACCTGCTCCACCAATTCTTACTCGCGGGATAAAGGAATATCCTTTCGCCAACCTCGCCCGCCGAAGTTTTAACGAAGGCGGGCCGTGCTTCAATCCCCACACCGGAAAACAGTTCTTTCCAAATCTCGATTGATTCTTCATCTTTCGGAACAGAATCATTTCCTTCAAAAACAGTGACGTATAATCTCTTCGGATCAAGTCCAAGCTCGTTCGTTACAAATTCAAAAAACCATGACAGCTGTTCCTTCTTAAAGTAATCCCCTAAAGACCAGTTGCCAAGCATTTCAAAAAATGTCGTGTGGCTTGTATCACCAACCTCGTCAATATCCTGACTCCGAAAACATTTTTGGCTGTTGACAAGGCGTTTTCCCAACGGGTGCGGTTGACCCAAAAGGTAAGGAACAAGGGGTTGCATGCCGGATGAG
>Ga0315295_10003028_pt1 | contig 14278 bp, 4 predicted proteins | sample YL17G14_0_MG_FD_204453 | JGI IMG/M metagenome (GOLD analysis project Ga0315295, IMG submission 204453) | Sediment microbial communities from Yellowstone Lake, YNP, Wyoming, USA - YL17G14_0 | ecosystem: Environmental > Aquatic > Freshwater > Lake > Sediment | place: USA: Wyoming | collected...
ATCCGGTAAGCATCCTTTAGGTGCTTGATCGGCAAAAAACTAGGAGAAGGAATAGGATGTCGAAGACAAAACGCAGATGGATTCTTGGAACTAATAGGATTGGTGGATCTCACACTCTTTTTCCCGAGTCCACTAATACTGATGCTCTGACGGCTAATTGGGTTCCCTATGATACAACTACCAGTGTTTATGAAGCTATCCATGATTGGGTAGCAACAGCTATCACTGGGGCTACGGGACTTCAGGGTCAACAGGGAGCAACAGGTGTTGTTGGAGCTAATACAGGCCTTCAGGGTGTAACAGGTTTCCAGGGTCAGACTGGTGTATATGGTTTACCTGGAGTACAGGGGATCACGGGTCTTTGGGGTGGTACTGGAATTCAGGGTGTCACTGGTTTGCGAGGGCAGACTGGAATTCAGGGTGTCACCGGTCTGATTGGTGGAACTGGAATTCAGGGTGTCACGGGCCTATGGGGTCAGACTGGAATACAAAGCCAAACTGGACTGCAAGGCCAGACAGGTACTCAAGGTGGAACGGGAATCCAAGGATCTACTGGTTTAGGTCTTCAGGGCATCACTGGAATTCAGGGGTCTCAGGGTCAAACTGGTATACAAGGTTTGACGGGGATTCAAGGATTTCAGGGGGGTACGGGTCTTTTAGGAGCTACCGGTCTTCAAGGACTTACGGGCATTCAAGGTGCCCAAGGACAAACTGGTATCCAGGGTAATACTGGTATCCAGGGTTGGACTGGTGTTCAGGGTGGAACGGGTATTCAGGGGAACCAAGGTTATACAGGAATAAGGGGTTTACCTACTTCCCAGATAATGTTTAATAATGTTAGTCGATATTCGGCTGATACTTCATCTGGAGAAGAGGTTTGGGTTGTATCTAGTTCTTCAGTATATACGGAATTACCTTGGGATAGGTCAGGAACGACTCTGAATATTTATAGAAATACTCACGGACATTCCGTGGGTAATCGGGTAATAGTTAGAAACACCAATCTTGATTATCAAGTAGCAACTATTGATTCTACTTCTTCTTCCTCTTTCTCCTTAACTACGCTAAATGTAGATGGGTCTTCTGGTGGTTCGGCGGCCTATAGTCTGGGGTTTATTTATGCCCATAATACTACAGGGCCATCGAAAACTGGGGGGACTTTATTTGCACCCACAGGCGATCATTCGGATGCTCAGCTGTTGGCTCTTAGAATCAGAACCGGGGGACAAGCCAGTACTTACAATCTATTTGTACCAGCAAGTTCCGTCAATGGTGCTGGTCAGAATACTAATCGGGGAGATTGTTTTGTGCCCGATTTTAATGTGAGAACTGATTCTGATAGTTTATCTGCTGTAGCAGCCACTATGACGACGAATATAAGTGGATCCTATTCAACTTTTCAATTTGCAAATTTAGGATCACTCTCGCGCATAATAGTTGCTCATTTTTGATCTTTTGCTGTCAAATAGGGGTTTTTAAATGGCCCGTATAGTTAATGGAACTCTATATGTGAGTTCCTATGCTTATACAAGTACTCCTGGAACATATACTTTTTATAATGCTGTTTTTGAAAATCAGGCGGATAAAACAGGCCTTGGATCTTTAGATATCCAAGTAGGTTTTATCGTTATTGTTCCTACTGCGGACCCTACAACATTATCCCCAGTTCCAGGTTCAGCCCATCGCTATAAGTTAACAAATATAGCGAGTGCGGATGGCGTTCGACTATCAGGTACCATTCTGTGGGATGAGGATGATGTAGCTCCTATAGGTGATCTCACGACTCCTATAGGGGGTAATACTCAAGATCTTCCGTTAAATGACTCCTATGCCTATTTAACAGTCAATACCCCTAATAAAAGCTATAATCTACCTCCTTCAGATGATATTTATCCTAATCTTTATGGCGGTATAATTGAAGCGGGTTATGATGCTGATCTTTTAAGAATTACTGACAAATTAGGTGTTACTGGAGTTCAAGGTCTTACAGGTTTTCGCGGAGTTACAGGTGTTCAGGGTGCTACAGGTACTCAAGGTTCTCAGGGTCAGACAGGGATTCAGGGTCAGACAGGCATTCAGGGTCAGACCGGTTTAAAGGGTACTACTGGAATCGCTGGGGTCACAGGATATCAGGGTCAAACGGGAATTCAAGGTCAGACAGGAATTCAGGGTTCCACGGGATTTCAGGGCCAGACTGGGGTTCAAGGTCAAACTGGTTTTCAGGGTCAGACAGGAATTCAGGGTTCCACGGGAATTCAAGGTCAAACAGGATTTCAAGGGCGGACTGGATATCAAGGTCAAACTGGTTTAGTTGGTGGCACAGGCATTCAGGGTATTACTGGACTTATAGGTCGAACCGGTATCGTTGGCCAGACGGGAATTCAGGGTCAAACTGGGATTGCAGGTCAGACGGGTGTTCAAGGGGTCACGGGAATTATTGGTCCGACTGGTATTGCCGGGGGGACAGGGGTACAAGGTCGAACTGGGATACAAGGTCAAACTGGAATTCAAGGTCAAACTGGCATTCAAGGTCAGACTGGAGTTCAGGGCGTCACAGGCCTAATTGGTAGAACTGGGACAGTGGGAGTTACAGGATATCAAGGTCAAACGGGTATTCAGGGTCAGACAGGCATTCAGGGTCAGACAGGAGTTACGGGTTTACAGGGTCGAACCGGTCTCATTGGTGGAACTGGAATTCAGGGTCAGACTGGTATAGTAGGTCAGACGGGGACCCAAGGTGTTACTGGTCTTATTGGCAGCACAGGGATCCAAGGTCAGACAGGTATCCAAGGCACCACTGGATTAATTGGTGGTACTGGATTAATTGGTGGCACTGGAATTCAAGGTCGGACTGGAATACAGGGTCAGACCGGGTTACAGGGTGGCGGGACAGGTTTACAGGGTATCACTGGATATCAAGGTCAAACAGGGTTCCAGGGACAAACTGGAATTCAAGGTCAAACCGGTATTAAGGGTGTAACAGGCCTCCAAGGTCAGACGGGAACTCCAGGATCATATGTAACATCTAATTATACACCGTTAGCTGATACATGGATGGATTATTATTTCCCTGATACTAACTATGGATCGGCATCAACATTTGGAATAAAAGTCTACGATCTTGGCGGAAGCGTATATGCAGATAACTTTGCACTAATAGCATTCAATCCTGGACAAATAGGGGTAGTGCAATCCGCATTGCTGACGTTTAATGTTGAGACTAAGACCGGTGCTACTACTAATGTGTCAATATATCAGACCATCCCGGCATGGACTGAGATGGGAGCGACATGGGATACGTATAAAGGCACATCCGATTCATCATGGTCAATTCCTGGATGTGGTAATGCCGGATCCGATTATATCAACACTGTATTAGCTACATACAATATATCCGGCACAGGCAGCATTACTGCGAGTCTCAATTCGAGCGGAATATCTGCATTACAAAATGCTATTAATTCGAGCACGCCACTAAATCTTTTAATGGCGGGGCAAGGTGGCATTGGATATGCAAATGTTATCAGTTCTAGATCTTCTGGAACGCCGGCTAATAGGCCATATTTGACAATTACATATTCGCCTTTTGGAGTAACCGGATTTCAAGGTCAGACAGGTATTCAGGGTCGAACAGGTATCGCCGGTGGAACAGGAGTTCAAGGTCAAACGGGAGTGGCCGGCGTAACTGGATATCAGGGTCAGACAGGAATTCAGGGTGGAACTGGTATTCAAGGTGTAACGGGACTTCAGGGTCAGACAGGTTTACAAGGTCAGACAGGTTTTCAGGGTCAAACGGGTATTCAGGGTGGAACTGGCATTCAGGGTGGAACTGGCATTCAGGGTCAGACTGGAGTTATTGGTGGAACAGGGATTCAGGGCGTAACAGGTCTTGTCGGTGGAACGGGCATTCAAGGCCAAACAGGTACTCAGGGAGTTACCGGATTAATTGGCGGAACGGGCATTCAAGGCCAAACAGGTTTTGAAGGCCAGACAGGATTAAAGGGTGACACGGGAATTCAAGGTACCCAGGGGACAACAGGGCCATTTGGACCTGCGGGTTTGACTGGAGTACAAGGAACGACGGGTCTTCAGGGTCCCACCGGTTATCAAGGAACAACAGGTCTTCAGGGTAATACGGGATATCAAGGTACAATAGGTAATACGGGTTATCAGGGTAATACAGGTTATCAGGGGATAACAGGTGCGGGAGGCCTTACTGGAACTCAGGGTCTTCAGGGGATAACAGGTGTATCCAGTATAGGTGGAACAGGAATTCAAGGTGTAACTGGATTCCAAGGTGAAACAGGAATACAGGGGGTTACCGGTTTAATTGGTGGAACGGGCATTCAGGGTCAAACTGGGTTGCAAGGTCAAACTGGTTTGCAGGGTCAGACTGGAATTCAAGGCCAAACTGGTGTTGCTGGCCAAACAGGATTTCAAGGCCAAACAGGTTTCCAGGGACAGACGGGTATTCAGGGTCAAACTGGAACTCAGGGGGTCACAGGGCTCATCGGGGGTACGGGAGTTCAAGGCCGGACTGGTCTTCAGGGACAGACGGGTATCCTGGGTGGAACAGGTATTCAAGGTCAAACAGGAACACAAGGTGTCACAGGATTCCAGGGTCAGACGGGTATTCAGGGTGGAACTGGAATTCAGGGTCAGACTGGGGTAGCTGGTGTAACAGGGTTCCAGGGTCAGACGGGGCTTCAAGGACAGACTGGGATTCAGGGTGGAACAGGAATTCAAGGTGGAACTGGAATTCAGGGTCAAACCGGGCTGCAAGGTCAAACGGGTATTCAAGGTGGGACAGGAGTCCAAGGTGGGACGGGCATTCAAGGAGTAACAGGCCTTATAGGTGGAACGGGCATTCAGGGTCAGACAGGTTTACAGGGTCAGACGGGTATTCAAGGGGTGACTGGTTTCCGGGGTGTTACTGGGACTCAGGGTCAGACAGGTTTACAGGGTCAGACAGGTTTACAGGGTCAGACAGGTTTGCAGGGTCAGACAGGCGTAAGTGGTGTAACGGGATTTCAGGGCCAAACGGGAATTCAAGGTCAGACAGGAACTCAGGGCTCTACGGGTGTTGCTGGAGTCACGGGTTTAGTAGGTGGAACGGGAGTTCAGGGTCAGACTGGGATTCAGGGTCAAACTGGCACTCAAGGTCTAACTGGGTTCCAAGGTCAAACAGGTTTCCAGGGACAAACGGGCATTCAAGGTTCGACTGGAGTTGCTGGAGTAACCGGATTTCAGGGCCAGACTGGTCTGCAGGGTCAAACAGGGATACAAGGAGTAACTGGTTTTCAGGGTCAGACGGGAACTCAGGGCCTAACGGGTTTGGTTGGCGGGACAGGTATCGCTGGACAGACAGGGATTCAGGGAGTCACAGGCTATCAAGGGCAAACAGGAACTCAGGGTATAACAGGCCTCATCGGCGTAACGGGCATCCAAGGTCAAACTGGATTGCAGGGTCAGACGGGTATTCAGGGTCAGACGGGTATTCAGGGGGTCACGGGTTTAATTGGTGGCACAGGAATTCAAGGTGTCACGGGTATTTCTGGTGGTGGAACTGGGCTCCAGGGTTCTACTGGAATTCAGGGTCAGACAGGAATTTCCGGCGTAACCGGATTCCAGGGGGTGACAGGAATATCTGGGGGAGGGACAGGACTTCAGGGTCCGACTGGAATTTCTGGGCAGACAGGAACGCAGGGCATTACCGGATTCCAGGGTGAAACAGGAATTCAGGGTGTAACTGGAATATCTGGAGGTGGAACAGGCCTTCAGGGAGTGACAGGTTTCCAGGGTCAAACAGGAATTCAGGGGGTCACGGGTTTTGTTGGTGGAACGGGTGTTCAAGGAGTTACTGGAATCTCTGGTGGTGGAACGGGTCTCCAGGGTGTAACGGGCATTCAGGGTCAGACGGGTATTCAAGGTCAGACAGGTATTCAAGGTCAGACAGGTTTACAGGGTGAAACAGGAAACCAAGGCGTTACGGGCATTCAGGGAGTGACAGGCCTTCAGGGTGTCACAGGGTTTATTGGTGTCACTGGGATTCAGGGTATAACTGGCCTGATAGGTGACACAGGGATTCAAGGTGTTACCGGTATTTCTGGAGGAGGAACAGGTCTTCAAGGAGTTACAGGTCTCATAGGTGGAACGGGAACTCAAGGACAGACAGGATTTCAGGGTCAGACGGGCATTCAGGGTCAGACAGGTACTCAAGGAGGCACGGGGGTTTCTGGGCAGACAGGTACCCAGGGTGTTACCGGTTATCAAGGCCTAACTGGAACTCAGGGTCAAACAGGCATTCAAGGTGTCACGGGATATCAAGGTCAGACAGGAATCCAGGGTGAAACTGGAGTTGTTGGTGGAACAGGAATTCAAGGTTCAACTGGAATTTTTGGCCAAACTGGCATTCAGGGTGTTACGGGACTCATAGGTGGAACTGGTATTCAGGGTCAGACAGGTCCTGGAGCTACGGGGTTACAAGGAGTAACAGGTCTCCAGGGATCACAGGGTGATACGGGAATTCAAGGTCTTACAGGGCCTTTTGGTCCGGCCGGCTCGACGGGAACCCCAGGTCCTCAGGGTCCGACAGGTTACCAAGGTTCTACAGGATTTTTTGGGATTACAGGTTACCAAGGAATTACCGGAGCTCCTGGATTAGGTGCTACGGGAATACAGGGCGTAACGGGGTTCCAGGGTCAAACTGGAATTGAAGGTCAGACTGGCCTCCAGGGTCAAACTGGAATTCAGGGAATAACAGGGTTACAGGGTCAGACAGGAACTCAAGGTTCTACTGGAGTTCAGGGGATCACAGGCCTCGTAGGTGGAACGGGCATTCAGGGTCAGACAGGTCTCCAAGGTCCGACAGGGAGTCAAGGGATCACTGGTCTGATTGGTAGTACTGGTTTGCAGGGTCAGACGGGTCTTCAGGGAAATACAGGTTTACAAGGTCAGACTGGATTACAAGGTCAGACTGGTCTACAGGGAGCTACTGGAATTCAGGGTCAAACTGGTACTCAAGGCGTTACCGGTTTGATTGGTGAAACAGGATTTCAGGGTCAGACAGGATTTCAGGGTCAGACGGGAATACAAGGTTCTACTGGAATTCAGGGCTTAACGGGTTTTGTTGGTGGAACAGGAACTCAAGGCCAAACGGGTTTACAGGGCCAAACTGGATTCCAAGGTCAGACTGGGGTTCAGGGACAGACAGGAATCCAAGGTGGAACGGGCATTCAAGGTGTTACCGGCCTTGTTGGTGGAACGGGGATTCAAGGGGTAACTGGTTATCAGGGTCAGACCGGAATTCAGGGTGGAACTGGTGTCCAGGGCCAGACGGGTATTGCTGGAAATACAGGTTTACAAGGTCAGACGGGTTTCCAGGGACAGACAGGTTTTCAAGGTCAGACAGGAATTCAGGGCCAAACGGGCATTCAAGGTGGGACTGGTGTTTCTGGTCAAACAGGAACTTCAGGAGTTACTGGGTTTCAGGGTCAGACAGGATTTCAAGGACAAACTGGAGTTCAAGGATCGACAGGAACTCAAGGTTTAACAGGCCTTGTTGGTGGAACAGGGATCCAAGGCGTCACCGGTTATCAGGGTCAGACAGGAATTCAAGGTCAGACTGGAATTCAGGGTTCTACGGGCATCCAAGGAACTACGGGTCTGATTGGTGGAACGGGTGTCGCAGGAGTTACCGGATATCAGGGCCAAACAGGCATTCAAGGTGTTACAGGTCTTGTTGGTGGAACAGGAATTCAGGGCCAAACAGGAACCGCGGGAGTTACAGGATATCAAGGTCAAACTGGCCTACAGGGTCAGACTGGAATTCAGGGTGGAACGGGCATTCAGGGAGTGACAGGTTTTGTTGGTGGGACGGGAATCCAAGGTGGAACGGGTACTCAGGGAAATACAGGTTTACAGGGTCAGACAGGTATTCAGGGCCAGACGGGCATTCAAGGCGTCACAGGTTTGATTGGTGGAACGGGTATTCAGGGAGTCACCGGCCTCATAGGTAATACTGGACTTCAGGGCCAAACAGGCATTCAAGGTCAGACGGGCATTCAAGGTGTTACCGGGCCAGGAGCTACAGGTTTACAAGGCCAGACAGGTCTTCAAGGATCTCGAGGAGATACAGGCATTCAAGGTTTGACGGGTCCTTTTGGGCCAGCTGGATCGACAGGAACGCCAGGTCCTCAGGGTCCAACTGGTTACCAAGGTCCTACAGGTTATCAGGGTTTGACTGGATTTTTCGGAATTACAGGATACCAGGGAATTACTGGGCTTTCAAGTATTGGTGGAACGGGAATTCAGGGTCAGACTGGTCTACAGGGTCAAACAGGAATTCAAGGTCAGACGGGTGTTTCTGGGCAGACTGGATTCCAAGGACAGACAGGTCTCCAGGGTCAGACAGGAATTCAGGGTGTAACAGGATATCAAGGGCAAACTGGAATTCAGGGTGTAACTGGGTATCAAGGGCAGACGGGGATTCAGGGTGGAACAGGTGTAACTGGTCAGACCGGCCTCCAAGGGCAAACGGGAATTCAGGGCCAAACCGGAATTCAAGGTAGTACGGGAGTTTCTGGACAGACAGGAACCCAAGGTGTTACCGGCTATCAGGGACAAACCGGAATTCAGGGAGTCACAGGATATCAAGGCCAGACTGGGATTCAAGGCCAAACTGGTGTTTCTGGACAAACTGGAACAGCGGGAGTAACTGGTTTTCAGGGTCAAACTGGTTTTCAAGGTCAAACAGGCTTTCAGGGGCAGACAGGAATTCAGGGTGTCACCGGTTTAACTGGCGGAACAGGAATTCAGGGTGGAACAGGGATTCAAGGTCAGACGGGAATTCAGGGTTCCGCCGGCGCAATTTCAGGGCAAAAACTTTGGTTCGTGCATCAGGCGGGGGACGTTACTACTCCCGCAAGTCAAGCAAGTTCCGGGGATAAATTTACGTTTTCAGCGGCCGCTGGGACGATCACCAGATCAACCGGGAATTTCCTAACTGACAAATGGGTAGTCGGTCAAAAGTTTACCGTGTCAGGTACGGGCGGGGCGATGGATGGTAACCAGTGGGCTATCCGTGCCGATACGTCCAATATTATAACCGTGACAAATGGTTATGGGGCCCTCACCAATCTGGTTGATAGCACCACGGCGACCTTGACAGTTGATACGGAGAAACTTACTCGGCTACCTGCAGGTAATGTCCCTTCGACGGAGACGTTGACAAATATCACAAATGCATCAACGTATGTTCCGTTTGATTCTTATATAACAGTTGCGGGATATCCAGGTTCTTCGATTATCCCCGCGGGGCAATGGACATTTCACGGGACTTTTTATTCTTCCAATAATACGAATACGACTGCCGGCTATGTTGTTGAGGTTCGATCTGCGGCAGGCGATACCTCAGGGGTATCAGGAGGCGTGGTTGGAATAACTCCAACGCTTACCACTACGTTAACTACCTATGAAACTAATTGGGTAATACCTGCTGATATTGCTATAGTCGCTACCGACCGCATTATTGTCAGAGTAGTTGCACAAAATTCCGCGGCTCCTAACCGTACGGTCTATTGGTTATATGACGGTACTACTAATCCAAGCTGGGTACAGACGACACTATCAATTTTAGGTATTCAAGGCCAAACTGGATTGCAAGGTCAAACCGGCTTACAGGGCCAAACTGGTTTTCAGGGTCAGACTGGATTACAGGGACAAACGGGAGTACAGGGAACTACGGGAGTTCAAGGTCAAACAGGTCTTCAAGGGCAAACTGGCATCCAGGGCGGAACTGGAATTCAAGGTCAGACGGGTCAAGGAGCCACAGGTCTTCAGGGGAGTACAGGGCTACAGGGTCAGACAGGCATACAGGGAGTTACTGGTTTGGTTGGTGGTACAGGAGTCCAAGGTCAAACAGGGACTCAGGGAATCACCGGTTTTCAGGGTCAAACTGGTTTTCAGGGTCAGACAGGATTTCAGGGGCAGACAGGACTTCAGGGTCAGACAGGTCTTCAGGGAGTCACAGGTCTTGTTGGTGGAACAGGTATTGCTGGTATAACTGGATTTCAAGGGCAAACGGGTTTGCAGGGTCAAACTGGAATTCAAGGTCAAACAGGGATTCAGGGCCAAACAGGTTTGCAAGGTCAGACTGGAATTCAAGGTCAGACTGGGATTCAGGGACAAACAGGTACACAGGGAATTACGGGTTTTATTGGAGCTACAGGTATATCTGGTGGAACAGGGATTCAAGGTCAGACAGGTATTCAAGGTACACAGGGTGGAACGGGAACTCAAGGCCAGACAGGATTACAAGGTCAAACTGGGATTCAAGGACAAACAGGAATCCAGGGTGGGACTGGGGTTCAGGGTCAGACTGGATTAATTGGGGGGACAGGAACTCAGGGGATAACGGGATTCCAGGGACAAACGGGAATTCAAGGTCAGACTGGAACTCAGGGTGTTACAGGTCTCATCGGTGGAACTGGTACTGCTGGAGTTACTGGATATCAGGGTCAAACTGGAATCCAAGGTGTAACAGGAATCCAAGGTGTAACAGGATTGATTGGGGGGACTGGAACAGCGGGAGTCACTGGATTTCAGGGTCAAACTGGAATTCAAGGTGTTACCGGATTAATTGGTGGAACAGGAACTCAGGGTCAGACCGGATTACAGGGTCAAACTGGATTGCAGGGGCAGACGGGCCTTCAGGGTCAGACAGGAATTCAGGGTCAAACTGGAAATCAAGGCATCACGGGCTTGATTGGTGGAACAGGGACTGCAGGAGTTACTGGATTTCAGGGTCAGACTGGATTCCAAGGTCAAACTGGAATTCAGGGTCAGACGGGGACTCAGGGTGTAACAGGATTAATTGGTGGGACAGGAACCGCTGGAGTTACCGGTTTCCAGGGGCAGACGGGCATTCAGGGTGGAACTGGTATTTCTGGACAGACTGGAACTCAAGGCGTAACTGGATTTCAAGGTCAGACCGGAACCCAAGGAGTTACTGGGTATCAGGGTCAAACTGGAATTCAGGGTGGGACCGGTATACAAGGTGTCACAGGTCTGATTGGAGCTACAGGCGTCGCAGGAGTAACTGGATATCAGGGTCAAACAGGTTTTCAGGGGCAAACTGGTATCCAAGGTTCTACAGGGATTCAGGGTATCACTGGTGGAACGGGCATTCAGGGTGTCACCGGTTATCAAGGTCAGACGGGAATTCAAGGTCAGACTGGAATTCAAGGTCAGACTGGGACCCAGGGTAGTACTGGTATAGCAGGTCAAACTGGGACAGCTGGTGTTACTGGTTATCAAGGCCAAACTGGCCTTCAGGGTCAGACAGGAATTCAAGGCCAGACGGGCATTCAAGGAGTCACAGGTTTACTTGGTGTAACGGGTATCCAAGGAGTAACAGGATATCAGGGACAGACAGGGATTCAGGGTGTCACAGGCCTGATTGGCGGAACTGGAATTCAAGGTCAGACTGGAATTGCTGGTGTTACAGGAATTTGGGGTCAGACAGGAACTCAAGGAGTCACAGGCTATCAGGGTCAGACGGGAATCCAGGGGCAAACTGGCATTCAAGGTGGAACGGGCATTCAGGGTGTTACCGGCCTGATAGGTGGAACGGGAATCCAGGGTGTTACAGGATTTCAGGGTCAGACTGGATTCCAAGGTCAAACGGGCATTCAAGGTCAGACTGGAATTCAAGGTGTTACGGGTCTCATTGGTGGGACAGGAGTTGCAGGAGTTACCGGATATCAAGGTCAAACTGGTATTCAGGGTGGAACGGGTATTCAGGGTATCACAGGCCTGATAGGTGGGACTGGAGTTCAGGGCCAGACAGGTTTGCAGGGTCAGACGGGTTTTCAAGGTCAGACTGGGATTCAAGGTCAAACTGGGACTCAAGGCGTTACTGGGTTGATTGGCGGGACAGGAACCGCAGGAATTACAGGATTCCAGGGTCAAACGGGATTACAAGGTCAGACGGGCATTCAAGGTGTTACAGGCCTTATAGGTGGAACTGGAATACAGGGTCAGACCGGGTTACAAGGACAAACTGGATTACAAGGACAAACAGGAATCCAAGGTGGAACTGGAATTCAGGGGCAAACTGGAGTTGCGGGGCAGACAGGATTACAGGGTCAGACTGGAACCCAAGGCCAAACTGGATTACAGGGGCAAACCGGGATACAGGGTGGGACAGGCGTAGCTGGTCAGACAGGCCTCCAGGGACAGACAGGTCTCCAAGGTCAAACAGGCTTCCAAGGACAAACTGGGTTTCAGGGTCAGACAGGTATTCAGGGTCAGACAGGAACTCAGGGTCAGACAGGAACTCAGGGCCAGACAGGATTACAGGGTCAAACAGGATTACAGGGTCAGACAGGAATTCAGGGTCAAACTGGGATTCAAGGTCAAACTGGAACTCAAGGTCAAACTGGATTCCAAGGTCAAACAGGAATTCAAGGGTCTCAAGGGGCTACGGGAGTTCAGGGTCAGACTGGAACCCAAGGCCAAACTGGATTACAGGGTCAGACAGGTTTGCAGGGTCAGACGGGAATTCAGGGTCGGACAGGAATTCAAGGTGGAACGGGAACTCAGGGCCAGACAGGATTACAGGGACAGACAGGAACTCAAGGTCAAACAGGATTACAGGGTAATACAGGTTTACAGGGTCAGACCGGAACTCAAGGTAATGCTGGAGTTACTGGATTAGCTTTGGGAGCAACGGGGATTCAAGGACAAACTGGCCTACAGGGTCAGACAGGAATTCAGGGTCAGACAGGAACTCAAGGTCAAACAGGTTTACAGGGTCAGACAGGTATTCAGGGTCAGACAGGCGTTCGAGGTCAAACAGGATTGCAGGGTCAGACCGGAACTCAGGGTCAAACAGGATTCCAGGGTCAAACCGGAATACAGGGTCAGACTGGTCTACAGGGTCAGACCGGAACTCAGGGTCAGACTGGACTTCCCTATGGAATGACTGGTACAGTATCCTTCGTAATGGATGGTGGAGGGGCCACTATAACTAGTGGAGTTAAAGGGATGTTTCAATGGCCCTGGCCAGTTCAAATAGATGGCTGGTATGTAATAGCCCGAGAAACAGGTTCCATTTATTTTTCTATAAAAGAAGATAACTATGCTGGTTGGCCACCACTTACTTCCGAAGTCATGCATATAGGTGCTACCGGACCCTGGCTTGTATCTGGACTCAAAAATGTGGCGACAAATCTTTCAGGTTGGAGAAGTACTACAGGAGCAGCATTGGATTTAATAGAAATTACCGCTACTGGAGCCTTTGCAATACAGAATGTAATGTTGAGTTTAAATTTTCATAGAACAGGATGATCCTATGGTTCTTTATATTGCCGGTAAAATAGCTACTCATACCACTCTTGAAAGTGGTTTCAGATCAGAATTTAACTTAACTGATTTCAGATCAGCTTTTGCAAATAATTATGGAGGCGTTTATACAGATTATTACATCTATCAAGATGCTGAAACATCTGCTGATTCCATCAGAATAAAAGACGGCGATGATTTTGTTGCAGTATGGACAGGCAATACCATTACCGGAGTCAGCTTTGCAGCAGAAGATGCTAAAAAATGGGTTGATGTTTCAGTAGATCGAACATCATTCATGGCCGATAATAGCGAATCAGTTTTACTCAAAGCTTCCGTACTCTTGGCAAACAAATCAGGAGTGGATACAGCATTCAATGAAAATATAGACATACCAGTCCATACCTCCGAAGGTTCGAGAAAATTAAGGTTCCGGTTCATCAACGGAAAAGCATCAAGGGCAGTTACTACAACGGTGGCTGGTATTTGGAGATTTCCGGCTATGAAAGTTTCCGGCTACCGAAATAATAATTCAACAACGTTTGAATCAATTCAATAAAGGAGTGTAAATTATGGGTTCTCTTGCAACTGCGTATTCTTTATCAATCAACGCGGAGTTTAAAGGTCTGGTGCAGGCATCATTGGCAAAAGCTTCTTATGATGTACTGAACGAAAGTTCAGGCACAACAAATCACGTCAACAGGCTCACATGGGCTAAGGCTACTTTAAAAGATCCAGGGTCCGTGATGTCTACCATGATATGGTTGGTCTTGCAGAATCCAACGATCATATCTGACGGCACATCGTTTGTTGAAAATGACATACAATTCGTCGTGAACAGCTACGTAGACCTTTTGGCCACTCCATAATAAAAAATGGCAGCAGGCGTATTAAAAGCAGTCCAATCAGGCACGGCCACAATAGCCGCTGGTGC
>Ga0315295_10003031_pt1 | contig 14264 bp, 12 predicted proteins | sample YL17G14_0_MG_FD_204453 | JGI IMG/M metagenome (GOLD analysis project Ga0315295, IMG submission 204453) | Sediment microbial communities from Yellowstone Lake, YNP, Wyoming, USA - YL17G14_0 | ecosystem: Environmental > Aquatic > Freshwater > Lake > Sediment | place: USA: Wyoming | collected...
TGTTTTTTTCTCCTATGATAATAAGCCCGTATTAGCCAACATAAGTTTTGAAATAAAAAGAGGGGAGAAGATTGTATTGGCAGGCCCGAATGGATCCGGAAAAAGCACGGTTGTCAAACTCATGTTGGGTCTATATAAAGCCCAGCGAGGATATGTTTTCTTTGACGGTTACAATATTGCGCGATTGTCGCTCTCTTCGCTCAGAGATCGGATAAGCATTGTATCTCAAAATACGTTCCTTTTTAACGACACTATAAAAAACAACATCCTTTATAGCCGGCCGAACGCCAAAGAAAATGAGATCGAAGAGGTGGCGAAACTTTCCGGAGCATATGAGTTTATTGAGCAATTGGATCGTAAATTTGAAACAGAGATCGGCGAAAGAGGCGTTAGGCTGTCTGGAGGCGAAAAGCAGAAAATATCTATCGCTAGGGCGATCCTCAAGGATTCCGACATCATAATCTTCGATGAGGCCACGTCTCATCTCGATCACGACTCCGAAAAAAACATCATCAGACTTATTGAAAACAAATTCCAAGAAAAAACCTGCATTATTATCTCCCACAAGCCATTAGAATATTCCAAAATTGATAAAGTTATATTTTTAAAGAATGGAGTTGTCTCCCTATCTTCGTGAACTGGTCCCCAAAAACTGGACAGAGCAATAAGGTGCATTTTGACCTGCCATAACCTAGAAGGAGGTATGGTAGAATGGTCAACATGCGAAAGCAGTATGACGCAGCTTTTAAGGCGAAAATTGCTCTGGAAGCGGTCAAGGGAGAGAAGACGATCGCGCAGATCGCCGGCGAATGCGGTATCCACCCGAATCATATTCAGCGGTGGCGGAAACAACTTCTGGAGATGCTGCCCGATCTTTTTTCCGACCGCAGAAAACGCGTGGACAAGGACCGGGACGAGTTGGAAGCAGAGCTTTTCCGATAGATCGGCCAGCTCAAGGTCGAGCTGGATTGGCTTAAAAAAAAATCTCAGGAGCTCCTGTAGAGAAGAAGCGAGCCAAGGTTGAAGTGGAGTATTCGATGATCCCCGTCTCCCGACAATGTGAACTTTTTGAGCTGTCTCGCTCATCGTTTTATTACCATCCCCAAGAGGAGGAAAGCCTGAATCTGGATCTCATGCGGATGATCGACGAGCAGTTCACGAAGAGGCCGTTCTACGGGGCACGGAAGATGACGGTTCATCTTCGGGCTTCCGGTCATCCGGTGAACAGAAAGAGAGTCCGACGCCTGATGCGAGTCATGGGAATAATGGCGATTTATCCGAAGCCGCGGCTGTCGGCCGGCGGCCCTAATCATAAAATCTATCCTTATCTTCTCAAAGGAGTTACGATTAGCCGCCCCGACCAAGCGTGGTGCGCCGATGTCATCAACCCTATATTCGACTCGCCCATGGGTTCGTATATCTCGTGGTCGTCATGGACTGGCACAGCCGCTATATCCTGTCCTGGGAGCTCTCGATCACATTGGAGAAGGAGTTTTGTTTGGACGCGCTCCATCGTGCTCTTTTGATTGCGAAGCCAGAAATCTTCAATACGGACCAGGGGCCGCAGTTTACAAGCGAGGAGTTCACCACGCTTTTGGAAGGAGAAGGGATCCAGGACAGTATGGATGGCCGGGGCCGAGTCTACGATAACATCTTCGTCGAGCGGCTCTGGCGGACGGTGAAGTACGAAGAGGTTTATCTTCATGAATATCGGACTGTCTCCGAAGCCCGGGCTCACTTGAAAGATTATTTTTGGTTCTATAACGAGGAGCGCCCGCACGAGGCGCTCGGTTATCGGACGCCGCATGAGGTCTGCTTCGGGACTCCGGCGCCGCTGACGTCAGCGCGGGAGGCCGTGGTTTAACATGGACCGGATCGAGATCGTCGTTCCCAGGTCAAATGGTAAAGCCGTTTTTTCGGCGGTCACGGGAAAAATGACTATTGAGTTCAATAATGGCTAAAATGGCAAGGATAAAACAAGCAGGCTCTCAATGCACCTTATCCAAGCCTCTTTATTGTCCAATGAATAGGGTCCGCCTCAGCTTCACTAATCCTGAATAATCCTGCTTCAATCATTACCTGCAAAACAATTACCCCGTAAGACGCTATTTTATAAAAATATAATTAATAGATCAGGACGGCCATTCTTAATGAAAGAATTTGAAATAGAAATTATGCTTTCTGAAATGGAATCCTCCTTAACTTTTTAATGTTCGATCCGCTCTCCCATTTTTTCCCAGTTTTTGATCCTATACCGCTTAACAGACTCTAGGCCGTTCACTTCATTCACGGCGTAAGCATAGAGAAAACCATTTTTAATCTCGCAGGTATTGGGAGGAAGTGTTGATTTATATAAGAAATATCCATCTTTACTAAAGATATCAACCTCTCTATTGGTGTTTTCTTGGACCGTATTTAGAATTCCTTTTGTTTTATTCCGTTGGACATAAATCCTCCCCTTGGAATCTGTGAGAAGATTGAAGAAGTACGGCTTAAATTCGGGAACCGGACCGTGTTTAAATATTTTTCTTTCTTCTGTCGTGAAAATCGGTCTCGGCTCATTCTTTTTAATCCGATAGAGGACCTTTCCGTCTTTATCGATCACATTCAATTCATATTCTTTCGAGTAACCGTAAACAAACGATTTCTCATCGATTTTTGATAAGTACAGGTTGAGCTCAAAGCCTGAATCACTGCTTACAATTGCCTCCCCGATTTTTTCTATAACCATATTATAGATATAATCTGGGGATATCTTTTTGATTTCGCCGTCTGAGCCCAATCGAAATAGAGACCGCATATATTTTTGTTCCTTTTCATTTTTTATCCCAAGAATGGACATGACATGGTTGTCATCTATCGGCTTGAAATCGTGAATAACATTTTTCTTTAAATGGACACCATTCTTAGGCTGATCCTTATTATCAAATATTTCGATATCCAGAACAAACGCTCGAACAAAGATGCTCCCGGATAAATTATCGATTTGGATTTTTGAAGGCTGTTGAAATTTGACGACACCTTTTCCTAAAGTTTTTATATATTTCCCGTTACTATCGAATTTTTGGACTCTCAAGTTTTTGGTGTCTGCGACATATATATTTCCTTGATTATCGGATTTGACGTCCGATATCAAGTAAAACGAATATTCTGCACTATTTTTCCTGCCAATACTCAGCTCTTCCTCGAATTCGAGTTTCATTTCGCCATAGAAGGGTTCGTGCGGATTTTTTACGACCTTAATGCCGTTCTCGACTTCTGTACTGCCCTTCCATATAGCTTTTTGCTGTCCTTGAGCATTCCCAATCAAAAAAACGCACAAGACGAGAAAGATCTTTAGATAAATCGCATTTCCCCTCATCGTTCAACCTCCTTAAATTTCAATCCAATACGTTATCCATCAACGGACGTCATATTTTAAAAAGATCACATAGGCACCCAGGAAAAATAAAATCCCGTATACCAGGAGCAAGATAAAATCAGGCCATACGGTCGGCCAGACCTTTCGGAATGGAACAGACTGATATTCAATTCTCGACATCGGAGCATTTTCATCGCCATTAAAAAGAATAGAGACATAGTTTCCGAAATTAATACTTCTCAATTTATTGCTAATTTCACTGTCAAGTAGCTGCTTTAATCGAGAGCGCGCTTGTTTCCACTGTCTGTATTCCAATAAACCAGTATTAGATATTTCCACCATCAAATGGACAAAACAACTTACCGGAGAAAGCCTCGAGATATCTCTGGCCAGACCGGTTTGATTGAGTCGCTGATTTTCATAAAAAGAATCAATGCGGCCCCACTCTGCAGTGCATTTCGCTAAATAATATTCCTTTAGTTCGTTTTGTTTCTTGTCATAAGCTACGGCATCTTTATCTTCCTGCTTTAATTTCGTCATAAATTCCGGCATGGACATGTCTTTAACAACCGGGAATACATTTCGAAGTTTCTGGAGCTCATTATATTCCTCTTCTTCCATTTGACGCCGGATTTGACTTTTCTCCAAATCGATGACCTGTTGGGACTTGACCGGCTTGATGATCTTTGAGACGATAACGCTGGCCTTGGGAAAGATCATAAAAAGGATGACCCAACAGAACATCAAGGAGATTATCGCCGAGACAGCCCGCTTGTTGAGGCTAGAAATCAAAACGCCAAAATTCGAGAAGGTGAAAATATAAAGAAGAGCGACCACGACGCTAAGGCTGAATCTAAGAGTGAACCCGCTTCCTGTCCCGACCTCAAAGCCCATAATCAACAAGACGAATATCCCAAGTAAAATTCCAAGAAAAAAGGCCATGCTAAGCAATACGACATACGCTAGCATTTTTGCAGAAATTACGAGATTTCTTGGCACTGCGTTGGAAAGGATGAGACTCAAGGTACGCTGCTCTTTCTCGCCAGCCACGCTGTTGTAAGTCAACAACATAGCCAGAAGGGAGATGACGATTGAGATGATAAAAGTCAAATCAAGAGGCCCGTAAAGATATAAGAGGGGACTATTAAGGGTCCTCGTGTTATTGAATCGGGTCTGAGCCCCAAAAGCGGTTATTAAACTGCCATCGGACTCAATAGAATTAGGAAAGAGATATTCCACGCCTACAGATAAGAAGCTTAGAGGAGAAGGCGGACGGAAAACAGCCCCTCCCAGAAGTGTAATGTCCCGGATTGTTTTATGACTCTCTTCGTACATGCGGACCGTCTCTTGATAATCTCGATACTTGGTCTGGTAATCCTTGCCGTTGACATAAAAACCAAGAGGGATGATGGTCAAGCCCAATATCAAGGCAATCAGGAGTCGGTAATTATGGATGCTCTCCAGAAGTTCTTTCAAGAAAATGACTTTGAACATTATTTGCCTCCCTTCAATCCCAATGGTCGATTCACCGTGCATCGTATCTGAGAAACTTTACATAGGCCCCTGCAAAAAATAACAGATTATAGATGACCAGGAGGATAAAATCGGGAAGGACATTTTTCATCAAGGATTCATTAGAAATCGTCTGGAATTGAAATATTGGTGCCGGGCCCGAAAACTTGCCCTCGTAACTTTGTAATCCACCTTTCGTGACCTCAAACACATTCTGACTATAGACTTTTTCATTAAGGACCAGTTGAAAGCGAGAAACATCTTTGGCAAACTCTTGATACTCGAGCCATCCTGTTTTTGAAATCTCGGCCATGGGACGAATAAAGCAGCTCACTGGTGAAAGGCGAGCAAGATTCATCGCCATTGACATCTGGATCTCCCGCCTTTTTTCCCATTCCCGGTCCAGCTTTTGCCAACTTTCAACAAGTTTTTCGCCATACTCCGCCCGGATCGATTTTTGCTTTTCCAGACTGCTTTGGCCGGAATCCAAGAGTTTGTCGATCCTGGCATCGCATTCTTTCTCATTTTCCATACGGATTTGATTCTTTTCAAAAGCAAGAAGTTGCTGAGATTTGACGGGATAAACAAGCTGCGAAAGGATGATGCTCAGCCGGGGAAGGATACCGTAGATCAAGATCCAGCATAGAAGAAGAATTACGATCGTTGAAACGGCTTGTCGGGTTAATGTCGACACCAGAAGTCCGAGGTTGAAGAATGTCCCGATCAACAGTAATGAGAAAACGATAGAAAGGGTTACGTATAACCAAGCCCGATCTGAGCCGAAGAGCGCAAAGCCATTCCCCTGAAAGATCAATAGACCCAAAAGAACAGTGAAGACAAAAGGAATATTGAGGGTTATATAATTAGCAGCCATTTTCGCCAGTATGATCTGGTTCCGGGGCACCGCATTGCACAAGATTTGTTTCAACGTTCCCTGTTCTTTTTCTGTGGAGACAGAACCGTATGAAAAAGCGATGGCGAAGAATGTCATCATCACGGCTACAATGAAGACCAGATCCAGAGGTCCGTGGAAAAATTCATAGATATTGTCTGGGCTTTGATTGTTGTTGAACTTTAGTTCCACATAGGATTGAGATTCGCCCGCCCTGCTCCGTGTTTCCGCCACATTCGGCATGACGATTTCCAGACCCAAAGAGAGAAAGCTTAGCGGGGAAGGCGGACGATATGCTTTGGCCCCGCGGTAAAGAAGATCCGTGGGAAGCTTATGGCTTTCGTTATAAAGATTGACGGATTCCTGATAGCTTTGCTGACGGGCGTGATAATCCCGTGTGCTCACATAAGCCCCAAGGGGAATTACGATCAAACACAATACAAAAACCATCAGGAATCGGTTACTGGCCAAGTTTTCAAGGATTTCTTTATAAAATAATGTTCGAAACATTCCGACCTCGCATTACATAGCCTGATATCACTTCTCAGCTAACCTCTTTTATGCAGTTAATGGTTCTGAGCGCATGTAGTCGATATAAATCTTCACCAAGTCCTCGTACTGGAGCTCTTCGCGCGTCCGCTCCATAACCAGCCGGCCCTCTTTCATAATCCCCACACGGTCGCCGATTTCCTTGGCCCGGAAGATGTCATGGGTGGACATCAGGATGGCTTTTCCTTCATTTTTGAGTCCGACGAGAATTTCTAGGAATTCTGCAGCAGCTTTTGGGTCTAACCCTGATGTTGGCTCATCCAGCAAAACCGCAGGTGCGTCCTTGATGATGGCAATGGAGATCCCAAGCTTCTGCCTCATACCTTTAGAAAAAGTCCTCACTCTCTGCTCAAAAGCGTTATCCTGTAAAGAGACCCGACGCATGACCAGGTAATAATCTTCTTTCGTCAAATTCAATTTTCCCCCCAGCTTGGCGAAGAAATCGAGATTTTGGCGAGCTGTAAAATTGCCATAGAGCATAATGTTTTCCGATACGAAAGCGACATATTTCTTAGCTTGGAGGGGATCCCTGGTGACGTCAATCCCATTGACGTAACATGTGCCCGTTGTGGGTGGAATAAAGTTCAGAAACAGATTGATTGTAGTTGTCTTCCCGGCTCCATTTGCCCCAAGTAGACAATAGACTTCACCCGGTTGGACCTCTAAATTTAGATGATCAAGTGCTAGCACTCCATCTTCATATCTCTTGGATAAGTCACTGGCCATTAGAATTGCTTTTTGGTTCACCATAGTTATCTCCTCAAATGAGTAACTCTTTATAAATAGAGGTTCTTCCGGGTTTTTAATGGGTAAATCTGGAGGATTAAGGCCCTCAGAGGGCTTTCCTAAGAGCTTCGGATGAGAGTCCTTAGAGAAGAGTCGATGCTGATAATCCCGTATCTCCTTGAAATTCATTCAATTAGCCTCGCTAACAATGAACCTTTTTTGGTCACATACAGTAGCTGGTGCCTTCATATCTCTTATTCTTACCCACAAGAAAGCCTGAAGAACCTAAATAGATAACATACTAAGCTACTTGTGTATACATGCTGTCAAATAAGTTGGGCCCGTTAGACCAGTCTGCATAGCAAAACTCATTTATTTTTTTGCTGATAATTAAAACTTTCCCCGGATAACCTGCCGTCAAATATTTTTATCCTCTCTAAATTTCATAAATATTATACGCCTACCACCTACCCATTAAAAAGTGTTTATCTATAGTTAAAAAATGGATCCGAAACTAATGAACCCCGACAATTCAGGGACAAGCCACTGAATAATCTAATGTTGTTAAACATTCGCGTGCCAGTCCGTATCTTCTTAATTGCTACCCATATATTAACATTCCCTTCAAACTCTGATCTCATGATAAAGGTTGAGAACCTGGACTTCAACTTTCTCTATTCCCTGGGGGGAAGTTCAAGTTTTACATTGCCAACCCTTATGTTTTCAATCTCCTTCGAACTAATTTAAATGTTGTTTGCTAACAATGCTGCAACACGACCCTTCATTATCGAGAGCTAAAGCATAGAATTAACGAATCTATCTGATAATTATATTCCCTAAGACTTTAAATGCCCCCGCGTTTTTCTCTTTAATTTCGCAAGAAGCTATAAGGTATCGCTCAAGAGTTTTCAATGAAGCGGAACAATATTCTTTTTTTCTTTCTTCGTCGAAACCTTCCCCTTTCCTTACGCTATTAAAGCATTTCGAGCATAGCCTCAACGCCCAGCAGTATTTGCATTCCGAGAAAAATTGTTCATATTTCTTTATGAAGTCATATATTCTTTCGTAATTAAAGCCTTCATTGATATCTCCAATTTCATAATTGCTTCCGACTCTTTCACACATATAGTATTTTCCCAACGCATTGACGAAAAGTCTTCTTCTCCCAGGAAAACATGTGCCTCTCGGAAAACAAAAGTCGCCAAGCGGCTTTATTATTCGATATTCTATATTATGGAATTCTTTATCAAACAATTCTTTTTCCATCGTCAGCTTTTGATAATTGCCATTTATGAGAGCTTTTTTATACCGGGCAAACAATCCGTTCAATTTAACATGGATATTTTTGACATCATCGATCCGGAAATCATCAAAAAAAGTCGTTTCATAGGGATCGACGCCGATTAATCTGACTTTTTCATTGATCTGTTCAAAGAAGTATTTTTTATAAAAGAAATCTATGAGTTTTATGAAATCGTAGGGAGGCGCTAACGTCGCGGCAATTGAGATGTTATTCATGAAATAATCGCGATGATTCTCTTTGATTCTCAGAAGATTCTGCAGAATAATGTCGAAAGTACCCTTTCCATTTTGATAAACACGGTATCGATCATGAATTTCTTTGGGGCCGTCCAAGCTAACTAAAATGGATAATTTGTTTTTTATGAAATAATCTACTATTTCTTTATGGAGTAATGTCCCGTTTGTCGTCAGCGAAAACCTACAATTATCAAATTCACCAATTTTTTTAACATAATCAACAATCCCCTTTATTAAATCAATTTTCAGCAATGGCTCACCGCCGTAAAAAGTGATTGCAGCAATGTCATTGGAATTCCCTCTGCTTCTCGATAGAAAATAATCTACAGCCTTTTTAGCGATATCGAACGACATATCATTAGATCCATGAATTCTGGCATACTTATACCTGCCTGAGAAAACGCAATATCTGCATCGAAGATTGCATCTTTCGGTTAATTCGATTATTATCTGCAGCAAATTCGATTCAAGAGCATTTTTGACATCCGCAATAGATCTGATCCCGAAAAATATCTGCGGTCTTCTATGAGAGAAAATATGGTATCTTTTTTTCGCTGTCCAAATAGATTCCAAGTTTTTTCGAATATTAAAAGGCGAATATTTATTCTTATACTTATCAATTACATCGTTAATATCATTTTCATCGACATCGTTAATAATGTCATATTCGGTCTTATTAACTCGAACTATTTGATTGCTGTTGACGTCATATATGTAATGGCAGCGATCCGTTTTAAATTTTTTTATAAACGGTTTCTTATTAGAATCGTCGTTCATGTCCTGAACTCTGCCTGCAAAAAATTACCCTCTTATATTTATTGGAGCCTAAATATCAAGAGCTTTTAAAATCTCGCAATATATTTGCCAACATTACGTTACAAACGCTCTTCGGCTCTATCAATTCAAGCTTAAAAAAATCGGATTTATCAGAACTAACATCGTGGGAAGAATAGAAGCTGCCTTTTGCGATTATGCGGCTATTAAACCCTTGGTTGCACCCAACAGAAATACGTGTTTCGGTCTAAATTATCGACATCTGAAGACGCGTCTTTACAGCCACACTAGCATGCACACGCTCCTTGCCAATTAATTACGCTAAAGAGCGGCGTTTGCATATCCTCTGAACAACAACAACTACAAAGAAAGATGCTCGTTGGATTTCCCGAAGTTACACACGGCTTGACAATGTTCATTTTCCAGCTTTATTTGTTATTTTTTAAGAGATATTTTTCTCTTAATAAATGTGGGGGGAGAATAAAATCTCCCCCTCAAAAAAGCTTCCTTAGTACTTGTGGCTAAAACCCAGTGAAGTGTTATCATTCGTATTATCTACAGTTGAAGACCCATGACAACTACACTGGCATCCACATCCTCCTCCCCATGCTGACTGAAAATCATGGAGAATCTCGCTATCCACTGAACAACAACAACCACAAGCAATGACACTCATTGGATTTGCCAAAGTCCCACTCGGCTTAACAATGTTCATTTTTCCTCCTTCTTAATATGACCCTTTGTTAAAAAACCCTTTCCTCTTATTTTAAGTTTAGCTGCCTTTTTTTCTCACCTTCCTTTCGTCGCTAAGATATTTTATATTGAGCTAAGTAATTGAGACCTTCCTTATTCTGCTCCAGTAATTCACAAAATATATTCAAAAACGTTTCTTTTGAATGTAAGACGTACGAACAATGCATTTTCTTTTTAGTCGAATCCAGCTGTCCGTTTTCAAACGCATGGATATAACACGCATCGCAAAGCCGTAGCGCCCAACAGTCTGAACAAATCTGCAGACTTAGTCGATCATATTCTTCTATATAAACCTTCTTGAGGATTTTTAAATCGATACCAGAAAAAACGCTGCCTATGGTCGGTGCATTGGTAGTAATTTTTTCGCATATGTGAAATCTGCCCTGGGCAGAGACATAAAGCCTTCTGACAGCGGGAATACAACATCCATTAAGATAATATTTGTCTAAAGGCTTTTCATAAATAGGCCGCTGGATGAGAAAAGCGAGGTTTTGTTCCAACAAGCTATTAGCAATTGGATGGGAATTTCCTTTCCCCAAATAGCTATCGGCATATTTTCCATACGACCATTGAAGAAAGTTCCAGTCTTCCCAAGTATCTGCATTAAGTAGTCTTTCCTTGGGAATACTCCCCGGACTAGGATAGGTCAGCCTTGCCTTTATATTTCTCGGAAGCCACGGTATTTCATTCCAAAGCTCGGAGATTCGTTCAAGTTTCTGCCCCGAATAAGGAGGGGTATAGACCATGTTCAAAACAATATTTTTGCTAGGTTCCTCGCCATAAGCGTTTATTAAATTCTCAAGGCCCTTAATCGTTTTCTTAAAGCTCCCATTTCCACAAATATCTTTTCGATAGCTGTCATGGATTTTTTCTGGTCCATCCAAACTTACTGTCACCTTGAATTTGTTTCTGAATAGTAATTCGGCTACTTTCGGCGTGATAAGAGTTGCATTTGTTGTGATAGAATACCCAATTTGCTTTTCTTGAAACAAATCTTGCGCGAATTTGAGACAGGATTCTATTAAGTCAAACTCGAGCAATGGTTCTCCGCCATAATAGGCAATATAAACGTTTTCGCTCTGGGAGGAATGGTCTTTCAAATACTGGATAGCGAGCTGTGCTACGGAAAGCGGCATTCTTTCGCTCCCATGGTTTCTTTTTTCGTGAAAATGAGGGTTATAGACGCAATAATCGCAACGAAGATTACAATTTTCTGTCACTTCTAGATTTAGCAGGCCTAAAGAAGTTGCGACCAGTTCCTCAAAATTGTGATAATGGGCAGATAATCCAAATTGACTGGCGTTTTTCGTCAAAAGGATATTTTCGTTTTGTATCGCGTTTTTAATTTTTTCAGCCGTTTTAACAAATCGATCATTTCCGTATTCGGCCACAAAAGAATCAATAGCTCGATCAATACTCATTGTTAAAAGCCGGCTTAATAAATCAAATTCGATATCATCGCATTCCAATATCTTGTTTGTTCCCGTGTCGTAAAGATAGCCTCGGGAAGAAGTCCGGAATAATCTCACCAGAGGTTTCGATTCTTTCCAAAGCCCTCTAAAATAGACCTTAAAATCTAGAATAATACTTTCGCTTTTTTGGCTTTCCATAATCCGGATATTAGATAGCAAATTGCGTGCCAATTTCTGAAGACAATATAAATATCACGATATATTAGAGATACGAGTTCTTTTAAGATCGAGAAAATTATGACGGATGTTACACTATTTCGGGCACGAATTAATTTAATTCGTTCCTATTCAATATCTTACATTGGACAGTTGAACAAGAAAACGTAGCTTTTGAACATCCTAACCTTATACCTGGACCGATTTTAAGAAAGGCAGGTCAACGATTCTTCGAATATAATCCTTTTGAATTAAGTAGGTTAATAAAATAAACCAAGCCAAAGGAGAAACAAGGAGACGAAGTTGGCCGATTTTGGTATATCCCTTACGAGAGTATCTCCAAATGCTTAACATTAGGAATAAGAAAGCCAGTTGATGTCAGCAAAGGAGCCTGCTATAAAATATGAATTGAGAGTTTTGATTCGCGGAATAGAAAATTTGATAAAAAACTATTGCAGCTTCCCGCTGGTAACATAGTCTATTGTTTATTTACAATAAATACCGTCCGTGAACAGAAAATGAGAATATTTCCAAAAAAGGATAAACGGCGATATAATAAACATATATATAAAAAGGAAATTTGGTCGATGGTAAGAGTTCTTATTTAATTTTTGAAAATTCTTCAGGGATATTTATTAAATTTGCAAAAGAATATAGATACTTTCCTTCTCTATCATAGACATTAAAAAGCTGATCGTTTCTTGCACCTAAAATAAGCAAATTTCCTTTTTCGTTTAGAGCTATGTCAATTCCCATAAAATCGAGTCTAAATGATTCTATGAAGTTTCCTCTTTCATCAAAAATAATTACTTTTCTAAAATCAAGCACATAGACTCGACCTAAAGAGTCTAAAGCGATTGTCCTGGGATATTCAAATTCACCTGGTCCTACACCCTTTTTCCCAAATCTCAAAATAAATTTTCCATATCGATCATATTTAACGACTCTATTCATCCTTATGTCTAAAACGTAAATGTTTCCAGAAGAATTCACTTTAGCATCGGCAATGAGGCCAAATACATAATTTTCATCTCCTTCTGATAATCCGATTTCTAACTCTTTCTTTAAAGAAAGATCCTCTTTCGTTGGTTTTTTAGTACAAAAATTGAAAAAGATTAGAAGTTGAATAACCAAGCAAATATGAAAAAATAAGGAGATAAGATTCCTTTCTCTCCTGCGCTGACTTTTCTTGGTTTTTCGCTCAGATGACATGAATCGAAACCCCGGCATAAATATAGGATATAGGATTTTGCATTTTGTGATCGCTTGAGATCGCTGCCCCCTGAACCCTAAAAGTATACTCCCTTGCACGAAAAAATTGTATTCTCTGCGGATGATCGAAGTCAAGCAGGAGGAGGACACGAGACATAGAGGCTTTTAGCCGGAACATCGCCTTGAAAGACCTCAAAGCCGACCGAAAGACCATAGACATCCTCCCCGGCTCATGATGACTTCAGTCTGACGATCAAAAATATACCGTTCTCTCCTCGGCCGCCATCAAGGCGACCTGCTGGAAGACATGGGAGGGCGGCGGCTTCTCGGCAACGAACGTCAACTTCAGATGGTCGATGATCCGGTCCACGGCCCGATAATCGGTGATGAAGGCGACCACCTTCATCAGCCCCCCGCACTTGGGACAGATCATCGGGTCGATCTCATAGGATTACGTTTCATACTACACCTCATACTCTTTTTGCGGTGGTTCGATCTCATTTAAGCCGCCAGGAAAAAAATCTCTAATCGATTTCTTCATTATACTCAAATTTTCGCTCGGGGGAGGAAAATAGAGCCAATCTCCCTTATCGTTGCACTTCAGCCCGATCAGAATGCCCTTTTTCCGCCTTGATTTTACTGTGTCGTTAGAGATCCCGCAGTGCTTAGAGATTTCATCAGGAGTCATCATTCCTTTTTCTTTCAGGCGTTCCTTGTAGCTTTTCAAGCCTTTGGAATTGCGAATCCAGCGGACACTTTGTTTGGAGAACTTCTCCCCGGCGCCGGTTACCCAACCCCGTTCATTGAGCAGTTCGCCTACTTCTGCATCAGGATGACGATCTAAGAGTTCATCGATCAAAGCGACGATAGGCTCCGGAGTCTTTCGCCCCTGCCAGGCATTGAGAGACAGGGGAATCCTCAGGGTGGTTGTTGCGCCTCCTTTAAAACGAACCTGGAGTGTAATCTTTTCGGCCTTGAGCAAGGTGATATCTTCGATCAACAGGGCGACCATACGTTTCCGTTCCCGCTGGGGTGTTTTCGGATCGTTCCAGATGGCTGGAAAGTCCTGGATCAGTGAAAAGAGTTGCGTTCTCTGGGCCTCGGAGAAAACCTTCCGATCGGCACTGCACTGTCGCTCATAGTTATCTTGAGCCTCGGCCTGGGCGCGTAACTTTTCGTTGTATTCGGCCTCTAAGGTATCGGCCACCAGCCTGTTTTCAGGATTCACGTGCATGTACCGGCGCCGAGCAGAGCCGGCTTCGTAGCGAGCGCGTTCGACCTGTTGGCGCCGTAAGCGGTCGGCTTCCTCCAATTGAGC
>Ga0315295_10003032_pt1 | contig 14263 bp, 17 predicted proteins | sample YL17G14_0_MG_FD_204453 | JGI IMG/M metagenome (GOLD analysis project Ga0315295, IMG submission 204453) | Sediment microbial communities from Yellowstone Lake, YNP, Wyoming, USA - YL17G14_0 | ecosystem: Environmental > Aquatic > Freshwater > Lake > Sediment | place: USA: Wyoming | collected...
AAGCCCCATACCCTTCTCTATATACACTCCAATGATCACGAAGATACATGCCATATTGAGCGTGGTAAAGTTGGTGCGGGTCTTTGGTATCAGGAAGAGAAAAAAGGCGGTGATATTCAGAATCGTCGCGAACCATATCCAGGGAACGAGTGCAATCTTTCCATGGAGGCCGAAGTATAGGTACTTTATTGGATAGTAGTGTATGGTCGCCGAATAGAACTCCTTGAATACCTCTGCACCGAGGAGGAACAGGTTTATCCCCATGGCATATGCAATCAGCTCAGCGATCTTGAAAAGGGCGCTGTCCTCAATGTCGATATCTTCCGCCTGCCGAATGATTTGGAAGAGGAGGATCATGATGGCCGGGCCGGAGCAGAATGCGGAGGCGAGAAATCTGGGTGCGAGGATAGAGGCGTTCCAGAAGGGCCTTGCGGCCTGGCTGTTGTAAAGAAATGCCGTCACCGTATGGATGCTCACTGCCCATGGGATCGAAAGCACGACGAGCGGCCAAACGACGGACATCTTGTAATACTTGCCTATCGCGAGCTTGTAGAGCACATAAAAAGAGATGATCGCATTGATGGCCAGATAGCCGTTTAACACGATGACGTCCCATGCCAGGATCGATTCAGGGAAGTTCATCAGTCCGATGAAGGGAAAGACATGCCATCCCCTTAACGGTTGACCCATGTCAACCATGATGAAGATAAGGCACATCGAGATTGCCGTGATCGCGAGGAGTTCCCCGAAGAGCACAATCTCCTTGATCGGTTTGAAGTTATAGATGTATGCAGGGATCACAAGCAGTACGGCAGCCGCAGCAACACCTACGAGAAAGGTGAAGTTCGAGATATAGAATCCCCACGCGACCTGGTCCCTCATCGCGGTCTTTATGAGGCCCTTGTCGTATTGTTCCATATAGGATGTGGCCCCACACACGATAAAGAATAAGAGAAACCCGACCCATATATAATACTTCTTGCCCCCTTTGAAGACCTCCTTCCAGGCTATGAAAAAGTTCTTTATCATATATACCATGGTTCTTACCTCCTGCTCTCAGTGTGAAAAGAAGTAGTAAAACTTCGGGTACGTGTTCAGTTCCTCTTTCAGCCTGAAGACCCTCTTATTGTCGATGAGGTACCGTATCTCGCTGTTCTGGTCCAGGAGATTTCCGAACTTCCTTGCGCCAACCGGACAGACCTCAACACAGGCAGGGTATTTCCCGTTCCTCGACCTCTGGATGCAGAAGGTGCACTTCTCAACTACTCCTTTCATCCTCGGACGATTCCCGAGATAGTGAGTCACCGGGTTTATTTCTTCAGCCTTTCTGTTCGGCTCGGCCCAGTTTAAACTCCTTGCTCCATAGGGGCAGGCAGCCATGCAGTACCTGCAGCCTATGCACCAGTTGTAATCCACCACGACAATGCCGTCAAGCTCCTTCCATGTTGCCTGTGTCGGACAGGCCCTCACACAGGGAGGTCTCTCGCATTGCTGGCACTGCACAGGCATGTAGAAGTAGCCCTGTTCGGGAACCTGTGTGGGGTTATAGTATTTCTCTGACTCCTCAAGGTCAGACCACTTTTCGCCCTTCTTGAACCTCAGCACGGTGATCCAGTGTATCTGGGGGTCCTTGGACTGGTTGTTCTCTTCCACGCAGCCGTACACGCACTTCCTGCAACCGATGCACCTCTCGAGATCAAGGCCATATCCGAACAGGACGCCCGGCAGGGCTGCCTCTGTACCCACTTTGATCTCTTTCTTATACTTCTGTGCATATTCCTTCTCGAGGCGATCAATGACCTTCTTGATCTCGGCCTTGTTCATCTCTTTGAAGTGCTTTTGGAAAAAGGACTCCCAGAACGGGGAAGCGGCATCCGACCTGTCCAATGGGAGAATTGTGGAAGCAAGCGTAAGGGCAGCACCTTTCAGAAATGCTCTCCTCTTGACATCCGTCTTCTCTATTTCGGCTCTTTTATCCATATAACCCCCTTGTTTTCGCTGATTACTTAATATCAGAAGGCCTTGACGGCGGAGGGAGGGGCTGAATTGGTTTGAACGAGGAGTTATGGGGAGAATGACAGTGCACGCACAACATGTACTGTTTATCTCCATTCCACATCCCTGTCCTCTTTCCGTGCAACCCTGATTTCCAGTCACGGAACACTACCCCGTGACATTGAGCGCATAAGTTGTATGACTCTTCGAAGTCTATTAATTTCCCATTGGCAAGTCTGAGTTTGTCCTTGTTGGAAGGGTTGTGGCAGTCGAAACACCATCCCCCGGGCAGGTGTTTCAACTCAATTTCCGTGTGCATCGTCTCCAGTTTCCTCGGCAGATTGTTGATCGGCATCCCCTGATGACACTGTGAGCATGGAAATATCCCAGGGGTGAACGGAGGCGAAGGAACGAAAAATCGTTTGATGTCCTCAACGGCCTCTCCGGAAGAGGACATCAAGAGGAGCAAACAGAAAAGACCACAAATCATCGCCAGGCTAATGTTCCTGTATTTCATAAGCACGCTTGATCCCTGTTGGGCCCCCTTTGCGAAAAATACTTATTCACTCTGCATCCAATACCTTTCTCTCAAGGCTTCTCGTTTCAGCGAGGACGATAGAGGGTAATAGTTCAGCCCTACCCCTTGCGGGAGGAGACTAAGGGGAGGGTGGCTGAACTATTACGATAAAAGATGTTGCTGCACAAGATACATTAAAAAAACATCGATATCAGTAACGGGGAAATTGAAAGCAATAAACCCGCCGCTACAGCGATGACCGTTAAGCTGTTATTGGAAGAGGTCTCCTTCAACTCGTCTGTGCTGCCCACGCTTCCAAGCACCCACGCAACATCTCCCCTGGCATGGCTTGCGACGGCGATGAGGTCGTCATTGTCTTTTTCTATATACGCACTACCCTCATGTGCCGGCATTTCCTTCTGGTAGACATAATTCGCTTTAATTCCTTTCGCCCTCAGTGCATTTGCAATTTCAACGAGATGCCTTTCCGCTTCCTCATGTCCTACAAACTCTTCGATAACCCCCCGGCTCGCCTCACAGATTTTTTCCTTGATGCCAAACGTAGAGGTATTAAAAAGTGTGACCTCTGACTGGAATGCCTTTGCCAGATCTTCAACATGTGGAAGCACCTTTGCCTCCCACGCCGGTCCATCCATCGGAACCAGTATCTTTTTAAACATTGACCCTCCTCCTTTTGTCATTATTGCTTGATTTGGATTGGTTGCCGTCATTGCCTTACCCTCCTTATTCTTATAATTAATCATATTTAAAGCATATCCCATGCCAATAATGTAAGTTATTGTTATAATTAGGTTATCAGGCACTGCCAACCCTGCTCGTTAAAAAAAGAGATATCAGTGTTGCTCATAAATCTGCTCAATTAAAAGATTTCAATACCAAAAATCTAAATATCTCGGCGTATTATTTACATATTTTGGAATGAGCAACAAATGTTACAGGAGAGCAACAAAAGTTACAGGAGAGCAATTAATGTTGCGGTATCTATCTTCGGAGTTCCGGTGGTCGATGCAGACGTTTGTTGAGACCCTGGCGTGTCATCCCCAGCAACAAGGCCGCTGTGCCCTGATTATTGTTTGAACGATCGAGGGCTTCAGCAATAAGAAACTCTTCAACCTCATTCAGGGTCGGGAAGTGTCCAAAAATCCGGACAAGGACGTTACTGTCACCCGGCGAGGGGCCGATAGAGGATAGACCGACTTCATCCTTTCCGACGAATTCCCTGAAGCTCTCTATCGAGAAATTGCCGGACTTGTGACGGGCGAGGGCATCGTAGACCATGGCATGGAGCTCACGGACATTTCCCGGAAAATCATAGGTTGTCAGGAGCTGCACGAGTTCAGGGGTAGGAGTCGGCCTTTTCTTCTTCAGTGACATAGCAGCCTCGTCGAGGAAATACTGGAGGAGTAACGGGATATCGTCCTTCCTCTCCCGCAATGGCGGAATGTGGATCTGGTGCGCCCCCAGGCGATAGTAGAGGTCCTTGCGAAACCTTCCCTTCGATATGAGATCCTGTATATTTTGGTTGGTCGCGACAACAATGCGCGCAGTAGTCTCCTGTAGCAGATCTGATCCAAGCGGATAATAGGTGCGCTCCTGCAGGAGGCGGAGGAGTTTCACCTGGGATGACTCATTGAGATCTCCGATCTCATCGAGAAACAACGTGCCCCCTGATGCCCGGGCAATGAGCCCTTCCCTCGACTGATCAGCCCCGGTATAGGCGCCTTTCCTGTGGCCAAAGAGGGTGTCAGAAAACATCATGTCATCCAAACCGGCTACATTGACGGCAACAAGGTCGCCCTTCCTGCCGCTCACTGTATGGATTGCCCTTGCGAACAATTCCTTGCCGACTCCCGTATCACCAGTGATCAGGACGGGCTGCTCCGACTCGGCAATGACTTCCATATACTGGAAGATCGCCCGCATCTGTTTGCTTCTCGTAACGATCGCAGAGAAGGCCATCTCATGATCGAGTTGATCAGTGAGGAGGCGATTTTTAAGGGATATCATCTCCATCTGCAGGGCCTCTTCTGCCTGTTTGCGCTCGGTAATGTCATGGGTCGATGCCAGGATACAGGGCTCACCGCTGTAATCGATCACTTCAGCCGACCAGAGCACCGTGCGGATCTCGCCTTTCCTGTTTCTGAACCTCGTCTCATAATTGTTCACCCCTCCCTTCTCACGGAGCCTCTTCACGAGTTCTTCCCTCTCACTTTGATCGGTCCAAATATTCAGTTCTTTATAAGTACGACCGATGACCTCTTCACGGCTGAACCCGGAGAAGTCCAGGAATACATCGTTCACTTCGACATAGCGACCTTCCTTCAAGGTACTGATCGCTATTCTCTCAGGACTGCTACGGAAGACCTTTGTAAAGTTCTCCTCTGAATTTAGGATACAGGGACATGCCATAGACCCTTTGCTGCTGCAGCTGCAACTTAAGATCTTTGAAAACTTTGAACAGCGCAGCGCCACCTTTGTCTGCTTGAGCTCTGTGATGTCAATCACCGTTGTCCGGCACCCAATAATGTTCCCTTTGTAGTCATCCACTGCGACACTTTGCAGTTGGGCATCGAAGACGGGGCCCGTGTTTCTCTTGAGCCTGATCTCACAGGTCTGTTGTAATTGTTTTCTCAGGACTTCCACGAGGTGTGCATGGAACATATTTTTGCTGTCTTCATCTGCAATAAAAACGGAAAATGACATGTTTATCAACACGTGTCTGTCGATGGCCAACAAATTGGCTCCTGTGATATTTACTTTTTGTATCAGTCCATCGGTGTCAAAGGTAAAATAACTCACAGGGGCAAAATCGTACAGCTCCGAATACTTTTTGCGCAGCTCTTCGTTCTGCATTTCAAGCTCGGTCTGATACGTACCGAGTTCGTGGTTCATGCGTTCTACAGACTGCTTGGAGAGTTCATCCAGTCTTTCGAACTGTTCTTTGAGCTCCTTTTCCTCCTTCTCGCGCAGAACGTCACGGTCTTTTGACTGAGGCATCTTGTTCACTCCCCTGGCATGAATAGTCTGTGTATCATATGGCTTTCTAATCCCTTTTCTCTTCCGCCATGTCTCCCTTCAACAATCATGCTGTCTTAATATTAAGATACCACATTTCGGTTGAATAGCAGAAGAGTACACGAAAAGGATAGCCTATGCGGGGAGGTAGATATTCAGTTCCTCCCTGCCTTTTTAATTTCTGAATGTAGCAGGTGTAGCACTTATCTATCTAACTAAAAACAAATAACAATTTGTCATTATTTAATTTTCTGATTTTCTGCGTGAACTACCTGTTCAGCATGAAGAGACCCCTCAACTTCCGCCCGACCCGCCCATGGACGATGTATACGGAACGCTGCTGCCTGAAGAGGGGCTGCTGAAGAAAGACACCATCTTCTTCACATCCTTCGCGCCACATGCAGGACACTGCGTATCCTTTTCTGTAGCACCTATCCTCTGGAGCAAGGAGAAGCATGAGTTGCATTTCCTGCAGCAATATTCGTAAATAGGCATCTGAACCTCCTGTCGTTTTTAAGGCTATTATTACAAAATCAGTTTTACTATAACCTAAATTGAGCGATTTTCTTGACTGTCATTCCGGCTTGCCCGGAATCTTTCTTTGTGTTGAGAAGGATTCCCGACGCGCTTCGCTTGCGGGAATGACGCCTTAGGGCTATAGAGCTTGCCACATCGCTCCGCTCTTATCAATGATGCTCTTAAAAGAAGAGCTCAACTTGGGTATAACAATACCGGGGACGTCAAAGACATCACACAACCATCATCCCAATCGTGTCACCGACCTTTATATTGAATTCTAAAGATGCATTGCCGCGGTAGATGAAGAGTTCGAGATAGCCCATGCTGTTCTCGAGTGCATGGAGCCCCTTGTCCTCCGCTTGACTATAGTATTGTTTCAAGGGTACCCTTTTACCCTTCATGATGATCCGTAACGTCCCTTGAGCCATGGTGCTCCTCAGCATGGAGATACCTTCAGAACGTATGTTCGTGATCGCATTTCCGAAATGGTCGATGAGGATGACCTCGCCTTCGAGGGTAGTCCTCGTCGGCATCGAAGGCGAGGGAATCGGAAGCCTCACATATTCGGTGATCTCTTCACCGAATTTTGATACCTCTATCCCCCTTGAGAGCCATGCGGCCACAGGGGCGAAGATGTCCCTGCCATCGAATGTCGTCCTCCGTTCACGGAGAAAATAGTGCTCCTCGGTGAGGTGGATCACCCGGTACTGTTCATGCTCATTGTAGACCATGGAAAACACGCCGTTGTCCGGTCCTATAAGAACGTAGTGCTCTGTCTTCACCAGGATCGGTTTCCTCTGCGAACCGACGCCCGGATCTGTCACGACTATATGGATTGTCTGCCGTGGGAACTGTGTGTAACCCATCCCTATTATGAGCGCAGCCTCCCTCACATTGAACGTGTTCACCTCGTGCGTCAGGTCTATGATCCTCACCGCCGGGTTTATTCCAAGGATGACCCCCTTCATAATCCCGCCCAAGGGATCTCTATAGCCGAAATCGGTCGTCAGGGTGATGATCGGAATGTGCTGCATGACACCTCCAGGGATTTGTTGATCATAAAAAAAGTCTCTTGAATCATGGAAATAGTGCGTATCTTTTCTGGGAGCGGCACGATGAAGCAGAGAGAATTTCTACAATCGAATCGATTCAGGGCATTCCTATCCCTTCAATGTGGGTACCGCATTTCTGGCAGGCAGAGTTTTGCATCCTGACCTTGGTCAAGGTAAACCCGATCCTTTGTATGAGCAGTTCACCACAGGAGGGGCAATAGGTATTCTCGCCCCCTTCTCCCGGAACATTCCCTTCGTAGACATATTTCAAACCGGCCTTGATTCCGATCTCCCTCGCCCTCCTGAGCGTACTCACAGGTGTCCTCGGAATGTCGAGGAGACAGTAAGTCGGATAGAACTGGGTCACATGCCACGGCATTGCAGGGTCGATTGATTTTATATATCCGGAGATCCAGTGGAGAAAGTCATCCGAGTCATTATAGTTGCTTATGATGAGTGTCGTCACCTCCACCCAGACCCCGAGTTCCTTCATGAGCTTTATCGTATCGAGCACCGGCTGGAGCCTCGCCCCGGCGACCCTTTTATAGAAATCGTCATCCCCCTTGAGGTCTATATTATTGCCGTCGAGATAAGGTGCAATGAGCTTCGTAGCCTCCGGGCTCGTATACCCGTTCGAGACAAAGACGTTCTTCATTCCCCTCTGGCGGGCGAGCTTCGCACAGTCATAGGCGAACTCGAAGAATATCGTCGGCTCCGTATAGGTATAGGAGATGCTCTCACAGCCTGCGCGTTCTGCCTCTCTCACCACTTCTTCAGGCGTCATATCTTCCCCCGGGATGCCGGGGTGATCCTTCGGGTACTGGGATATTTCGTTGTTCTGGCAGTGCATACACTTGAAGTTGCAACCGACGGTGGCGATGGAATATGACCTTGAACCCGGGTGGAAGTGGAAGAGGGGCTTCTTTTCTATCGGGTCAACGTGTCTCGCAATGACCTTTCCGTACACAAGGCTGTAAAGCACCCCATCCCTGTTCTCCCTTACTGCACATATCCCCCTCTTACCCGGGGATATGGTACAGGAATGGGTACAGAGGTAACATTTAACCTTTGCGTCGCCGATCTTTTCGTAAAAAAGTGCTTCTCTCATGAATGCAACGTTTTCGCTGACGGCTTTCTACCATAGTTTGCAGGGTCCCCGATCTTTGGTTCCGCGGTCTCTCCCTTCCTTTTCCTCCTCCTCACGGGCTCCTTATTTTCGACCCCGGCAATGCCTGCCGCTTTTTTCACTGATTCCTCTGCATGCCTCGCCTTCACGATCTTCTCGGCCTCAAACCAGTCATTGAGGTGATGACCGTGCCTCCTTCCCTTCTTCTCGAAGAGGCTATATGCAACTCTCGCAATCTCATCGTATAGCGGGTCTCTGTGCATACCTTTTCCTCCTTGTGTGAGGTATCCACCTGCCGGTTACAAAACTTTATCGGCAGAGACATGGCGGATGTCCCGAAGGGCCTTTACCGGCGATACCTTGAAGTATCGTCAGTGAGCCATGATCCTTTCAGACCTTCTGAGCCCTTAACATCTTTACTGTCTCCCTCATGAAGGCCGGAAGGTCGGAGGGCTGTCTGGAGGTGACAAGATTCCCGTCCACGACCACTTCCCTGTCCTCGTACTTTGCACCGGCTTTCACCAGCTCCTTTACTACCGACCTGTAGCAGGTCGCATGCCTTCCCTTTACGACGCCCGCTGAAATCAAGGTCTGTGCACCATGGCAGATGGCAGAAACAGGCTTGTTCTTTTCGAAGAAATGCCTCGAGATCTCAACTGCCTCATGCTCCCTCCTGACCGCTTCGGGTGCCCTGCCTCCGGGAAGGATCAGGATATCATAGTCTTCAGGATTCACCTCTTTGAGGGTCTTATCCACAGATACCTCATACCCATGCTTCCCCTTGATCTTACCCTTTTTCATCGAGACGATATCCGCCTGAACCCCTTCCTCCTTCAACCTGTAGTAAGGGAAGAGGAGTTCAGAATCTTCGAAGTTATCCGCGCTGATGATGAGGGCCTTCATCACACTTCATAGCAAAGGACCCGAATGAGCCCTATTGTCTGTCCTGTATCGTCAGTTGTTGCCACATCGGATACAGAGACCACCCGTGTGACATTCTGGTCTGCAATGAACCCGTTCACCTTCGCATCGAGGTCGGCAAGTTCGTGCATCGTCTTCAACGGCCTGATATCTACTCCGAAGGTCTTCACCTTAACCATGGAATGTCCTCCTCTCCCTTCCGAATCACTCATCCCTGCGGCTAACTCATACCGCAACAACTTCTTTCACTCCCGGAACCCTCTCTTTGAGCCTCTTCTCTATCCCCATCTTGAGGGTCATTGTCGACATGGGGCAATGACCACAGGCGCCGAGAAGTCTGAGCTTCACAATCCCCTGATCGGTCATCTCCACGAATTCCACGTCGCCCCCGTCTGCCTTGAGGTGGGGCCGAATCTCGTCAATCACCGCTTTCACCTTCTCTACCATACATCCTCCCTTATCATAAAAATGTGTTTCCCCATCATGAGGTCATACCCGGAATCCCTCACCATTGAGGGATTCTCATCCTCCCAACGACTCGTGAATCAACTCTTTTCTCACTATTATACCAGATCATTCCCTGTTACCCTTCAGGAAGAGAGACCCCATCGGAGCATATTCATGGACAGAAACCCAGGTTTCAGGAGGAAGTCTTGTCTTCCTTCCGAATCTGGCTCTCCACCCTCAGCCTTTTTATGAATTCCTTCAGGGCCTCGGGGCTCCTGACCGGATCGTAGCATCTCCCCTTCTCACAGGGTAACACGTAGCCGGTATCCCCGCCATAGCGTATATGCAGAGAGGGACAAAACGAGGAACGGACCGCTTCGGCAAGTTTGCTCTCCCCAGGTGCATTCACGGAAAAGGTTAGCGAATGGAAAAAACCGTCGAGTGCGCAGAAATAAGAGCCTGCATGGACTCCGAGTGCACTCGCCGTTGCTGAAAATGCCCTCAATGCCCTTTCAGCATACTGCAGATACACATCCTTCCCTTTCAGGGAGGCGAGCTTTTCCAGGAGGATACATGCAACGGAGTTTGCTGAAGGATGTGGAATGTCCTCTATGCCCTTGAACCTCATGCCGAGGACCTCTCCATCGGCATCAAAAAAACCGCCCTCCGCGTCATCCCAGAACTTGTCGATACATCTCTCCATGAGCTCCTCTGCACGGCTGAGGTACACCGCATCTGCCGTAGCCTCATAGGCCTCTGTGCACGCCTCGGTGAGAAAGACATAGTCCTCGATCAATGCCTTCACCCCTTCCGAGTGCAACAACTGACCATCGATATGGTTTATTGCCATGATCCTCTCAAGGCTCTTGAGCGCAAAATCCTTGAGACCCTCGTCCCGCAATACCCTGTGGGCCTTCAGGCATGCGGTGACGACCAGACCGTTTACGGATGTGTAGAGGGCCCTGTCGATGAAGGGTGTCACCCTCCCCTTTCTCTCATGGAGCAATTTTTCCTTTCCCCGGTGTATGATTTCCTTTATTTCCGCCACATCGATCGATGTCTTTGTTGCGATGTCTTCCTCCTCTGATGCTGCAATGAGGACCCTTTTTGACGGATCGTGGTGCATCGCACCCCTCTCGTGGAGAAGGTGAAGGGAGAGCACCCTGTACTCATCTTCGTCGAGGACCTTCCTGAAATCCTCCTCTCTCCATGTGAAGTATCCGCCTTCATCATCGGGGGTGACATCGGCATCCTGGCTCGCATAGAATCCGCCTTCAGGATCAGAAAGCACGTCTCTGAGAAACCCTATGATCTTCTCTGCGACTTCCTTGAAGTACTCATCGCCGAAGAGTGCATAGGCGTCGATGTAGTTTCTCAGAAGCCATGCGTTATCGTCGGCCATCTTTTCGAAGTGCGGCACAATCCAGGCCTCATCGACAGAGTACCTGTGGAAGCCGCCCCCAAGCTGGTCATGGAATCCGCCTTTCGCCATCGACTCGAGGGTCTTCCTCACTGCACGCCCGATATACTCGTTCCCTGTAAAGAAATAGCGGTGCATCAGGAACTCTACTGCACCAGGCATCGGGAACTTTGGCGTCGTGCCAAATCCTCCGTTCCTAGGATCATATTCGGAAAGGATATCCTTTACCGCCCGGTCAAGGAGAGAGGCATCCATCTCGCCGGGGGGCAAAGGCTTCTGCCTGAGAAAATCCATGACGCGGTTGGCGTACTCATGTACATTGCTCCCATTGGTGTGATAAAACTCAACAACCGACCTCAGCACCCTCTTGAACCCCGGTCTCCCGTACATGTCCTCAGGGGGGAAGTAGGTACCCCCATAGAATGGCTTTCTATCGGGGGTCAGGAAAACGCTGAGCGGCCAGCCCCCCGGAGACCCCATGGCGGTAACCGCCTTCTGGTACCTCCTGTCGATCTCGGGCCTCTCGTCCCTGTCGAGCTTGATGCCGACGAAGTGCTCATTCAGAATACCCGCGATCTCCTCGTCTTCGAAACATTCCTTTGCCATGACGTGACACCAGTGGCACCATATGGCGCCGGAACTGAGAAAGACCGGTTTGTTTTCCCTCTGCGCCCTCTCGAATGCCTCATCAGACCAGGGATGCCATTCGATCTTCTGATGGGCTGCATGCCTCAGGTAGGCGGATTTCTCTCCAGCAAGCCTATTCATGGAATAATGCGTTATCCTGCGGACTTCCGCAATCTCCGTGAACGCACTCTCTGCCTTCGCGCGTGATCATCTCTTTTCCTGCAACACCTTCAATTTAATAATACCCTCTCCATCTCATGTTTGTCACATTTGACAACTCAATAATTCCTCAAAGGGTTACAACTCAACCAGCTTCGCCTCATGGGTGAAAAAGAGACAGATCCCTGTCTTCATTGAAAAGAGCATTACTGTGGCTTCCCTGTATGTTGTCATCTGAAGGGAGCAGGGTTTGGAGAGTTCAGGGATTTCCTTCTCTACAACAGGACAGGTCTTGTATTCATAAAAGAAGAACAGTATCATCCCTAAGGGTCCTCTCCACACCGGAGCCACCCTTATTCATTTGAGGATTATTCTTCTGCTATAACAACTTCTGCCTTTTCTCCTGTCGCCTCGTTGATCACGAGAAGTTTCCCTGCGTCTTCCTTTCTGAGCTGTTCATTTGCATTCAGCAATTCTATGCCGTAAATTGTGCCGTCAGGGGCTATATCGATATTCATTTCATCGCTAATTTTCAGTGTCTCCACCTCGTTCCTCTTTTCATGAAGCCTCAAATAGGCTATGTTATATCTCGGATCGTAAGTCAGCCTCATCTTGCTGCCCCCTCTCGAACTCCATGGATTTCACCACCCAGTCCGGTATCTTCTCCTGATAAACCTTCCTCAGCATATTTATATCCGAGTAGCGTCTTCTCCACTCCTGGAGGGCCTGCTGAGCCTTTTCTATTTCCGCCTTCGTCATCTTTCTTGACCTCATCATTATTCTGCCATGTATCTGCATTTGTGGCAACTATTGGGCAATCTCTTTGCCCGGTGGACATCCCAGGCTTCACATACACCAGAGCGCCGCGTCGTTCATGCTCATTGACGACCCGCGCGACAGGGACAGCCCGCTTGGATCGGAGCCAAGCGCTTACGAGCTTGGATGCTTGTCTTCTCGTCGATCCATGCTGAGCTACAGCAAGAATACCTTGAAGATGAAATTGGTAGGGTAGTTCGGCGAATAAAGCTAAATCCTATGTGAGAAGGGGACGGAAAGGGAGCATCATCCCGATATCTGCAATTGAATGCTGAAGATGGTAGAATAATCCAGTGAAGAAGATCCGTATATATCTGGATACCTCAGTAATTGGAGGTTGTTATGATCCAGAATTTCAGGAATGGTCACGGGGTCTCCTTGCATTCAACGCTGTGAATATCGAGATGGGGTATAAACCAATCTTAATATATTCACCGAGGGAGGTGACAACATATGGCCGTGAAAGCAGTTGAAATGGTACGTAGAATTAGAGACAGGCATTTTGAAGAAACAAAGGGACTTTCGGTAGGGAAACAAATTAAGTTCATTAAAAAGAAATCAGGGGAATTACAAAAAAAACTTAAAGTCGGGCTGCGTTCAACTGCAGATAACAAGGCACAAACGGCAAAAGTCTAAAAATTGCTTCATAAAGTTTATCCGGCAAATCAGCTTGTAGGGTCTTCATGTATTGTCTCCTTTTTTTGAAGGTTTTTTAGACGACTCATACTCACCGGCTCCTGCTCGAACTCCATGGATTTCACCACCCAGTCCGGTATCTTCTCCTGATATATCTTCCTCAGCATACTTATATCCGAGCGGCGTCTTCTCCACTCCTGGAGGGCCTGCTGTGCTTTTCTTTTTTCCGCCTCTGTCATCTTTCTTTACCGCATCCTTATTCTGCCATGTATCTGCATCTGTGGCAACTATGAGGCAATCTCTTTGTCCGGTGGACATCTCAGACGTTTTATCGACTAATTAGGGACAGCGACTATTTTATTGACATGACAACTCTCGCTGATGTATATTGTAGCCATGCCTAGAATATCGCGTGCAGTAGCAGTCGGTTATCCCCATCATATCACTCAGCGGGGTAACTATCGTCAAGCAGTTTTTGAAAGCGATGAAGACTATGTTCGATATCTGGAGTGGCTCGCAGTTTACAGCAGGAAGTATTCGCTAAAGATATGGGCCTATTGCCTTATGGGAAATCATGTTCATTTCATCGCAGTACCGATGGGGCCCGATTCTCTGGCGAAGAGTTTCAACACCCTTCACATGAGATATTCGCAGTATTTCAATATGAGGAACAAGGCGGCTGGCCATCTTTGGCAGGGGCGCTTTTTCTCTTGCATTCTTGACGAGAGGCATCTTTATGCAGGCATGAGATATGTGGAAAACAATCCCGTCAGAGCCAGGATAGTAAAGAGGGCTGAAAACTATAGATGGTCGAGCGCACCAGGTCATGTAAGAGGAACGCCGGACCCTGTCTTATCCGGCGATTGTTCTATCACTAAAAGTATAAAGAATTGGTCCGCATATCTCAGAGAGAAAGAGGAGGCATCTCTGATCGAAGAGATTAGGCAGAATACGAAGACGGGACGGCCGTGCGGCGACGACGTTTTTATGCG
>Ga0315295_10003033_pt1 | contig 14262 bp, 10 predicted proteins | sample YL17G14_0_MG_FD_204453 | JGI IMG/M metagenome (GOLD analysis project Ga0315295, IMG submission 204453) | Sediment microbial communities from Yellowstone Lake, YNP, Wyoming, USA - YL17G14_0 | ecosystem: Environmental > Aquatic > Freshwater > Lake > Sediment | place: USA: Wyoming | collected...
TGGAGAAAGCCCGCCTCGTGGCTGGTCTGCTCCTCATCTACCACATATCCACCCGTGCCCCAGTGATCGATGACCTCTTCCACCAACCGCTTCACCGAGATCACGCTGTGATGGGCGGGTCCAAAGTTCCATGCGCCAGAGTATCTCTTCTCACCATCCATGAGGAAAGCCCCCAGTCTCAAGTAACCGTAGAGGGGATCCAATACGTGTTGCCAAGGTCGGACCGCGTCAGGATTCCTGATTCTTATCGGGAGGCTGGATTGGAGGGCTCTAATGCAATCAGGGACTATGCGATTGGCTGCCCAATCCCCACCCCCAATGACATTGCCGGCTCTCACGGTCGCTACGGCGGCACTATCCTTTTTATCGAAGAAGGTTCGCGCGTAGGAGGATGACACGATCTCCGCCGCCCCTTTCGATGCGCTATATGGGTCTTTTCCCCCGAGGCGGTCCGTTTCCCTATATCCATGGCTCCACTCCACATTCTCATAGCACTTGTCGCTGGTCACGTTCACAATCGCCTTGACCTGCTTTGATCGTCTGGCGGCCTCGAAGACGTTCACCGTTCCCATGATGTTGGTTTCGAAGGTGTATCTCGGATCCTTGAGCGAGTCTAGCACTAGAGCCTGGGCGGCAAGGTGAAAGATCATCTCTGGCTCGTGTTTTTTCATAACACGCAGGATGGTAGCCTCATCGCGAACATCGCCATCGACGTGATGGACAATGTCGTCCAATCCACACACGGAGTAGTTGTCCTCAGGATTCTTGACTGGAAGGCTATATCCTACCACGTTCGCACCAAGTAGGCTAAGCCACAAGGATAACCAGGAACCCTTGAATCCAGTGTCTCCAGTCACCAGAACGGTCTTCCCTTGGTACTTGTTTAATGGGTCGGATTTGGCGGGCATCACCAAGACTTCCAGAATGCTTTGTTCTCGTTCCACAGCCCGTTGAGATACTCCATATCTCTAAGGGTGTCCATGCATACCCATTTGCCTGGATGCTTGTAGACCATGAGCTCACCCTCGTGAGCGACCTTCTCAAGAGCCCCTGGTTCCAGGTCACCTGAGGGCGTCTCATCGAGATAGTCGAATATTCCACGGTTGAAAACGAAGAATCCTCCGTTGACAAACCTCGTGCTAATCTCAGGTTTCTCGTTGAACTCGGTTACTTCCGCTCCCTTAATCGAGAGCTCTCCGAATCGAGAGGCCGGATTGACCCCGGTAACCGTCGCCAATTTCCCGTGGCTTCTGTGGAACGCCAAGAGGCCATTCAGATCGATGTCGGCCAAGCCATCACCATATGTGACGAAGAACTCCTCTCCAGTGATATACTTCTGGACTCGCTTCAGTCTGCCTCCTTTCAGAGTCCTTTCTCCGGTGTCGATCATGGTGATTGTCCAATCCCGCTCATCATGAGCCTGATAAATCTTCGTCTCCTCAGGATGCCCCAGTTTGATTGTAACGTCGTTATTGAGCAGCTCATAGTTGCAGAAGTATTCGCGAATCATCTCGCCTTTGTACCCGAGGGCTAGAACGAAGTCTTTGAACCCGCACTTCGAGTAGGATTTCATTATGTGCCAGAGGATGGGACGAGGACCGATGCTCACCATTGGTTTTGGCCTAAATTCCGTCTCCTCTCTCAAGCGGGTGCCAAGACCGCCGCATAGTATCACAGTCTTGATGATGGGTATCCATCCCTGCCCAGTGAGGATTGTCATCAAGTTATTTAATTGTGGCTTTACTGGGGTCGCCGCTCAATAGTGTCAGACCAACTCCCTTAGCCCTCTAGGCCGAATAAGGGCTGCCAGTAGACGCCTCTGATACCAATCGCGGGCAGTGCATTTCATACCATTGCCGGCCAGTGTCAGATTTGCACTAAGCCCACTTGGGCGAATAGAACCTGGTAATGGTCTCTAATGGGCGCGCCGGTCCTGGCAATCTATTTATATTGATATGGTCATATTAGAAAGCGTCTGACACTCGTCGGACTCGGGGTATGGGATGCACTTAGAGGTTCGGCTCCACACCGGGAGCCCGACTTATCGCCTCTTTCAACGGGAGGTTGCCGATGTATCTTAAGCAGCTAGAGCTAGAGAACTTCAAGTCTTTTGGCAAGAAGATGACGATACCGTTCCTGGAGGGCTTCACCGCCGTCACCGGACCGAATGGATCGGGCAAGAGCAACATCTCCGATGCCATATTGTTCGTGCTGGGGCCCAAGAGCTCAAAGGCGCTTCGCGCGGCCAAGCTCACCGACCTCATCTTCAACGGCGGGCCATCGAAGCAGCCGGCCGATCACTGCAAGGTATCCCTGATATTCGAGAACAAGGACCGGGCCATCCCTTACGACGCCGACGTGGTCAAGCTCACCCGCCTGGTCAAGCTCTCGGAGAGCAACGAAGGCTACAATTCCTATTTCTACGTCAACGACCGCAAGTCCTCCTTGGGCGAGTTCGATTCATTGCTGGCCAACTCCCGCATCAGCGCCGAGGGCTACAACGTGGTGCAGCAGGGCGACGTTACCCGCATAGTCACCATGTCCAACGTCGACCGGAGGGGCATCCTGGACGACATCTCGGGCATCAGCAAGTACGACGAGGAGATCGTCAAAGCGGAAGCGGAGCGCAAGGCGGCCGAGGAGAACATCGACCGCATCGGCATCATCCTCACCGAGCTGGACAGGCAGATCAAGCAGCTGGAGGAGGAGCGTACCTCGGCCCTCAAATACCTGGAGGCGCGGGACCGTTTGACGCTTTCCAAGGCGCAGCTGGCGCACAAGAAGAAGGAGTCCGCTCTGACAGAGATCGAGCAGGTCAAGCGCCAGATGTCCGAATATGCCAAGCAGATCGAGAACCTCAAACTGAGAAAACAGGAACTGTCAGACAAGGTCAAGGGCGTGGAAGAGAAGGTGGCGCAGCTGGAGCGGGACATCGACGCCAAGAGCGGCGGCGAGTTCAAGCTGCTTAAAGATAAGACGGACGCGGCCAAGATTGCCATCGCCCGAGCGCAGGAGCAGGCCTCTCAAGCCAAGACCGGCATGGAGGAGCTGCAGGAAGCCCTGAAGGAGAAGCTCCATGAGAAGGGCGGGCTGGAGAAGCAGCTCGGCTCGCTGGAGAAGAAATTGGAGGAAGCGGAGAAGAGCTATCTCCATGACCTCAACCTTCTGGAAAAGAGGAAGGCCGAGCTGGACGAGATAAACCAGGAAGTGGTGGAATCGGACAGCGAAATCGGGACCCTTGGCAAGCGGGTGGAGGAGCTGGACGCCGACCTGAAGAAGAAAGAGGAGGAGCGCCATGTACTCGTCCTCGGGAAGGAGCGGGCGGAGGACCGCCGAGATCGGTTGAAGACGGACCTCGGCAACCTCGAGGAAGGGAAGAAGGGCCTAGATTTCGAGCTGAGCGATACAGAGTTCCAGATCAAGGAGCTGCGTTCACAGGATAAGGATTCATCCAAGGAGTTGAAGTCCCTACAGGAGGAGCTCTTCCAGAAGAAGAACCTGGAAACGAAATTGAGCCGCACGGCTGAAGAGCTGGAGCAAGTCATCAGGCGCCTGACGAGGGAGTACAGCCAGCTGAAGGCGGATCAGGAGGCGGCGGAGAACGTGGCCAAGGGCTACAACCGTGCCGTTCGCGCTCTGCTGGAGGCGAGAGACCGTCGCGAGATCAAAGGCATCCACGGCACCATCGCCCAGCTGGCCGAGGTCGACCCCCAGCACGAGGTCGCCCTCAACGTGGCAGCGGGCAACAGGATGCAGTCGATCGTGGTGGACGACGATGAAGTGGCGGCCACTGCGATTCAATTCCTCAAGAAGAATAGCCTAGGCCGGGCAACCTTCCTGCCGCTCAACAAGATGCTGGACGGAAAGCCGAGAGGCAAAGCCCTCCTGGCGGAGAAAGAGGCAGTGGGGTTCGCCATCGATCTCATCCGCTTCAAGGAGGAGTACCGGGCGGCATTCTGGTACGTTTTCGGAGACACAGTCGTCGTGGACTCATTGGACAAGGCGCGAAGGCTCATGGGCGGCGTGAGATTGGTCACCCAGAGCGGCGAGCTCATCGAGTCCTCGGGCGCCATGGTAGGGGGTACTCTAGAAGGGGTGCAGGTCAAATTCGGATCATCGGCCAAGAGCAAGCTGGAAGAGGTCGCAGAGGAATTGCGTCGCTCCAACGAGCACTCGGAGAAGGTGCAGGCCGAGCTGGTGACCGTGAGGGCCGCCCTCAAGGACATAGAGAGCGCGTTACGGGAAGCGAACTCCTCCGGAACCACGAACGGGGTCAAGGTCGGCGCCTTGGACTCGAGACGGAAGGAGATGCGCGAGCGGCAGACCCAAGCGGAGGGGGAGATCAAGAAACTGGCCGGGGAACTGACTGAGGTGGAGCGTTCCATCGCCGCCACGGTCATCAAGGTAGAGGCGCTGGCCAAGGAAACGGACGGCATCCGCACCGAGCGCGACGGCGGACGCAAGCGCATCAACGAGATCGCGCCTCAAGAGCTATCATCCAAGTTGAAGAAGCTGCAGGGCGAGATCGCCGAGCTGACCGGGACGGTCGCCAAGGAGAAGTCGGAGAAGGAGACGACCGAGGCGCAGCTGCAGCTGCTGAAGCAGCGCTTCCAGGACGTTGAGGGTCTGGACCTGGACGCCAAAGGTAAGATCGCCAAGATGAAGAGGACCTTGGGCGAGGCCACGGAGAAGGAGAAGCGGCTCACCACCGAGCTCAACGCCCTGAAGAAAATCGAGGAGTCGATGGGCAATGAGGTCAGCGGTCTGCGGGGCAAGCGCGACGCCGCCTTCAGGGAGAAGACCAAGCTGGAAGCCGATCGCGATCAGGTGGCGACCAAGATCGAGACCTCGGGCGACTTCACCATCGGGCTGCAGACCAAGGTCGTGGCAGCAGAGGAAAGGCTCAAGGAGCTGGAGTCGGAGATCCTCTCCTACAACGTGCCAGTCACCTATCCCCTGCCCCCGTTGGAGGACATCAAGGAGACCATCACCAGATGCGAGTCCCTGCTCAACTCCATGGGCGCGGTCAACCTGCGCGCCATCGAGGACTACAACTCCAAGCTCACCAGGCACGACGAGCTGAGGGAGGAGGCCGGGCGGCTGGACAAGCAGCGCAAGGACCTCATCAAGCTCATGGGCGAGCTCAACGACAAGAAGAAGGAGGCCTTGGGTAAGGTCTTCGTGGCCATCAACGAAAATTTCAAAGGCACTTATGCCGAGCTCTCGGGAGGCGGGGAGGCGGAGCTGGTATTGGAGAACCCCGAATCACCGTTCGAAGGCGGACTGATAATGAAGGTCAAGCCCCGCAACGGCAAGGTGCTGCGGCTTGATGCCCTGAGCGGAGGGGAGAAATCGCTCGCCGCCCTGGCGTTCGTGTTCGCCATCCAGCAGTTCCAGCCATCGCCATTCTATCTCCTCGACGAGATCGACATGTTCCTGGACGCGGTGAACGCGGACATGGTCGCTCATCGCGTGGCCAAATGCTCCAAGACGGCTCAGTTCGTGCAGATATCCTTGCGCAAAGTGACCCTGGGCAAGGCCGATCATCTGATCGGGGTGACGAAGGGCGAGGGCGGTATCAGCCAGGTGATCATGAAGGCCAACCTGGGCGACATCAAGGACATGCAGGAGCAGCTGCATTTGCCTGAGGAGAAGGCGGAGGGAACGGCATGAGCGAAGGACCGGGACTGGAAGGCGTGCTGGACCATATCATGTTCCACCAGGCCATCATCGGAGAGGATGATGGACATCTGAAGTTCGACCGCTACCTGGACATGGCCCGGGGAGCGAGCCTGGGCTCGGACTATGCGCCCAAGGACCCACTCGACCGCTCGCTGCAATTGGTCTTCGACCTGGTGCTCAACCAGAACTTCGATCCCTGGGACATCGACCTGGTCTCCTTCACGGACATCTACTTGAAGCGAATGCAGGAGACCGAGGTGAACTTCATCGTCGCCGGCAAGCTGGTCTTCATGGCCTGGAGCATCCTCAAGCTGCAGAGCGAGGAGGTGCTCGCCGCCAACGACGAGCAGCGCGAGCTCTTCTGCTCTGACTGGGACTTCGATTCTCTAGGGGAGTTCTATTCCGATGAGAGACAATGCGACCTAAATTTCGACGTGCCGGAGAGCGTGGACCTGTGCGAGGCGGTTCGGCATCAGGCTCAGCGGCCAGTTTCATTGATCGAGTTGCTGGACGCCTTCGAGGATGCCCGCGACGAAGCGCAGAGGCAAGAGGAAAGAGAGCGTCTGCGCGAGCGGCTGAAGCTCAACCCGGATAAGTTCGATGCCAAGTCCCACTCCGAGGACCTGGAGCGGGAAGTGGAGATGGTCTGGACGCGCATAATGAAATGCGGACCGGGGCCGGTGGCCATTGACGACCTGTTCAGCGGAGGAAAGGAGGATAGGGTGACGGTGTTCGTCTCCCTCCTCTTCCTGGCCCGGAACGGCAAGATCTCGCTCTGGCAGGAGGACCTTCCTTTCGGACAGATCTTCATGGAGATCAAGATCCCCTGGCACATCGCCACCATGGAGGAAGCCAGGCAGCCGACCGAAGTGCCACAGCGGGCCATGGTGATGTGATTTGGAACCGGTGCGGGCCGTGGAAGCGGTGCTCTTCGCATCCTCTCGGCCATTGCGCATGGCGGAGATCGAGGCCGCTACCCAGTTGACCCCAGATGCCATCCGAAGGGCTCTGGGAAAGCTGAAGAAGGAATATGATGAGCGTGCTTCCTCCATCGAAGTGGTGAAGATCGGCATCCGCCACGCCATGCAGCTGAGGAAGGAGTACACTCCTTACGGCCTACCGTTCGCGGAGAAGGAACTGCCCCAAGAGGTGCTGAAGACCGCGGCGTACATAGCCTACAACCAACCTCTCCTCCAGAGCGACCTGGCAAAGTCATTGGGAGGGGAGGTATACGAACACGTGCGGGCGCTGCGCGAGGCGGGACTGATAGCCGCTCATCGGCAAGGGCAGACGCTCCTTCTGACCACCTCTAAGCGCTTCGCCGAATACTTCGGCATCGCCTCCTCGAAGAAGGAGGACATCAAGCGCTGGATGGAAAGCCAGTTGGCGGACCGGCCTGCTGGTGGCTAGGCCTCTAAAGAAGAATGTTCTTTCTGCAATGGTCCATTGCCAGAACGTGCATTCGTGCATTGTCGATTGATCATTGGAGAAGCGTTTCGGGCAAAGGTTTAAAACACCCGGCCAATATTCCGAGACCAGTGATTTAAAATGGTAATGCCACTGGCGCTCCTGGAGAAGTCGACGAACAAGAAGATATCCCTGTTGCTCAAGGACAACCGGGTGCTGGAGGGCAAGCTCACCGGCTACGACGAGTACATGAACATGGTGCTCGAGGAGACGGAGGAGCGCACCGCCGAGCAGACCCGCCGCTTGGGCGTGGTCATCCTGCGGGGCAACAACGTGGTCAGCATATCTCCTCTATGATATCCACCCTCTATTGACATGAACCATTACTGACGATGCCATGAAAGCGGTCATACTCGCTGGCGGACTGGGCACGCGTCTGCGCCCCCTCACCTACTCCGTTCCAAAGTCGCTCGTGCCGGTGGCCGGAAAGCCCTTGGTGGTGCGCATCATAGACTCGCTGCCTCCGGCCGTGGACACTGTCATTCTGGCCGTAAGTCACATGTGCAATGCCTTGGAGGAATACTTCGCCACCAACCCCTGCGGCCGGAAGTTGGTGCTGGTGAACGAGACCAGTCCACTGGGGACGGGGGGCGCGTTGAAGAACGTCAGCGATCATCTGGACGAGTGCTTCATCGCTATGAACGGCGACTGCATCGCCTCTCTCAGCCTCAAGCACATGCTCAAACAGCATCGCGAGCAAGGGGGCATAGGCACCATCGCTTTGTGGCCGGTGGAAGACCCGAGCGCCTTCGGGGTGGTGGAGCTGGACCGTTCCAGTAGAGTGCTGGACTTCCAGGAGAAGCCGAAGCGCGAGGAAGCGCGGTCGAACCTCATCAATGCAGGCATCTACATATTCGAGCCTGAGATCCTCGACTACATCGGGAAAGGCGTGGTATCTTTGGAACGAGAGGTGTTCCCGGCCGTTCTGGACTATGGCCTCTTTGGCCACAAGTTCACCGGGCATTGGACGGACTGCGGCACCCGGGAGAATTTCCTGGCCGCCCAGAGAAAATTATTGGAGATCGAGCCGCCGCCGGCGTCAATAATGAAACCGGACTCTGGCTGGACATTCTTGTCTCCCAGCCTAATGAGGGGTGTGGCCATGAAAGGGGCTAGGATAGGGCCGTATGCCTGCATCGAGCCCTGTGTCCACATTGGAGAGGGAGCGGAGGTGGTGAACTCCTTGATAATGAAGGGCGTTGTCCTGGGGCCAGGGTCGAAGGTCGTCAACTCAATCATAGGCCCCGGATTCAAGGTGGGAGAGGGCGAGGAAGTCGCGGATGCCATAATGGCCATCAAGTAGGTGCCCGCGGGAAACTGAAATAGTTATCTATTGCGCCACTCTTTCCCCTAGACATAAGCATCCGGTGTGTCGATGAGATGGCTTGAAAAAGCGACGGAGATGATCAGTAGGAGGCGATTCCGCAAAGGTTGGCTCGCCTTCATCATCTTCTTCTTCCTCGTTTTCATCATCATTCCCACAGTTTTCGTACTCTCCTATGCCTTCACCAACTGGGGCGACATCCAAAGCACGATCCTCAACGACCCGGCGGAGATGCAAGAAATCTGGACGGCGATCGCCAATTCCTTCGAGATTGCTGGCATCGTGACATTGGTGGACTTCCTGGTCGGATTGCCGATGGCTTGGATGCTGGTCAGGAAGAAGTTTCGGGGCAAGGAGTTCCTAGACACGATCATCGATATGCCCCTGGCGGTGCCAACGGCCGCCCTAGGCTTCTCCGCGGCCATCTTCTGGGGCATCACCCCGGCAGACTTGACGAACCCCCTGGGGTTGAACATCATCGGGTCGCCATTCCTCCTCATCATACTGTTGCATATCGTCTTCTCCTACCCGTACATGGTGCGCTCCCTGGCGGCAATCTTGGAGCAGATCGACGAGACCTACGAGACCGCTGGCCGGACGTTGGGAGCCAGTAAGCTGACAGTGGCCCGGACGATCACCCTCCCGCTGTTCCGGGCGGGCTTGGTTACCGGCATAATCCTCTGCTTCGCTAGGAGCCTGAGCGAGACCGGAGGAACGGTGGTGGCGCTGACCACGGTCGGGGCTCAGAAGCTGTTCTACACCGCGCCGACGCTCATCGACGAGGTCAAGAAGAACTCAATCACCAACCCTGCGCTGATTCCCGAACTGTCGTTCATCAGCATCATACTCATAGTATTGGCGCTCGCCCTGCTGGCGGTCATGGCGATCATTGTGAAGAGGGCGCACCTGCCGATACGCAAGATCTGGCCACGACCGGAGAAGATACTGTCAAGGGGCTTGGCGCCGAAGGCCAAGGACTTCTCCTCCATACTGTTCCTGAGTTTCATCGTCCTCATCCCCTCCTTCTTCATCTTCACTTATGTGCTGACGGCGACGCCCAGCCAGCCGATGAACTGGGGCATGTTCGGGGAGGCGCTGCTCTACTCGTTCATCGTGGCTGGAGTGGTCACGGTCATCGACCTGGCGTTGGGGGTACCGCTGGCTTTGTACATCGCTAGGGGGCGGTCGAAACGCCTCCCCGAGACCCTGGACATATTGGTCAATGTGCCGCTCATCGTGCCCACCGTCGCTCTCGGTTACTCCTTGGGCTTGTTCTGGGTAGGCGGGCAGCCGGTCAGTGGCGCGGTCGGTATTGTACTGGTCATTCTGGCGCACATCGCCTTCACCTATCCGCTGATGGTGAGGAGCGTCACCGGAGCGGTGGAGGAGGTCGACCCGGTCTATGAGGAGACGGCTCGGACGCTTGGCGCGAAGCCGGTCCAGGCTTTCAGGCGTGTCCTCTACCCTGTAATCTCTAGCTCCATTCTGGCGGGAGCTATCATGGCCTTCACCAGGAGCTTGGGGGAGACCGGCGCGACCAGAGCGGTAGTGGAAGGCGCCAACACCGCACCCAACTTCATCGTCAACCTGGTCCAGGCGCATGATTATTACTCAGCGGCATTGGCCTGCATCGTACTGATCGTCATCTCCTACGCGTTCATGTTAGCGCTCCGTTACGTGGTCAGGAAGAGGAGGGGGGTCTAGATGCCCACCATAAAGTTGGAGGGCATCGGGAAGCGCTACGGCGATATCAAGGCGGCCGACGGCCTGGACCTGGAGGTGCGCAACGGTGAGTATCTCTGTCTTCTCGGGCCCACTGGTGCAGGCAAGACCACGGCGTTGCGCATCATCTCCGGGCTTACTAAGCCAGACAAGGGCAGGATAACATTCGACGACAAGTTCATGAATGAGGAGGAGCCGGAGAACCGCCGGGCGGTCATGCTCTCTCAAACCTATGCATTGTTCCCCCAACTCACGGTGGCGAAGAATATCCTCTTCGGACCGGACATCCGGGACGTGCCAGATGAATTGAAGAAGAGGACATTAGCGGAGATGCTGGACCTGGTCAGGCTCGCCCATCGCCCGGGCGCCTACCCGAAGGAGCTGAGCGGGGGCATGCAGCAGAGGACGGCGCTGGCCCGCGCCCTAGCCTCCGGTGCGGACGTGCTCCTCCTGGACGAGCCCCTGAGGGCCCTTGACGCCCGGCTGAGGATCAGCCTAAGGCAGGAGCTGAGGTCGCTAGTAAAATCGCTGGGCATCACCACTATCCATGTCACGCACGATCATGACGAAGCCCTGGTCATGGCCGACCGCATCGCCGTAATCCACGGAGGAAAGATCATCCAGGTCGGGAGCCCGGCCGAGGTCTTCGACAATCCCATCTCCCCCTTCGTGGCCAATTTCGTCGGACAGTCCAACTTCTTCGTGGGCAAGGTGGGTGCCAAGCGCGAGGCCACCGAGGTTCGGGGGGAGAATGGAAGATCGGTCATGGCCCAGCCCTGCTCTTGCCGGGAGGGAGAGAGCGTGGTGGTGGCCGTCAAAGTAGGCAACACCGAGATCTCTAAAGAGGGGGAAGGCTTCTTCGAAGGACGCGTAGAGCGCATTCTCTTCGAGGGTCGTAATCTACACATCGATCTGGAGGTGGGGGGGCTAGGGCACTTCGCGGCCAAGGTGCCCTCCTGGCGATTGGGCAAGCTGAGCATGGGAGACAAGGTGCAGATCAGGTGGAGCGCGGAGAAAGCGAGCGTCTTCCCCGTGCCTCCGGGCGGACTGGAGGAGGAGCTGAGGGTGGAATAATGCCGCGGGTGGAGCTCAAGAGGGTGACGATGCGTTACGGCAAGCTGCGGGCGGTGGATGAGGTCGACCTAACCATAGCCGATGGAGAGTACGTCACCATCCTCGGTCCGTCGGGATGTGGCAAGACCACCCTCGTTCGCATCATCGCCGGCATCCTGGAGCCGACCGAAGGAGAGGTCTGGATCGGAGGAAGGGAGATGCGAGGCGTCCCCATCGAGGAGCGGGACGTGGGCTACGTCTTCCAGAACATCGCCCTCTTTCCCCACCTGGACGTGGAGGACAACGTGTCCTACGGTCCGCGCGTGAAGGATCTGCCCAGAGAAGAGCAGGTGCAGGTGGCCAAGCGATACCTGGAGCTGGTCAAGTTGCTGGACAAAATGGAGATGTTCCCGTCCGAGCTCTGTGGAGGAGAGCAACAGAAGGCGTCACTGGCCCGGGCCTTGGCCACGGGTGCCAAGCTCCTGCTTCTGGACGAGCCGCTCTCCGCGTTGGACGCCAGGGTGCGCGTGGACCTGCGCTACGAGCTGAGGCGCATCGTGAAGGCCTTGGGACTGACCACTGTGCACGTGACCCACGACCAAGAGGAGGCCATGTCCGTCTCCGACCGTATCATGGTCATGCGCGCCGGTGGGGTCGTTGAGACCGGAACGCCGGAGCAACTGTACACCCAGCCCAAGGACATATTCACCGCCAACTTCGTGGGCGAGACGAACCTCCTGGAGGGTTGGGTCAAGGGTCGGGCCGAAGGCAAGTCGCTGATCGAGCTGCGCGACGGTTCGACCGTCGAGGTGACGGAATGTGGTCATAAAGAGGGCGACGCGGTGGTCATCTCCGTGCGCCCGGAGTTCGTTTTCCCATTCACCGATGGACTGCCATCGAGAGTGCAGTACGTCACATACATGGGCACATACTGGAGGGTCGTGGCTCAATCGAGAAGCGAGGACCGAGTAGAGTTCGATGTGCCGGCGGCGGAAGGAAAATTATATCATCAAGGGCAAGAGGTGTATCTGATGGTGAATCGAAGGGCAGCGGTGGTCTATCCCAGGCCATTGGAAGGCATAGCGGAGGCGGTCAAACTTGAGTGAAGCTGGTTCGTTGCTGGAATGGTTCGGAAAGCGCCGGGAATCGGTGGTGATGAAGGGAATCCGAGATCACGCACAGAAGGTCGCGGACACCACCACGGAGCTCAACCGAGTGCTCATGGCGCTCTGCAAGGAGGATAAGGAAAGAGCTCTGGACGCGATAAAGCGGGAGATGCTCTCAGAGAAGGAGGCGGACAACCTGGAGGACGTCATCACGTCAGAGCTGTCCAAGGGTGACCTGGAGGCGAAAGAGAGGGAGGACCTCATGCACCTCATCCGCCGCATGGACTACGTGGCCGACTGGGCCAAGGAAGCGGGTATGAACCTGCAGTTGGTCATCGAGGCCAAGGTGAACGTGCCGGTGACCCTCTGGAATAAGTATTGCGCCATGACCGCGGAGCTGGAGAAGGCCGCCAAGCAGCTGAAGATGAGCATCGACAACTTAGGGGTGGATGAGGACCTGGTCATCAAGTACGAGCGGGGGGTGGAGATACAGGAGCACATCCTGGACGAAATGTACTTCTCCACCAAGAAGGAGATATTCTTCGCCGACATCGATCCCAAGGCCATCTACCTCATGCGCGACATCCTGCACGGCATCGAGAACTCGGCTGACAAGTGCAAGGACGCCGCGGACATCATCCACATCCTGGTCATTGCCCAGAGGCACAAGGCAAGGTAAGGACATGGCGGGGCGGCTCTTCGGAACGAACGGGGTGCGGGGTGTCATCAACGAGGACATGACGCCCGAGCTAGCGATGGACGTGGGCAAGGCCATCGGCACCTACATGAAGGGACGGGTGGCGGTCGGGACCGATACCCGCACCTCAGCCCACATGGTGAAGAGCGCCGTGCTGGCGGGCCTGATGTCCGCCGGAGCGGAGGTGCTCGACCTGGGCCTGCTGCCCACTCCGGCCCTGCAGTACTTCGTTAAGACGAGCCGCATCGCTGGGGGGGTCATGATCACCGCCTCCCACAATCCCCCGGAGTTCAACGGCATCAAGGCCGTGGACGCGGACGGCACGGAGATGCCCCGGGCCAAGGAGGAGGCGATCGAAGGCATCTACTTCGGCCAGGCCTTCGCCATCCAAGACTGGAGGGGAGTTGGCAGCATCAGAATGGCGGGAGGGGCGATCGCATCCTATCAGAATGCCGTCCTGCAGCAGGTGGATGTTGAGGCGATTGCCAAGGCGGGCATAAAGGTGGTATTGGATTGCGCCAACGGCGCAGGTTCGGTCTCCACCCCGGCTCTGTTGGAGCGTCTGGGCGTTCGGGCCGTGACCCTGAACTGTAATCCTCTGGGAACGTTCCCCGGACATCCTTCCGAGCCGACCGAGGACCATCTGGAGGACCTCAAGTCCTTGGTGGAAGAGACCGGCGCTGACCTGGGAATAGCGCACGACGGGGACGCGGACCGCACCATCTTCATCGACGACAAAGGGCGTTATGTCTACGGGGACAAGAGCCTGGCCGTGGTGGCGGCCGCCATGGTAGCTGAGAACGAGGGCGGCATAGTGGTCACACCCGTTTCCACATCCTCATGCGTGGAGGATGCGGTGCGCGAGGCGGGCGGGGAAGTGGTCTATACCCGGGTGGGCTCTCCCATCGTGGCTCGAAAGATGATGGAGTTGGGGGCGGTCTTCGGAGGAGAGGAGAACGGCGGACTGATATTCCCCAAGCACCAGTATTGCCGGGACGCGGCCATGACCGCGGTCAAGATGATCGAGGTGCTGGCCATCGAAGGGGAGCTGTCGGAGCTGCTCAAGAAGGTCCCCACATACCAATTGGACAAGCGCAAGGTGCGCTGCCCCGATTCCAGGAAGGAGGGATTGCTGCAGCAGGTGTGTCAGGCATTCGCCGATCAGCGGGTGGACCAGACCGATGGTGTCAAAGTGTATTTCGACGAAGGAT
>Ga0315295_10003034_pt1 | contig 14260 bp, 12 predicted proteins | sample YL17G14_0_MG_FD_204453 | JGI IMG/M metagenome (GOLD analysis project Ga0315295, IMG submission 204453) | Sediment microbial communities from Yellowstone Lake, YNP, Wyoming, USA - YL17G14_0 | ecosystem: Environmental > Aquatic > Freshwater > Lake > Sediment | place: USA: Wyoming | collected...
TGCTGTAAATCGCGCAATATCCTGCGTGAAGAGAATTCATTACCAGTATTACAACCGGGAGAAAGCAAAATCAATAATTTAGAAATTGCAATTCATGACCTATCCTGATTCTAATAAATCATTTACAGTCAGAGGCCATACACTGTATAACTTTAATTATGAAGAGAAGTGAGGTAAATATCATTATTAATGAAGCAAAGAATTTTTTTGCAGTCCGGAATTTCATGCTGCCTGAATGGGCTTACTGGTCACCTGATAAATGGAAGGGGATTTATGGTAAGTGTTGTGAGATTGTTGATAACAGGCTTGGATGGGATATAACTGATTTCGGCAGCGGAGATTTCTATAGAAAGGGGAAGGGCAGAGTTCTTATCGGAGAGGTAAGCATGGTAAATGGATCATCTGACATCATAGCTTATTCCGATGGTTCTTTTTTCACCGCATCACCGGTAAATTCTTTACCTGTTTCCCATGTAATCCGAAATGAACTTGAAAGGCACCTCGGTGGAGATACAACAGGATGCGGCGATAATTTTGCAGGTGGTGTGATTGCATCTGTCGTCGATCAACTGATAAACGGATCCAGCAATCCTTATCTGACTGAGGCATGTTCATGGGGTATAGTTTCGGGCGGGTATGCCTGTTTTCATATGGGTGGAACATATTTTGAAAAAAATCACGGAGAAAAGATGGCCAGATTAAGACCATATTATGAATACTACAGAGAACAGATATCGAAATAATGGCAGGAAGGCTGTTGTATTTGGAGCCGGGAAAATAGGACGATCCTTCATTGGCCAGTTATTCAGCCGATCTGGATTTGAGGTGGTATTTGTGGACATCAGCAAAAAAATGATAGATGACCTTAATCGTCACCGGCAATACAAGGTTGTAATTAAGAGTGACGCAGGTGATGAAGTTTTGTGGATTAAAAATGTACGCGGAATTTGTCTGACTGATACCGTTCAGGTGATTAGTGAGTTGGCCAGCTCATCCGTTGCAGCTTTGTCGGTTGGACAACAGGGCATCCCTGAAGCATTACCAATAATTGCCAAGGCCTTAATATTGAGGAGAGAGCAGCTTGGAGATGCCCCCCTCGATTTCATTATTGCAGAGAATATGCGTAATGCAGATCAGTATTTGTCAGAAGAGCTAGGCCGGTATCTGCCTCGCGATTATCCACTTGAGAAGCTTGTAGGATTGGTGGAAACAAGTATCGGAAAAATGGTTCCAATCATGTCGTTGAAAGATTTTGAAGAGGATCCACTTCAGGTGTTTGCCGAGCCATACGATACATTAATTGTGGCAAAATGCGGATTTAAAAATCCTGTTCCTGAAGTTATTAACCTGGCTCCTAAAGAAAATATAAAAGCTTGGGTCGACCGGAAGCTTTTCATTCATAACCTTGGACATGTTACATCGGCATATCTTGGATTTCGGAACCACCCTGAGTCATTATATCTCCATCAGGTATTAGATGACCCTGAGATTTTCAAAATAACCAGGCTGACCATGCTGCAGTCAGCGGATATACTTATGGCCCTTTATCCAGAAGAGTTCACTTCTTCTCAACTAATGGATCACATTGATGATCTGCTTTCCCGCTTCAGAAACAAAGCCCTGGGCGATACAGTATTCAGGGTTGGTTGCGATCTATACCGGAAGCTAAGCCCTGAAGACAGGCTGGCTGCTCCCATAAAAGCAGCAATCAGCCTGAATAAACCATATGATCTTATTTTTAATGTACTGCTCGCGGCAATTAATTTCCGTGCAACTAATGAGCAAGGAGAATACTTCCCTGCAGATATAAAATTTTTTTCCGAAACGTTATTTGGAATAAACCATATTCTAAGAAACATTTGCAGGTTAGATCTGAAGGTATGACTACAAGGAAAATATCAAACTATATCCAACTTAAAATCATTTAACACTTTCATGATATGCCGTCAAAAAGAAACATGCTAAATATGGCGAAGAAAACACAAGGCATAAGATTTATTATTTCTTTCTTATTTCTTTTTTGATGAAGCAGGTTGTTTCCCAAAATGCCATCCGGCATATAACTGAAACAGGTTTTGTTTGACATTTACACTTGCAAGAGATGGGATCTGACCACTTGCCGCATCGTGATATAAATCTGCCAGACTAATATTCATTCTAGCCCCGATCAATAATCCCTTAAATGGGTGAATCTCAACTCCACCCCCAAGCCCATAATCAAAACGATTGTAATATTGTACTGCATCAGTAAAAGGATCTGTACTTCCTGAAGTAGTAGTACTATCAGCTTTAGCATTAATGAGGTAAGCCATTTGTGCGCCAAAATGGATTTGAAAGAACCTGGTTATATTAATACACATATATGTTGGCAGCATGATATATAACAGGTCGGCAGACCCCCCCTGAGAATTGGTCGAATAATTATACCCTTGTTTTGAAAGAATCAATTCGGTTTTTGAACTTATAATACTTTTGGATTTCGGAGCCAGGAATACACCAATATTATAGCCAGTCTCATTGCTGTGGCTAATGGAAGAAGTATTGGAAACATTTGAAAAGTTGACGCCTGCTTTAACTCCAATTTGGCCAAAGGCCAGAATGGGAGAGGTCAGCAATAAGCATAGGATTATCTTTTTCATATAATGTTTACTTAGTTATATATTAAAACATAAAAGAATTCATTAAGTTCATTAAACCAACTGCTAAAGATTTAGTAAGCACCAGGTAATCGGTGATAGGGTTAGTCTATATGTATTTTTTGATTTAGTACTATTCCTTAATTTCTGAAAGTCACCAAAATCTTATTCTCCATTTTGTCCTTTTCAACCTCACTCAAAGGCTCATTCATGGCTCAGTTGAATGGACCCTGGCTCCAATATTCCATCTGCATTTGTCCATTCTGAAAGTGAATACGTAGAACTCAAAACAGACATTCAAACTCATAAGAAAATAAAAAACAAGATAAAGAAAAATAAGCTTACATAATATACGAAACTCTTACGGAAGCTTATACTTAAAGCCTGATTCGTTGGGATTACAAGTTCAGTTTCCGCTTGATGGGGGAGTAATATTCCAGTACTTCGCTATATAAGGAAGTTTTTATCAATAAACTGCTGGAATTTTTCTTTATACTGGTCACTTACCGGGATGTAGACATTATTTTCGAAAACAATCCTGAAGCGTTCCACAAACTTAACCTTTTCAAGATTGACAATATATGACCTGTGTACCCTCATGAATTTATTCTGCGGCAGCTGCTCCTCAATTGATTTGAGGCTGACCAGCGTCATTACAGGTTTTTCATCAGTTAGATGTATCCTGACATATTCGTGCATACTTTCAATATACTTGATATCATCAAGGTTTATCCTCATCAGTTTGTAATCCGCTTTTACGAACAGATGTTCACCTGTTGTTTTAACCGTTTCAGGATGAGAAGATTGAAGTCCGATAAGGTTTTTGACCTTGTTTACTGCTTTCAGGAAATCATTATACCCAATTGGTTTCAGCAGATAGTCCACAGCATCAACCCTGAATCCCTCAACAGCGTACTCACTATAAGCTGTAGTAAAGACCACATATGGTTTTTCGATAAGCGACCTGACAAAATCAAGGCCGTTAAGATCAGGCATGCTTATATCAACAAAGATAAGGGTGACCTGCGCAGAGTTAATAAATTCAAATGCATCAAATGCATTTTTGCAAAGGGCAACCAGTTCAAGCATTGGTGTCTTTTTAATATAGTTGCCGATTTGCTGCAATGCAAAAGGTTCATCATCAATGGCAATGCATTTGATTGTCATGTAAATGGCAATTTTTTACAAGTTAAACTTTTTTTATAAAATATTAATTTTGACTTCAATTTCTTATGATATAATTAAAAGCCCCCACGACCGCAGGGGCTTTCTTCTAACCTGTGAACTAACCTGAATAGCTCTAACCTGTACCTTAATTTCTGTGATAATAAATATCATATGCTATCCAGTCGACAATTGAAGCTGCAAAGTAAACCTGGTGAAGTGATTTGAAAATGGTCCTGATATTTTCGACTGAATTATCAATAAGAGCGGAGATGGTGGTTGTTGTTCCATCTTCAAAAGTTATCTGTATCTCCCTTTTATTCGTTACCGATGCTTCCTGCTCATCTTCCCTGTCAATAACTGTTACCACTGCGTTCGGCTGAATTACACCATTCACTGCAATCTGTACGGAATGGGTCCCTGATCTCCTTATTATCTGAACATCTCCGATCGTGAGAATATACTGATGTTCGCGGCCAAATCTTGCGGTATCATTCTTAATTGTGAAACGCTCTTCTTTATATAGGACCTCACTACCATCCATTATAGCAAATCTGTAAATAGTTGTATCACCGGAGTCAAATTTGTAATTTGCGGTATAGCCACCTGAAAATGCATACTGCGAAGTGTAATGTCTTCCCTTTAAAGGACGTACAAGCGATTTCATGTAAAGACTGCCAGCCTCGGTACCGTCTATGCTGATCTTTGAATCAAGCAAATATTCGTAATCCCAGTAGCTGTTGTAATTATTATAGTAATCTGACACGGCTATTGAAAAATTATTTGTAAGCGAAGAATCTGCAGGTGAATAGTGTCTAAGCGACATTGGATTCTTTACTTTCTTCAATGGCATCTTCACTATCATCTGTTTGTTGTCAGCGGTCCTTTTAAAATACCTTATGAGAGAAAAGCCCCATCTGTCCCATTCAGTTACTGGTTTATACTCATAAACTCCATTAATCTTGTTGAGGCCGATATAAACCCTGTAAACGGAATCTGTAGTACTTGCTGACTTTAGAGTACCGTCACTTACTGTAAGAATGTTATAGGCCTGAGTTGAAGTAATATCAGCAACAGACTTGTTGAGTTTCAAAGCACTCTGGTTTATGACCAGTTTTAATGAACTGCTGTCAAGTAATCCGTCATTCTTGGAGCAGCCCCAGAAGAATGAGGTCAACAATGTAATTGTCAGTAATAATCTAACCTGCTTTTTCATATTTCAGCCTTTTATTGGTTTAATTTTTTTCAATCATTAATGATTCAAAAGTAATTATGGGATACAACCGGAAAAAATAAATTCACCCAATGCCGGGAAATAATCACCGAAATTCTGTTATTGCCCTTCAGAATAATTTTGGATCATGTGGGGATGTTCAGTTTTACACTGAATTCATGATCTGTTTTCTCAATTTCCAGATCGTATTTGTCACCATAAAGCATTTCAAGTCTCTTCCTTATATTTTCAAGTCCCAGTCCTCCCTGGTGTTCAGGGACATTTGAAACATTAAGTTTTGGAACGGTATTTACTGAACTGAAACTGATTGAACCTGGCTTCTGAGATAATGCAAAGGAAAGGGAGGATGGTTCCCGGTAACTGACCCCATGCTTAAATGCGTTTTCGATGAACGAGATAAAAAGCAGCGGAGGAAGAGTTACATTAATGAATTTCTCAGGCAGATCCAGTTTCACTTTTATTGACTTATCGACCCTGAGTTCCATCAGTTCAACATAACTTTTAATAAAATCCACCTCTTTCTGCAGAGAGGTGGTACCTCTGCCAGATTCATAAAGGAGGTAACGCATCAGTTCGGAAAGTTTCAGCACCGCATCCTGTGCTAGCTTTGAATCTCCCTCAATAAGAGAATGAATATTGTTCAGGGTATTCATGAAGAAGTGAGGACTGATCTGACTCTGAAGGAATGCAAGTTCCGACCTCATGTGTTCCTGTTCGATATCCTTCCTTACCTGTTCATTTTCAAACCAGCGGTTTGTTACAGCAATGGCAGTATTAAAGCCTGCGACAAGGAGAGAGATCAGGATCGTATTGACCAATACGAAGACAGATCGGTTCGGGACTGGCATTTCCCTCCTTTGTATTGAACTATACCCGCCGCCAGGATTTACTATTTCGGGCGAGATGGGAGGATTATTACCCGGGACAGGACCCATCGGATTCATCTCCTCCCTTCCATAATGCGGATCCTGTAATATCCTTTGTTCAAGCACCTTGGGGTCATTTTTATAGATCATAGGATTCAGAACAAGAAATGAAACTGATATTCCCCCGATGATTAAAAGAAGGGAACCGAAGTATATTATCCGTTTTCTTTTAAAAAGGAATGCAGGAAGAAGCCAGAAATTATTTATGAGGAAAACGATAACAAAAGGGAGCATCCTCATCCAGTCATAACAGATCCTTATAAATCCTCCCTGCCTGTTGTAATCGTTGGTTATAAATGGTATAACAAGGAAGATCAGCCAAAGAAAAAGATAAAATACAAACTCAGGTATTTTCCTCTGATCAACGCCTATACTGTTTTTCATAACCAATCACTTAAGCAGGTTAAGTCCGGATGTAGCTGAAGCATCATTAGGCGAGAGCAGGAGGGCATGGTTAAAAAGGACTTTGGCATCAAGCTTTTTACCCTGATAGAGCCTTGTCCAGGCCAGCATGATAACTGAACCATAGTCCATCGGATAGAGATTCACAATCTTTTCAAAATTTTTGGCTGCATTGTCAAAATCTTTTCTGTTATAAAGTAAAATTCCAAGCCAGTAAAGCGATGTTGTGTTCTGGGGGTCGATCTTAAGAATAGCTTCATAATGTTCCTTCACCTGGTCCCAGCTTTCAAGTGAGTTAAGGGCTTTTATCATTCCGAAGCGAGCTTCAATTGCGTAAGGTTTAAGCCTGATGGCCTTGTCGTAAAATGATACGGATTCTGTATATTGCTTAGTCAGGAGAAGAAGCCATCCCAAACGAACATTAATCGCATAATCATCGGCTCTGTAGACCGACTTCAGGCTTGAAATGGCGACAGAATAATTCTCACCTGTCTCAGCCTTGTAGCTTTCAGAGAATGCCTCCAGAATCTTCATATCGTTCTGGGATACAACCGTGATGTACGACAGAAACGATAAAATGATAGTAAGCTTTACTTTTAGATTTTCCATTTTATTCCTCCTAAATATGAAAACTGGTTATAATGATAATTTATATTTTCATAAAAATCCTTTCTCTCATAGGAGAAGTTAAACCATAAACTTATATGCATGCCAGGGAAGAGAAACAATGTCGACCCGCACCTGAAGCTGGTAGGGTCAATAGTATTATATACATACATGGCTGAAAATTCACTGAAATCAGACAGATTCCCGAATGTTACATTTCCTTCGAGCCATGTCTTTGATGAAAGCCTGATCCCTGCTTTCTGATCGTATATAACACTCCTGACACTGTCTGCATTCATCAGTACTGACAAACTACCGGTTAAGTAGAATCCTGCTCGCCCTATACTTTTTAAACCTGCGATCAATCCTGTCTGTGTAATATGGTTATCCTCTATATTCATTAACGAAAACTCTGTTCCCAGCCTAAATGTCGGGTAATCTGCAAAAAATCCTGCATATCCCAGGTGGGCTGAACTGGTTGTCATTGAATAACTTGAATTGAGAAAGTGGTAAGCCGTTTTCAGTTTCAGATTCGCGGAAAATGAAAATTTGACAAGTGCATAATATTCAGACTGCTTATCTGAAATATACCTTTCTGTCGCAGGAAGCCTTACTGTGATGGTCTGGGCATAGTTGGAAAACATCTGAAAAAGTGAAAGCCTCGATCCAATCCTTGAGTTCAAGCCAATGTTGAAATACTGTGGATGTGATCTGAGACGTGTACCGGCATATTTAAAATTATATTCTGCTTCAATACTTTCAATGGGTTTAAACAGTTTTGCTCCCAGGCCTTCCTTTGTCTCTCTATTCATCTTTCCGGCAATCAATGAAGCTGCATCATCATTACCATCATATAAATATGATAAATAGAGGTATTTAAGCGAAAAAGAGTCAAAACTGTCAAATGTCAGTGCCTTTGAGAATTGCTTTTGTGCTTTACCGTACTGCGATCTTGAAAAAAATGCAAAGCCAATCCTCTGGCGCAGAAATTTATAATCGATATTTTGTCCGATAGCATCATTGCCTTTACTTATCAGGCTATCCCAGTTACCGTTCAGATAATAGCTATAGGTGAGGCTGTCAACCTTTGAAAAGTTGGTAGCTTCCTGTGAATATCCGTTGACCCAGACCAGTATCAGAACTGCAATTATATTTCGGATCTTTGTGCCCATATTTTCATATTTCCTATGTCAAGGAAAAACTCATGCAAGCTCTCCCTTTCCAGTTTGACATAACCTTTCCCCTTAGTTTTGATCCCCCTTATTGAAGATATTATTATTCCTGCCTCAAGCGTGATGGCTGATGGGTTTACCGGAAGATCAGCTGATACCTGTTTACAGAAATATTTAACTTTCAAAAACTGATAGAAGGGGGCTATAAAATCATGTAACCAGAGACCAGGTCCGTTCCTTATTACCATATGAAGCGGAAACTGGTCAACCGTGTCAATGCCAGGGTAATATCCCAGCAGTACCTTATATGAGGCGAGATAGAAATAATAAAGAAGCGATCTATGGTTACCATTGAAAGAAGTAAAACTGAACATTGTACCATCATTCACAAAATATGCCGACGATCTTGTTTCAGAGCAATACAGATATTTATAATTCCATGCATCGGTCATTACTTCCCACTCAGCCATCTTTTCATCCGCACCGTTAATTGAATAACGGAATCTCAGCATCATTCCAGGCTGGAGATCGAATGCCGATCGGAGCAATCCGCATGTGGATATATTTGAAATAATATCACCCTCTTCTGGTATTGAGAATGATCTCAGAACATGTCCTGATTCCTTCCTGAGAAGATAATATGAGAGTGGATATTCTGTAGTTTTTGCCCCAGGCGAAGGCGTGGTTTGCAGCTGGAAGTGTATGTGAGGTTCCGGAGAACGGCCGGAATTGCCGCAAAGAGCAAGGAGATCCCCTTTCCTGACAAAGTCACCTTTCTTAACTTTAAAACTTCCACTCTTCAAATGGGAAACCTGGGTGTAAAGAGTGTTAAGATGTTTAATAACAATAGTATTGCCCCAGTTCTGGACAGTATTGACCTTTCCGGGTTCATTATCGTCAATATTATCGATCAGCTCTGTAACAATCCCATCCCCGGGTGCCACAACAGGTTTATTGTAACAATAGAAGTTTTCAACCTGGTTAACAGATCTGTCCCAGCTTTTCTTTGTTTCGTCGGTGAGAACAAAATCCAAAGCTCTGCTCCATTCCCCTTTGTGGGTGTGCTTTCCGTTGTATCCCTGGCTTACTGTCCATTCACCCCAGAAAGGCAGGCAAAGGGGGAAATACCTGCTTCCCGACAATCTGTCAAGATTATTGCTGTGGGTGTACAGATTGACCTCAGGAGAAAATTGCTGCAGCACGGTCAGAACCGTTTTTCCAGGCTTTACTCTTAAAACAAGGAAATAAACAAAAAGAATTGTAATCAGAGAAAATGGCAGTGAAAACAGGGGAAGCTGAAGGGGGATGAGTAGCTTTGATAGAAAGAGGATCATTATGGATGTAAGTGGAACAAGTAGAACAGCCCATATAAACGAATATCGCGAAGAGATTGTAAAGAACCCGCCAGCTGCAATTGCTACAAGAATATAGTTCGCCCCAACGTTGTAAAAACTGAAGCTTACCATGTCGGCACCGATAAACCTGGCAAAGAGATAAGCTGTAATAAAACCTGTAACAGAAAGAACAAAAGTGATCCTTGAACCTGCAACCAGGGCAATCGCTATAAGGATGCCAGCTCCAAGGTTATCCTGAAAAAAGATAGAACTCAGCGACCGAAGGTATATGGTTACCATTTTATTAATAGGAAGGCTTTCCACCGTCTGAAAAAAATCGAGTAAGTGTTTACCTCCAATAGAATACATTTCGTTCATCCAGAATACATTACGCTGAGTAAGACCAAGATTGGCCAGTTGTCCAGCCGGCAAATGTATCATCCAGAAAGAAATTATGAACGGGATACTGAGGAATGGGAGTCCGTATTTACCCAGCCAGCCTCCCATAACGACAGATATTATCAGGCTGAACAGTGAAGCAAGAAATAATAACACAAAAAACACAGGGCCTGGTTCAAAGAAAGTACCAATGGCGATCCCGGTAAGGAGTGCATTAAACCCATAAACGCCCTGTTTAAGCATAGTCTTATCAAAACCCATCGATCTGGCAATTATAACCACTGTCAGAACGGCAAGCAAGCCGCATAATCCGGGAATGATATTTAGAAATGTAACGACAAGCAGTATCAATGCTACCAGCCTGTTGTTAAAGAAAAAAACCACTGAGTAGCTATTCAGCAGGGACGGAATGATGTTATCGGTTATTTCCGAAAATATTCGTCGCATTATCCGCGGTAATTATAATCCAGTTTTTCTCAGATGTTCAGGAACCTCCTCACTTGACTGAATCAGATCATTTGTCTCAGCTCTTCTTATGATTGATATTTTATGGTCCATGTCGATCAGAACCACATTGGGTCTTAATGTAATGAACTGCATCCATTGTGTCATATTGTATGCCCCGACCTTTTGAACAACAACATGGTTTCCTTTTTCGAGGAGTGGCATATTTATGCTTTCACGCATCATGTCAATATTCATGCAAAGAGGTCCGTAAAGGGCCATCTCTTCGGTATACTTGCCGTTTTCCTGCGCGGGATTAATTTTATGATCATACCAGAGTGATGTAAAAAGAAGATTCACTCCGAAATCAAGAATAGTGGCCCTTCTTCCATCAGAAAGCCTTTTGCTTGTAACAACCGTTCCCAGAAGGAAGCCTGCATCATCAATCAAAGCTCTTCCGGTCTCAAGGATGAGCAAAGGCAGTTCTTCTTGTCTGAATCCGGATTCAAGGATAGTGCTGGTTATTGCATCAGCAAACTGGTCGAGTGACGGGATCGTATCCGAGCCGGGAAGATATGACCCCTTGAGATTATTGATCGACGGGAAACCTCCGCCTAAATCTATATATTGTATATTCCTTCCGAATTTTGTCTTGATGCTGAGTGCAAGCTCACACAGCTTTGAAGTTGCAGTTGCGTAGGCAGAAGGAGTCATAATAAAAGTCCCGATATGACAATGCAGGCCTGTAAGTTCAAGGTTTCCGTCATTGATGATACGGGTTATGGCACTCCATGCCTGCCCGTTCTCAAGATTGAATCCAAACCTGTCCCATTTGGGATAGATCCCGGTATCCATATTCACTCTTACAGCGACCTTTGGTCTCAGATTGAACTTACGGCTCAGTTCAGACAAGTTAAAAAGCTCATCGAGGTGATCGATATGAATGAATGAGTTGTTCTTTACAGCTTTTATCAGCTCATTCTCAGTCTTATATGGTCCATTGAAGATTATCTTGCACCCGGGAACCCCGTTAAATTCTGCCTTTGAGTACTCAAAACCCGAAACCACCTCCGCCCACGATCCTTCCTGGTGAAAAATATTGCATACTGCACTCAGGTAATTAGTTTTGTACGACCATGCAAATTGAACCTTTGGATAGCGGGTGCTAAAGATGCGGGAGACACTCTGAAAATTCTTTCTAATCTGCTTTTCGGAAATCACAAAGAGCGGTGAACCATACTCACTGATGAGTCTGCTGACAGCAATCCCTTCAATATTTGTTACCGGGTCAAATTCGGGTCGGGTGCCGAATTTGTTCATCAGCCCCGTGGTCATCTTCCTTATTACAGGATGTTCATATCTTGGTTTATTCATTTTTCAGATTTTATGCTTTTATAATTCACCTGTTCCGGATATCTTCTGGAATTCTGAAATATCAATAATGTGGTCCCAGGAATAGCGGATGAAAACCTTACCGACCTCATAGCTTTTGAAGGATTCGACCTTCTGTCCAAGTGCCAGCCTGACCAGAGCAGCAGGTTGATTCTGTCCGGCAGCTGCAGCGAGGTATATCCATGCAGGAAACCGCGGATTGACCTCCATTATATATGGTTTACCGTCTGATGTCATCATTATCTCAAGTTCACAGCCGCCTCTCCATTTTGTAGCCTTAATAAAACGGACTGTCATATCGGTCAATACATTGTCGTCTATTGTAATTCCCGCCCAGGCTTTCCCCTTGTCGGTTATAAACAATTTGCGCATAGGGATGATGCTGATTGCATTCCCGTGTCCGTCGCCCAATGCCGCAACATTCAGTTCAGTCCCGGTAATGAACTCCTGCACAATGATCGGCAGCCCCCATTTAGCCTGTATTTTGTAAAATGCATTTTCAGCCTGATCGATTGAATTGCATATCAAAGCATCGTAGAATTTACCCTTTACCACAAGAGGAAAACCGAATCTCTCTTCAGCCTTGGCTATATCCCTTACCTGGTAAATGATTGCGTCGGCAGGTGTAGGAAGGCCATGTTTATTGCAGAACCTGAAGAGATTGACCTTATCACGGGCCTCAAACTCCTCCCTCCCGGGAAGAAAGGTATGAATGCCAAGCTTTAGCAAATTATCAGTCAATAGTATAAAATTGAAAATCTCTGCGTCGAAATTCGGGATTAGTACATCAATTTTTTCTATATTATGAATATGCTGCAATCGGGCGAAAAGTGCATCTGTTCCTGCAGAGGGATAAGGTATCTGATAGGTCTTGTCGACCAGATCGTGCATGTATATCCCGGGCTCAAGTGCCTCGTAGGAAAGTCCTATTATCCTTACATCAAGATCCTTTGAATCCCTTATTGATCTTATAACAGGGATACCCGGCCCAGGGCTATCTATCGCATTGAGAGCAGTTACTGCGACGACTATTTGGTGCTTTCCTGATATTTCATTCATCACCGGAGGTTTTTGATAAAAGTACTGGGACTTATTTCTCAAGGAGATTATAACTTACAAGCATAGTGATAAAATCCTCAAGATCTTTTTCAACCTGGTTCTTTTCTGTCTCATATTTGGATGAAATAGTTTCAATGATCTCGGATTGTGATCTCTCCTCTTTCATAAGGTTGATTATCTCTGCCCCTATTTCATTTACAGAAAATGAATCACCATTGCCTGGGTTGAAAACAAGTCCCGATTCGCTTGTGGCTATGTTTTTTTTCAGCTTCATATCCGGGTACACTTAATGTCAGATGCAAAATTACCTTTATGTCTGAAAAGACAAAAATTTATCACTAAAAAGCCTCTTTTACAGAATGAAAGAGCTGATTTTCTCTCTGGATACAGGTTACTATGTGAGTGCTGATTTCGGACTTCTGGCTTTGGACTTCTGGTTTTATCTTTAGTCATCAGATCGGTTTTGAATGGTACCCTGCGGGTATACTCAAATAATGTAATATATTAGCAAATATTACTCAATCCTCAAATTTCCATAAAAATGAAATCATTTTTTTCCCAGACTGTTTTACTATTATTTTTCATTCTAAATGCAGGTGTCGGCTTTGCTCAGCCCTCTGGTATAACCTCCGGTGCAATCTATTCACTAAAATCAAAATTAAGTAACAAGTTACTCAGTGTAAGCAATGCTTCAATTGACAATAGCGCTAATGTTGATTGCTGGACAAACACCAGAACTGATGCCCAACGATGGATAGTTACACATATTGGCAATAGCGTTTATACTTTGACAAATGTTGCAAGTGGAAAACTTCTGCATATAGCTTCAGCACCGGCTGATTCGGTAAATATTGATCAATTTTACGATACTGGCAGCGATGATGTTAAATGGACTATTAAAAAAGCCGGACAAGGATCATACTATTTAAAATCCGCTGCCAACACAGGTTTTTCGCTCAATTTATATGCCGGTGGTACTGCCGATGGCACTAATGTTGATTTGGCCCAATCTTCTTCTGTAGATCAGCAAAAATGGATATTTCAGACAGAAACCCCGCAGGATGTTGCTCCGACTGCCGCAATAGCAGACAAAATATTTACTGCATGGTATACCAGCTATAATATAGAATCAGTTAACGGTTTTTTTTGGGATAATGCTGAGATGATGGAAATTGTTCTTGATGCTTATGAAGTTACAAAAGATCCAAAATACAAAACCATGTTTGATACGATGTATAGAAACTTCATTGAGAAAAACGGAACAGACTGGATGGATAACAAATACAATGACGACATTGCGTGGGCTGTTCTATTTAGTGTACGGGGCTATTTATTAACAGGTAATATTGCTTACCTTGAAAAAGCAAAAGATCAATTTGACAAAATGTATGCCCGGGCATTTACCAATACATACGGCGGCGGACTGATCTGGTATCAGACGAAAACATCTAAAAATGCATGCATCAACGGACCTGCAATGGTAGCCTGCTGT
>Ga0315295_10003035_pt1 | contig 14259 bp, 12 predicted proteins | sample YL17G14_0_MG_FD_204453 | JGI IMG/M metagenome (GOLD analysis project Ga0315295, IMG submission 204453) | Sediment microbial communities from Yellowstone Lake, YNP, Wyoming, USA - YL17G14_0 | ecosystem: Environmental > Aquatic > Freshwater > Lake > Sediment | place: USA: Wyoming | collected...
AGAGAATCCGATTTCTTTCAAGTCTGAGTTTGGAGCGCAGTTCAGTGATAGAATGTTCGGGTGGATCGATGACGCGTCTATCGTACGTCAGAATATCATAGCGAATCTGAAATACAAAGAAAGAAGCTCTCTACGAGTACCTCATTTCATGGGGATCGACGTGGGACTCAAAAACGACGGTACCGCGGTGACTATAGGGCACTGGGTAGAGGATGTCGTGAACGGACTCAAGGTGGACAGACTCGAGGTAGATCAGTCTATCGTGAGGAGCGCAGAGTCTGAGGGCAAAGATTACTTTGTGCCTGATGAGATGGCTGACTGGATGGCTACGTTCTGTGATAAGTTCTATGTACAAAAAGCCCTGATGGACCAATACTATGGCATGACTCTCGTGCCATACCTGCACAAAAAGGGCTATAAGCAGTTTGAGTTTAGACAGTTCAATGATCAGCTCAACTCAGCTGTGTACCAAGTGCTGATGACGGATTTCATATCCAGTGCGATCAGACTCCCGGCAGGAGAGGTCAGGCAACTCGAAGGTAGTAGGGTAAATGACTCCGACCTGGTGACAGAGCTCCTGACTCTGCAGGCGGAGCAGAAATCGAAATACATGATCAAGGTGTCTGCCCCCGATAGAAAAGGGGAGCATGATGACCTCAGTGATAGTCTCGCTCGTATGGTGTTTCTAGCCCACGAGCACAAGAGTAAATCGTACTCGACTATGGTGGCTGGTGGAGCCGCTACGTCCCTGGTGCATGCGGCGAGGATGATACGACGGTCTGAGATGATGAAAGTGAGTTTGAACAGGCCTACATCAGGTAGGGCTGGTATGATGGGTGGGAGATTGGGCGGTAGGATGAGTGGTCGGATGAATATGGGAATGTCTGCTCTCGGTGGTCGTTTCAGATAGAAGGATGTCAACATGGCAGCACGCAAAGGTAATTATTCGAATATAATCGTCTATGACGAGCGTCGTAGGTACTACTACATGTCTCCTCAGAAGAATAAACCGTTTCTCGATGACGAGATACGGGATATGGGTATCGGTCTGCTCGACCAGGTACGCCGTGCTGTCCAGAATATCTATGGGGACGTAGCTGCGCCCTATACAGAGTACTCCTCGGGAGCTCAGTCTACTACAGACTCGTTCAGAGTACGCCAGGCTACAGATAATGACCGTAATTTCACTGTCACCGGCGGGTCCAGCCTCGACCGTCCCGCGGTGCTGTTCGCCAAAGGGTACTATATCTTTTTGACCGGTGACCTGGAGTACAAGTATCAGCAGTATCCCAGTGACACTATCGATATCCAGACGCAGTCAGATAAATCTTTGACGCTCACTCCTATACCGGCGCTCACTACTCCGAATGTGGACCGGATAGACGTCGTGTATGTGGACCTGCATTTTGAAGAGGTCACCGCGGTAGCTGGTACGGATGCAGATGTGTACCGGGACACGGGTCTGAAGAATCCAGTAGTAGGTACTGAGACTGCTAATAGGCTCCGTGCAGTGATTGATATCAAAGTGGAAGAGGATTGGCCACTTAAACATCCTCTAAACCCCCTAATCACCAAGGCTATATTCGATGACACCTTCTTTTTGGGTGCTACGCCCAACGATTTCGATCCTACAGACAATCACTACAAGATCCCGATCGCGGTGATTTATCGGGATGCATTTAGCAATCTCATAAACGATAGCCAGATCGTAGACCTGCTCTCTTTGTACAACAAGCGAGCCATGAATCTCGGTGAGCTATCCTACAGAGCTCGCAATGGTGGGTACACAGAGACGGGTGTATATGAGCTGAGTCTCTCTGGGTTTACACCACAACACCCTGGTGCTGTGTATGATGAGGGCGCGTTTGCTACTGGGCTCAATCAGGGTCTGGGTACCGAGGCTCTCAACACGAACTCCGTGACTCCTCGTATCCTGGACAATAACGGCAAGTTTTTCATGCGTGGACTCATGCTGGGGCATGACACGGGTATCATAGCGTATGAGACAGGTGCAGAGGCCCTGGGTGTGGGAGAGGCAGTAGTACAGGATATCTCGGCGCGGTCTGTATATGTGGGCTACGGTGAGACTGGTATCACCGGTATGCGTGAGTACAAAGATAGCGTGAGTATAGTCGTACGCGGGGAGACAGGTCGTAGTGGGCTCTCTGTCATGAATATGGACGGTGTGACGGGGTCCAAAACGGTTTATGTGAGATCTGTGCAGGGTGGACAGCAACAGAATTTCTTTGTGGTGGATTATGCAGGTCGTATCGGTCTCAATACGTTCAGGCCTGGGTGGGACCAGCCTTTAGCATGGGAGAATACCGATCGGTATAACGATGGTTTGCACGGTGAGACGGGTGTCAACATCGTACAGGAGATCAACGGATCTCTCCGTTTGACGGACCATGTGTTTGCTGATAAAGACATGTATGTGAGTGGGGAGATACACGGTCAGTCTTGGAAGATTCCCGCGGCACTATCAGACCAGAATCCTGCGCTGTTTGGGTTCACGGGGATACATCACGCACAGTTCGCGGGTATCACAGGGTCTATCGCTGCGGTGGTATTCAAGCGTGGTATAGCGGTATCAGGTGAGACGGGTATCACGGCTTATGGTTACACGGGTATGGCAGCTGCGGGTCAGTATGAGTGCTATGACTCCGAAGGTAAGAGGATGTTTACGATCGGTGACCTCGGTGATGATTTCGATCGTACTGTGATGAGTCTGTATGGTACGTCGCTGCGCAAGGCACTTACGTCTGATGTGAGCTTGTTGGATATTCACAATGTCGATAACACGGTAATTTTAGGTGAGATACAGGCTGGTGATGAGGTGACATATGATATTGTTTTGGAGGGTGGGGTACATGTTACAGGGAGTGTGGCTGTAACTGGTTTGCAGGGTATGGACTGTATAGGTGAAGTTAGGCAGAGTATTCTCGATGCTTTCCCAGGCGGTTATACTCGTACAGGGTTTGACTATTTACTATACGATGTCACTATTCCTCCCAACCCTCCTAACCCTCCTGTTCTCATGCATGATGGCGTGGCGTATGGTGTGCAGATTTTGGAGGACCCTACAGGACATCGGGTACATGATTTAGATCCTACCTACCCACTGGATGACGGAAAAATTATCCTGAAGGATATGCCTGAGGATCTTGAAATATTGCTGGACCAGGTATCCACGTTTAGAGTGACTCGACCACTGCCGTCGCCTGTGAGCGTTGATATACCGTTCACGACGGGGTCGTATTACGGTGCTGATGCCTACGGTGGATCGATCACGAACGTGAAGTTCGCGAAGCTGGATCTTGGTGAGGGTGCGGACGGCTGGTTGTTCAATGGAGACGTGTTTTTCAACGGGAACGGTTTGTCTAATAGGGTCACGTTCAGCCCGAACGTAATGTTCCGCAATGACGTGTTCATCTACGGGACTTTGTTCTCTGATCAGCAGTTCTTTAATCTGGCGAACGTACAAAGTCTGTTTGTGCGCAAGAATGTCAATATCGTAGGGCAGACTGAGATAGCGGGTGGATTGGCTTTGGGTAGCGGTTCGTTGGCTGAGATGAATGACAAGTTGAAAGACACGGTAAATTACTCGGATCTGCTGTTGTACATCAAAGGTATGTTGCTGTCCAGGAGTCTTGAGGTACGTGACGCGGACTCTTCGGTCACTACGCTGGGGACTATCAAGCAGACCAGTGTAAGAGATAGTGCTGTGTCTGCACGTATTGGTGGGCCTTTGACGGACTACGGGATACATTTGGTAGATAATCGTCCTACCTCGTCTCTATTTACAGAGGCGGACCGGTTCACGGAGGTGGTAATAGACGCTTCGGATGGTTTGGGAAATGAGCGCACAGCGAGTTTGCGTATCAAGGGAGATCTGGTCACTGACCGGTATTTCTCAGCGAATTATCTGGGTGCGGGTAACATTTCGACACTGGACACGGACTACAAGTTGCAGGTGAACGGGAAAGCGTTGATTAGTGATACGTTGAGAGTGAAGGCGATTGAGTTCACGGGTACGGACGTGCCTGAGGCTCCTCTGAGCATTACGGACCCTTCGAACATTACGGCTTTAGGTAGGGTGTTAGCGGGTGGAGTGGCTGGGGAAGATTATTCTCAGAACAAGAATCCCGGGAATATTCTCAGGACGAAGGAGTTTTCGAGTACTAAGAGGGTATTGCTGGACAATGGCTCGGGTGCGGTGTCTGAGCTGGGTTCTGCACGAACAGATATTTGGGATTATTATTTAAACTCTATATACGAAGGGTATATTACGCCAGGTGCCACGGTAGCTCGCTGGGCGTTTGATAATGTCGGCATCATGGAGAAAGAGTTTGATGCTATTGTAGGTACCCCGAATACTATCGACGTGACCGCTATCACTCAGTCACAGTATCAACGTTACAAATGTGAGCGTATCCGGGTGGCCAGCCTGGGTCAACTCACGATGGTGTGGACGGGGTATCGACCTAAGTCTACGGTTACGAACACGTATATTCCCATAAGCTCTGTAGTACAGAGTTACAAATTTACTTCCAACTATTTTCGTGCTGTGGATGGCGGATCTACTATGGATTGGATGCCTGGGAGTGCTACCACTAACGTAAACAATTTTGTGGTGCAAATAGAAGGTAGCGCCATTAACACGCTCGTATCAGAGACGGACACAGAGCTGTATACGATAGATCAGTGTTTACACCTATACATACCACTATCAAAGTGGTCTTCGGTGTGCAAAGACGGTCAACCTAACCCAGCTAATGAATCAGTAGCGCCGTTTTATAGGTGGGAGGATCGGTCGCCTAAGCTGAATATCGTAGATTTTACAGACCAAACTAACACTACTACTCAGATAGGTAAGCCTGGTGTGTGGAAAGCCGCCATATACCCTAGGCTCAAGAGTCAAAGCAGGGATGGTTTAGGGTTGTATACTGGCGTGTGGGATTTGGATGTGGTGCTGTTGCCTGACGGGAAAAGAGAGATAGGTAATTTAGTAGGAAAGATCTACATTTCATACTTCCAGGGTTAGTACATGAGCGTATTAAAAAGGGTGGGGCGTCGTTGAGCTTCCCACCCTTTTTAATTACTGAATTCGCAGTGACTTCTTGAGTTTCTCGCCCATGAGCATTCCAGCTACCGACTCGTTTTTGAGAGTCCTGCCGTTGATAGTGTAGAGTACGTTTGAGGTCCTATTTTCCACAACTGTATAACGTACACTATTTGGCGTGAGTGTTTTCGTAGATACCAGCAGGTCTGTAGTGTTGTTTGCGAGCATAGAGATCTCCGTAGTAGACAGCGCACGCCTGTAAATAACCACGGCGTCTAACCTCCCTGACCATAAGAAACTGTTTGAGTATTGGTCCATATACCACCCTCCTACTCCGAAGAGACCTGCGGAAGTGTTCCATCCGGTCATTTGTTTTGATACGAGGATCGAGTCTCCCATATACATGGTGGCGAGTCCGGTAGCTGTTAGGGTAACGGCCAGGTGAGTCCATGATTGTATTTTGTAAAGGGATGATGTTTTATAGATGAGGCTGTCTATACTATTAGTGAATATAAGATACGCGCCTGTGGTGTTTTGATTTGCCAAAAATGAGCAGTCTGTGCCGTTTCTACGATCACCCCACGACACTATTGTTCTAACTCGAGATAAATCACTGAGTTGAACCCACACAGAGATAGTTCTGGCAGAAGATCCCAGGGGGAAGGAGTCTGCGGGTGCGTGGAGGCCTTGAGATCCGCCGTCGAGAGAGATAGCCCGAGAAGCTACGCCATTTCGATCTGCTGCCCACGCAGGAGTGTATTGTGGAATGGTCGTGAGGTTATACCCGTGCCCGCTGATGTCGTTCCAGTTCCCGGTGAACGGGTAAAACGCGACCAACCCATCACTGGGCACCTGCGCCATCAAAACTCCCGCCAGTACCGCGATCATCGCTATCGTCTGCGTCAGTCTACCCATCATCTACCTCCTCTGTTTGTAGTGTCTGGTTCCTGTCTGCTCACTACTAATATGCTTTTATGTAACAATGGAATCAAGTGTTTTTAAAAAAAAGAGCCCTCGATATTTTTATCGAGGGCTATCTATCTCACTCCTGTAAGGAGGTGACTGTGACTTTTACAGTGGCTGACCGTTAATGCTGATAATGAGATTGCTGCTTTCGTCATAGTACAGCTTTATGCCAAAACTCCTGAGAGTCTTGTGCGTTTTCAGGAGATTCGTAGCATTTTCTGCTTCTGTATCAGAATACTCGCTCAGCACTTCTTTCATGTCTACCAAAAAGCTAGCGCTAGACAGCACATCGTTCAAATCAGCCTGTATGTACTCTATAGTTAGCCAGGGCTGACTTTTTGGGCTCTTGTTGCGTATGTTGAACCTGTTTAGATAGCCTCGTATCTCCCTGCGCCATTTGTCCCTGTTTAATGACTGCGGCATAGTCACGTACTTGATAATGTGCTCGAGTAGCGTGATAGTCATATTGGAGAGGGCTGAAAGGGCTTCTTTCCTGTTTCGAGACATAGCCACGATAGTCCGCAGCTCAGACGCGTATTTATCGTGGCCGTCTTTTTTTAGCTGCCTGATAAAGCTTTCGATAGTCCTTGTAACCATTTCTTTCTTCACCATGATAAACATACTCCGGTAGGATTGTGGATATTGACCGTACTATTAATATACCTTTGTATAACGTAAGAATCAAGGCTTTTTTGAAACAGTTCTTGCTCGGGTCCCTCTCCCCCTCAAAATATCTCCGTAGCTCCCGGTCCACAAACACCATCCATAATAGTCTACTAATAATATCTGATTAACAGGTAATGCTATATCCATATCACATATAACAGGGGGTCTGTATGGTTGCGGTGCCGTCTAAATGGATTGAAAACTCAAAAGTCCTCGACAAGAGCCTCGTAACAGGAAGTGCTTTTGACAGAAGTCAGGACAAGCTAGTGCCCCATTTTATGGGTCTGGATATCGGATTGAAAAATGATGGCACTGCAGTAACTATAGGCCACTGGGTGACAGAGTTCATAAAGGATAATCCAGTAAAGAAGTTAGAGATAGACGTGTCTACAGTACGATACGCGAGAAACGAGAATAGAGCGTTTTTTGAGATAGAAGAGATAGCCGATTGGGTGTGTATGTGGGCTCGCAGATACAACATCCAGTCTGGATTAACAGACCAATACTATGGACTCACAGCTGTGCCAGCTATGAAGAAAAAAGGGTTTAAAAACATCTCTTTCAAGCATTTTACCCAAGCTCTGAATACCGAGATGTTCTCTGTGCTGGACAGCTACCTGAGTAAGGGTCTTTTACGCATGCCTGTGTCAGATTTAACAGAAGAGTTGCAAAATCTAGTGATAGACCCAGCCGCTCGATATGCAGTAGCACCCGTAGGTGGGCACGACGATTTGACGGATAGTTTTGCACGAATGGTCTATACGGCACACATTAGCAGATAACATATCGGGGCCGCTCTGTCATGAACTCCATGGAATATCAATGTAGGCTCGCTGAGTACGACGAGCGCATCTCATTCTACGCGAATAAACAAAAAGAAATCGAGTACGAGAAATCGAGATTCGTACTCGAGGTCCTGAAGAATACCGTAGCGGCGAAAGCCGAGAGCGCACTGCCACCAGGTATAGAAGTCATCAAGAGGCCTTAATACATGCCAGGTGAATTGAATTTTGAGGACGACAAGCAGGAAGCGGGTTATAGGGAAAACCAATATAAAACCCGCGGAGAGAATGGAGACCAAGATCCTATAGACCCAGACTCTCAGTCCTCTTTGCCGAACTCAAAAATGATTATGAATGTCCTGAAACTGGTCCGCTGTCAGGACAAGAACACAATACCTGATTAGAGAGGGCCCACATAACACATGGCAGATCTAAATCAAATTACACGAGACGCTACTACTCTCCGCGGTAAAATCCTGAAAGACCTTGACACTCTCATCAAGATGTACGGGGAGTTTGAGGGGTCCGTGACAGAGCGCTTTAGGGATGAGTACACGAAGAACGCAGGAGCTACCAGCGGCCTCGAAGATTTCTACGCACTCAGTAATTCCGTGAAGAAGAACCATATAGCAGTGAAAAACGCATACGCTCTCCTGAAGAGAATGCGTGCAGTAGATGGGTTTGAGATCACTGAAGAAGAGGTGTTGGATAAAGAGCTGGAAGAGCTCCTGTCAGACGCCCCCAAATAACATATCACATAGCGAGTAGAGAAGAACATGGAAGAACCAAAACGTATGCGAACTACAGTAAGAAAGACAGCTTCGGAGATAGTCCCGGTAAAGAACGGGGACAACGTCCGGGTGTCTAATAAGCTCACTGAAAAAGAGATTACGGCCAGGAAAATTCGTAAGTACGCCACAACGACGTTCGGGTTTAATACGAGGACCGCGGCAGGTACCGGATATAGCTCCGGCGGGTCGATGGACAGCCAGTTCGGTAACTTCTACTCCCCTCAGCTGTCCACGGACTTCCTGGAAAAACCGCAAAACCAACGTGAACGTAGAGCCTGGTACCGACATTTTTATCACTCCAATGAGTTCGTGGGACAGGCTATCGACCTGCACTCCACGCTCCCTCTCTCGAAACTCCGACTCGAGAAACCGCATGGTGAGAACCAAGAGCAGTGTGAGTATGTGTATGCGTTCTTCACCGAGATGTGCGATGAGATAAAGCTTTTCAAGACCCTACTGGAAATAAGCCACGAGTTCTGGTTACTAGGCTCGTGCACATGCTACTCTGAAGACCATGATCCGTATGAAGTTACAGATGAGGATGGAGAAGAAAAAGTACGGGAAATGAAGCTCAAGGGTAAAGCAGAAGCAGAGAGACTCTACAAAGAGTTTAAGGTCATAGATAAAGACCCTAACTATAAGGGCTTTAGAAAGATTATCATCCTCCCGCCTGATCAGGTGCGTATGAAGAAAATACCCCTGTCAGATGAGAGTATCGTAGAGTTCATCCCGGAGCCAGAGACGAGAAAATCGATCCTGAACTCCCAGGATCCAAGCTATTATGGCACCGGATCAGATGACGTGCAGAGAAAGATACCCCATATACAGGGTAAACTCCTGGAACAGCTAAAACAGAGCGGTAGCATCGCTCTGGACACCGACCCGTATAGCGGGTCCCACGTACATTATCTGTGTCGTAAAAAGTGCCAGTATGAGACCTACGGTGTATCTATCCTCGAGCGCTGCGTAAACACCCTCCTGTATGATGACAAGCTACGTCAGGCTCAGACGTCGATCGCGTCTCGGCATATGACTCCCATGCGTGTAGTGTGGGCTGAGGAGCTGTCTGACACGGACGTAGAGAACCTCCGTGAGCAGGTGGACATGGCTTTGACGGACCCTGATTTCTCGATCGTAGCCAACTACCAGGTAAACTGGCAGGAAATGGGCTCCAACGGTCGTCTGCTGCAGCTCGACAGTGAGCACGAGTACGTAGCGAACTCTTTGTTCGCGGGTCTGGGAGTGACTCGTGAACTGCTGACCGGTGAGGGTACATACGCTGGTAACAGGATCACGCTGGAGGTACTGAACACACAGTACATGCTGTTTAGGGAGCAGCTCCAGGAGTACGTGGAGAATAACCTGTTCAAGCCGGTAGCTAAGAAAAAGGGATTCATTGAGAAGGACAAGTACGGTCGTGAGAAGTTGATCTACCCTAAACTGAGCTTTACTCGTCTAGCTATCAAGGACAATGATGCGTTCTTTGATCAGGCTATGCAGCTCTACAACAAGGGCTCTATCTCGATCGATGTGATCCTGGAGATGCTGAACATAGACCCAGTGTCTACCCGTAAAAAGATAGAGGCTGATCTGTTTACTGTGAACGATTTCGCGTTCAACCAGCTCATGACGAACCTGTATGTCGCTACAGCTACTAAACTGGCTGAGGGGTATAGCTCTGCGGATAAGATGGCTGAGTACCTCAAGCTCGACCCACTCCCTCCGCCTCCGGCGGGTGAGGAGGCAGGTGGAGGTCTGGGAGGGCTCGGCGGTGGAGCGCCGCCTATGGGTAGATTCTCGTCTGTAGGGATGGATAGTAAACGCCAGGCGGCTTTGACTAAGCTCATGACTATGGCTATGAAGAATCCAGAGAAGATGGACAAGATAGCGGCGTTTTTAGCGAAGAAATAGCTATGAATAAATCTATAGCGAGTGTACTGCGCAAGATAGCGCAGATGATAGTGATAGATGAGACTCCAGAGACTGAGGAGGAGATCCTACTCAGGCGTCAGCGGGTGTGTGAGGAGCCTGGGGGTCTTGGGGTATCTATACGTAAGCCGAGGGTACAGGTGCAGAGGGATGAGACGGAGATGACACAGCGACCTAAGCTACGCCCTATGCGTCGCCAGCCTGCTTATCAGAGTGAGTGGAGTGGGGATGGTGGGAAAGAGAAGAGGAATGAGTATCAGGCTGAGTATCGTGCTAACGGCAATGATGTGGGTACTAGATACGTGAAGAAACCAAAAGTGTGAGGAGTTTGTAAAATGCCAAAGCCACCGAGAGAGTTAACCAAGCAGGTAATGACCATCCAGGAGATCATAGACGGCCTGAATGATGTCATTGGCGGTAACAAGATCAAGATCGAGTACTACGGTAAAGATTTTGTGGAGCCGCTGGGTGAGATACGTAAGCAGGCTCTGGAGTTACGAAGTAAGATGGAAGTCTTTAAGAGTAACCTGGAGTACGCGCTCACAGCACAGTTTTCGACTAGTGAGCGATTTGCGTCGTCCAAGAAGGTTATAGATCAGTTCTTATCTAGGAAATTCTAGTAGCATAGTAATAGATCATAATACTCTTCTAATAAATAAATTAAGTCGAATCACTGTCCGAGATATTATCCGGGGTACACTATGGCTAAAGATGACAAGAAAAAGCCTGAGTTAAAAGTATCGCCAGGCGAAAAAGATAAAAAGGGTGATGAGAAAGCGAGAGCTAAACAGCTGTTGTCTAAGCATCCTGAGATCATGTATAACGCACGAAACCTGTTTCGCAACGAGAATGGTACTACTATCGTTGAGGAATCGGTGCCGCGTGGTGATCCGAAGAAAGAAGATGTCATCATGCCTCGGACTCAGGGAGACCTGACGGACACAGATTTACGTGAGATGGCTGTATTCGCGTCCTCTTTGGTAGATGACACTCTCCGACAGTACGATCAGAAGGTGGCGTATGAGGATGCTCTCCAGCGTGCGATAGGGTCCAAGGACGGTGGGAAGTACGCTGGAAAAGTCAATGCATCTACATTTTCTCTGATCATGGATACGATGGGTAAGAAGGCTAAGAAAGCGTCGGAAGAATCATCTGAACCTATACAGGAAATAACCAAGGAGGCTCGCATGGATAAGGGAATGATTTTGGCAGAGCTCGAAGCTACTCGTATCAAGATGGCAGCGTTGGAGGCTCTCGCAGGTGATGAAGGTATGGACAAAGAGGCCAAAGAGAAGCCTACCTGTAAAAAGTGTGGTGAGAAGCATTGGCCGTTTATGGGTTGCGGCAAGAAAGAAAAGTCAGAGGACAAGGAAGATAAGAAGGACGACAAGAGCGAAAAAGGCGCAGATAAGGACGACAAGAAGGGCGCAGATAAAGAGGCTAAAGAAATGCCTACATGCGCTAAGTGCTCTAAGAAGCATTGGCCTTTCCAGGGTTGTGGTAAGAAAGAAGACAAGAAGGACGACAAGAAAGAGAAGACTGCTATGGAGAACATAGTGGAGTCTCTCGATGAGATCGCTGGCACCCTGGAGTCACAGAAAGACTACGAGCTGTTCAAGATCGCCTATCAGATCGATCAGGTGTCTGATGTGCTCATGGGCAAGAAAGAAGCTGCGACTCTCGAAAGCGATACCGACGAGAAGTACATGAAAGAGTTCTTCAAGGCCGGTATGCGCGAAGGTGACTCTGACGAGAAGTCATACATGGCTGCGTTCAATACAGATACCACTACCGAGCTGAAGGACAAGTATCCTAAGGGTCTCGGCAAGGACGCATCTGCAATGCCCTATCAGGTAAAGAAATAAGGAGTAAACGATAATGCCTGGAATCTATCCTAATCCATCTGCGGCTGCTGAGAGCTTCAAGGTAGGGGACCAAGTAAAGTGGTTCATCCCTGGTAAAGAAGCGTCTGCAGAAGTGGGTGTAGTGACGCAGGTATGCCCGGGCATTAATAAGGTCTGGGTCGAGTTTCAGAATGGTGGTAACCAGCAGAGAGATCCGTCGGAGCTCTTGATGGTTACCCCATTCACAGGCCAGTCCCCTGTCACAGAAGACACTGGCTATAGCAGCTACTCCAAGAGTATCTCGGACAAGAGCTACGGGACTCCTGGGGACGCTGTCCTAAAGCTGGCTCATAAACTGGTGTCTAAAGAGATCCCAGAGAATGTGAAACTGGCTGGTATGGCTACCAAGGTCGCTAGCAGCTTCGCTAGTACCGTGGTGGACAAGCTGGCTAGTGATGTCGTAGCATGCGTGGAGAAAGGCATGACAGACATCCAGGCCTATCAGAGTCTGTATCCTCAGTACGAGAACATGTGTTCGGATGGATTCATGCGTACAGCTATCAGTAAGATTTACGCAGTCAAGAAAGCCTAAAGGACCGACACAATGGCCCTATTGAAATTTGGACACGCTGCTGTAGCTACACCCATGGTATGCCCCGGTAAATGGATAGACAAAAAGGTCGTCCCAGGACGTATCAAGTTGGCTAAAGATGTCATAGCTAAGTATGACCCATCTAAATGGTTGCTGTCGCACTGCTCGATCATGGCTTCTGTAGATGTAGATCAGGCTGACCCCAAAGACCCCAAGAGCGACTACCTGATCAAGCCTGAGTACTCCATTTTCGTGAACAATAACGGTGATAGCTGGGAGAGAGAACTCCTCAGGAAAGCGTCTAAGACTTTCCTGGGTGCTGATAATTTCTGCGAACACGTGCAGCTAGAAGCCTTGTCAAAAGGTAAAGTAATCGATGTAGCGTTGAGAGACGTACCTTTTACTAAAGACAAAGATGGCAAGGACCTCACGACTCTTTATGTAGACATTCTTATAGCTACCGATAGGAAGCATAAAGATTTAGTTGATAAGATAGGGTCTGGTGAATACGCCGCTGTCAGCATGGGCTGTTCCATAATGTACAGTATATGCTCTCAGTGTGGACGAAAGATAGAAGATGAGACTCAAGCGTGCAAGCATATACGCTATTTCAAGAATAACTCTTTTTATGATGAGAATGGTGTAAAGCGTGTAGTCGCAGAGATATGTGGACATAGGGACGACCCGGATAGCTGTAAGTTTATAGATGCCAGCTGGGTCCGTAAGCCTGCGTTTGAGGGTGCTGTCCTGAGGAACATCCTCAACATGGGAGATTCTGCATCACAGGATGTGAGCGAGAAGATCCAGAAAGCTATAGCGTTCCCATCGTTTGAGTATGCTCCTGGCATGTATCTGAAAGCAGCATCTGAGGCTGCTCGCTCTGTGGTAAATGAGATACAGGCAGCAGGTGAAGAAGCTCCTCCTCCCGCCCCTCCCAAAGATGATATAGGATTCCCTGAGGCTCCAGCGGATGCTGAGAAGCCTTTAGAGGTGGATACGCCCCCGCCTGCAGAGGGTGCTCCCGCAGAAGCCCCGCCTACCGAGGCTCCTCCCGCAGAAGCTCCTGCTGAAGCTCCTCCCGCAGCCCCAGGATCGTTGGGAGATCAGATGGGAGTCCCCGGCGGTGCTCCTCCTGCACCAGAACCTCAGATAGCAGAGCCTAAGGGTGATGCTACTGTAGCTGAGGTGAAGGATATGGTAAAGAAACAACTCCTAAATCAGATACGCAGGGAGTTGTTGAAGGAGCAGGCTACGGAGCAGGGTGACAGCGGTCGTCCTACTGAGATGGAGAATGCGTCAAACAGCTCTTTGGTGAAACAGGCTGGATTGAGCAAAGTGGTTCTGGCTTCGAAAAAGACAGGTAACGATAGACTATACAACGGTCTCATGATCCTGTCTAGTTTGAAGAGTTGGAACCAATTCAAGAAATACGGATATAGCCGCGAAGATGTGCTGGGCCTGCTACATTATGTGGACAAGCATGCATCTAAAGATCCTGTGGGTGTGGACGCCGTGAAAGCGCTAGCTAAAGTAAAGATAGGGTCTGGAGGTCTCGTACCTTTATTCACTGAAATAATAGTAGAGACTGGTAGAAGACCTCGAAAAGTGGAAGCTAGCAAAATAGCGT
>Ga0315295_10003036_pt1 | contig 14257 bp, 10 predicted proteins | sample YL17G14_0_MG_FD_204453 | JGI IMG/M metagenome (GOLD analysis project Ga0315295, IMG submission 204453) | Sediment microbial communities from Yellowstone Lake, YNP, Wyoming, USA - YL17G14_0 | ecosystem: Environmental > Aquatic > Freshwater > Lake > Sediment | place: USA: Wyoming | collected...
AAGAACTACTGAGCGCGGTAGGTAAGCTGGGGCCCAAGATAGCGGTTATTACCGACGGGAATAACGGATCTTATATCGGGGACGGACAGACTTTCTTAAAAGCCGGAGTTTTCCCCGTTGATGCCTATGAACGCACCGGTGCGGGAGATGCTTTTGGTTCGGGGACTCTTTCGGCTATTATTAAAGGGAAGAGCTTTGAAGAGGCCTTAACCTGGGGAACAATCAACTCCGCCTCGGTCATCGGCTATACGGGGGCTCAAAAAGGGCTTTTAAGGGCCGAGGAGATGCCCGAATGGATTGAAAGGGCCCGCTCAAGCGGTATGGGGGTAGTCAGAATCTAAAAATGGCAAAAATATTCGTCACCCGAAAAATTCCCGGAGACCATCTCGAAAAGCTTACCCAGGACGGCCATGAGGTTATTGTTTCGGAGGTCAACCGACCTTTAACGGGGGAGGAGCTGGTTAAAAGCGTTGCCGGGGTCGAGGTTATTCTTTCCCTGCTTACCGACAGGATCGACGGCGACCTGATGGATGCGGCTGGGCCGCAGCTGAAGATGGTTTCAAACTATGCCGTGGGCTTTGACAATATTGATGTCAAGGCGGCCACGGATAGGGGAATAGTAGTTACCAATACACCCTCCGAAGAAGTTAACGAAGCCGTTGCCGAGCATACCTGGGCGTTGGTTCTTGCCATCGCCAGAAGAATAGTGGAAGCGGATGAGGCAACCAGGCGGGGCGGATATAAAGGCTGGGAACCGGATATCTTTCTGGGTGTTAATTTGATCGGTAAAACACTGGGAGTTATTGGTCTGGGTAGAATCGGGTCGATGGTTGCCCGGCGCGCCAGGGGTTATAACATGACGGTCCTTTACAATAAACACGAACCTGATCCCGAGGCCGAAAAAGAATTGGGCGTAGTCTTTGCCCCCCTGGATGAGCTCTTGGCCAAAAGCGACTTTGTCTCCCTGCATGTTCCTTTAACCGAAGAGACCAGACACATGATCAATAAAGAGGCCCTCGCCAAAATGAAGAAGGGCAGTTTCTTGATAAATACTGCCAGGGGCCCGATTGTGGATGAGCGCGATTTGGTCGAAGCACTAAAGAACGGCCAGCTCTCGGGAGCTGCTCTGGATGTTTATGACAACGAGCCGAATATCGACCCCGAATTCTTGGTTATGCCCAATACCATCACCACTCCGCATATTGCCTCGGCAACTTGGGAGGCCAGAAACAAAATGGGGGAGGATGCCGTCGGAGCAATAATGGATTGCCTGGCAGGAGAAAAACCCCAAAATTTAGTTAATAAAGAAGTTTGGGAGAAACGAAGGAAATAACTCCTTTTGGGTAATAAAGTTGACCATGTCTATTTTTTCCAATAGAAAAGAGGATTTCGAAGAAGACGAATTTGATGAAGACGAAGAGTCTTTCTCGGGCAAAGGCAGACGCAACTTAAGAAGGATCAAAGATTTAAAACCCGAAAACAGAAAAAGACGAAAAGAACCTTCTAAGCCCTGGGGTAAAAAAGAACGCTATCTGGTATTGGGTTTTTTGCTGGGAACCGTAACTCTTTCCTTAACCCTCGCCGCTTCGGCCAGAAGTTGGAAACTGCCGGGTTTTCCTAAAATTAGTTGGCCTTCATTTAAAGAAGAAGTTATCGTTATTACCGCCAATAAATCCGAGAAAGAAAAAGCCGAAAAAACAATTACGGCTTTCGAAGGAAAGACGGTTAATTTATCCGGAGTCTATGCCTTTGAGGTCTTAAGGCTTGGTGACGGATTTTCCTACGGGGTCTCCCAGGACAAAATTATGCAGGCGGCTTCGCTCATTAAGCTTCCGGTTCTGGCAACTCTTTATTCCCAAGCCGAAGCCGGTAAAATTGATCTTGACGCTAAATACACTCTTAAGGCCTCCGACAAAATAGCCGGAGCCGGGAGCTTAGCGGCCAAACCAGCTGGCACTGTCATTACTTACAGGCAGATGGCCGAGCTGATGGGAAAACAATCGGACAATACGGCCTTCGGAATAATAAAAAGAACTCTGGGTAATGAAGCCATCAATCAGGAAATATCCAGAATAGGAATGGAGGACACCTCCCTTGCCGAAAACGAAACAACCCCGGCCGACATTGCCCTTTTTTTCCAGAAGCTTTGGAACAAAGAAATAGTAGCAGAAGATTCCAGAGACGAAATCTTAAACTACCTGACCGATACTATTTATAACGACTGGCTGGTAAAAGGAATTCCCCAAGTCAGGGTCGCCCACAAGTACGGTCGGGAAGTCCATGTGGTTAACGACGCGGGAATCGTTTTTAGCGATAAACCGTTTGTCTTGGTGATTATGACCAAGGGGATTGTTGAGAAGGAAGCCGATGAAGTATTTCCCGAACTGGCCAGGTTGATCTACGAGGCGGAAATTCGTTAGCGCTGGGTTGCCGCTGCCGGCTCTAATATTTTTCCCTCCGACCTTCTTTCTTCCTTGATTTTACCCACCTGTTCGGGACTGCAGGCTTTTTGGGGAACGTTTTCTTTGAGAAACCATTCGGAGTAAAGTGCACATCCCGAACAAGGCAGGGTTCCGGTTAAGGAGCAGATGGTGACTTTGTCTATCCCAACCGGTACGTCCCAGGAAACCGAGTCTTTGTCTTTAAGAATTGCTGTCATAATCCGGTTGAAAATAGGAGCCGCACCGGTCACCCCCGAGGCAATTCTCGCCATGGGAGAATTGTCGTTATTCCCTACCCAGGTCGCAACCAAATATTTCTGGGTGAAACCCAGGGTCAGATTATCTTTTAGGTCGTTACTTGTCCCGGTTTTGACCGCGACCTCCGGATGTCCCGCAATTACCAAAGAAGAGCGGGGCCCGAAGGCGGGAGTTCTGGCCACATTATCTTTGAGAATATCGACAAGGCTAAAGGCAATCCGCGCATCAAGAACCGCCTTGTCCTGGCAATCCCCGTTACAGGAATTCTGTTCAAGGATTCTGCCTTTGTAGTCGTTGATTTTTATTATGGAGGCAATTTCCGGCCTGACTCCGTAATTGGCAATGGTAGCGTAGACCCTGGCCAAATCCAGTATTTTTATTTCGCCTCCCCCCAAGGTTAAAGACAGGCCGTATCTGGAAGGATCGTTCCAGGTGGTGATGCCCATGGCCTTGCCCATTTCAATCATTTTGCCCACACCGTAGGAAGCAAGGACCTTAACGGCCGGGATGTTCCTTGATTCGGCTAAAGCCGAACGTAGAGGAATTCTGCCCCGGTATCTGCTGTCATAGTTTCTGGGAGTATAGGGGGGCAGTCCGGAAACCGAAAAGGTGACGGGTGAATCATCCAGTAGGCTGGCCGGGGTATAGCCGTGCCCCAAGGCATAGGCATAATTTACCACCTTAATAGATGAACCGGGTTGCCTAAGCGAGGTGAGAATATTTACGTTGCCGTCGGAGGAAGTATCGAAATAATCTTTTGAACCTACCATGGCCAAAATTTCACCGGACTTGGGATTAAGAACCAGGGCGGCTCCGTTTCTGACGTTTAGGGAAGCCAGCCCCCTGACCTCTTGGGCAACCGCTTCTTCGGCGAGTTTTTGAATTGAATAATCAAGTGTGGTGGTGACCTCAAGCCCGCCCTGTTGGACAAGCTCCTCGCCGTATTTCTCCACCAGGGCACTTCTGACAAACATCACGAAATGCGGCGCTTTAATGTCGATTCTATTTGGGGCAAAAACAATTTTCTCTTTTAAGGCCAACCCTTCGTCTTGAGAGGTAATAAAACCGTTGATTCTCATCAGGGTTAATACCTCTTTCTGCCTTTGGATGGCCAACTCCGGATTGGGCCCGAAGGGAGAAAACTTGGTGGGAGATTTGGGTAGTCCCGCCAGGAGGGCCGCCTCGGCCAGGGTTAAGGCCCCCACGTCTTTGCCGAAATAAAGCCGGCTGGCCTCCTGGATCCCGTATGCGGTGCCTCCGTAGGGAACCTCGTTTAAATACATCTCAAGAATACTTGCTTTAGTAAAGGCCATCTCTACCTCGACGGAAAGAATTAGCTCTTTGAGTTTTCGGGTTAAGGTTTTTTCGGGGGATAAGAGTGCGTTTTTAACCAGCTGTTGGGTGATGGTAGAGCCTCCGGAAAGCTCTCCCTGTTTGATATTTTTGACCAGCGAGCGGAATATTCCGCGCGGGGAAAAACCGATATGGTTATAAAATTCCGCATCCTCTGCTGCCAGAGTTGCTGCCTGAACCTGCGCGGGAATTTGTGCCAGGGCAACCGGGGTTCTATTTTTGTTTTTGTATATCTTATAAAGGAGGACCCCGTTTCGGTCGTAGATTTTGGTTGAGATTTCCTGATTGCGGGTGACAAGCTCCGTGGAGGAGGGAAGGCCTTTTAAAACATAGAACCAGAAGGAAAGAACAAGGACAACAACAAATAGAATCGGTAGCAACAAAATCGGTTTGGGTCTGGGTAGTCTTATCCTGATGCCCAGAATTTTTTTGGCCAGCCTAACACAGGCGGAGAAGAAAAATGCCAGAGTCAGAATCAGGGCGGAGAGAATGTAGTAGAAAGGTTTTCCGACAAATCTTAAGAGTCCCGCAATCAGCTTGGGGACTTTATCTTTTACTCTTGGGGCAAGGTAGACATTGGTTGTTTTTCCGGCTTTTCGCGCCACTGCACGGTATTTTATCAGGTCGGAGCTTCCTTACAAAGAGCCTTAAGGGTAGCGGATGGTTGCCGAGGCTGAGGCAATTGGACAATCCAGGCAGTAAATGGTTCCCAAGGGGTCCGTATAGATAGGGTGATTCTGGGTTTCGATAAGCTCGGGCGGAGTATCCGGAGCCGCCAACTGGCCGTTGGTTTTATTGATGCCGATATCCCGTCTTTCCCCTTCGGCCGTTTTCGGTAAGGAGTCTTTGAGAAAGTATTCAAACCTGGTCGGGCAGCCCGGGTTATCATCGCCGCCTGGGGGCAGGAGTCCGTCGGTGGTGCAGATGTTTTTGCCGATCACTCCTTCGGGCTGTCTTGGCCAGGCGTGCCCGTCATCTTCTTTGTTGTAGGTTCCTTTCTCGGCTTTATCGAGAGCTTCCTTAATGATTCTGTTAAAGATGGGAGATGCTCCGGAGACCCCGGATACCGCTCCGCTCATGGGAGTGTTGTTGTTATTTCCGACCCAGGTCACGACCGTAATTAAAGAGGAGTAGCCCACGGTCCAGTTATCCCGTCGGTCATTGGTGGTACCTGTTTTTACCGAGACTTCGGGGTGTCCCTTGACGTTTAAGTAAGAGCTTTCTCCGAAAGCCGCGGAGCGGGCATTGTTATCCAACAGAACATGCGAGATTAAAAAAGTAACTTCATTTGAAAGTATCCTGTCTCCTTCAGTCTCGGCAGGTTTGGTTTCTTCATATACCTTACCCTTCCAGTCTTCGACTTTTAATATTGAGACTAGGGGTACTCTTATTCCCTGGTTGGCAAAGACCCCAAATGCAACGGCCATATCGTAGGGCCTGACTTCTCCTCCGCCTAAGGTTAAAGAAAGGCCGTAATCGGACGGGTCGGTTAAGGTGGACAAACCCATTTTCTTGGCGAAATCCACAAAATTTTCGATACCATTTAAAGCCAAAACCCTAACCGCAGGAATATTATATGAATTACCCAGGGCAAAACGCGCCTGCACCAACCCATGGAAGGTTGTGTCGTAGTTCACCGGGCAATAGAGAGCTTGTCCGACCACGGCGAAACAGGACGGGACATCAGCCAGGGCGGTGGCCAGGGTAATCTTTTTATCGCTTAAGGCCAACGCATAATTTACGGGTTTGATGGAAGAGCCGGGTTGCCTTTTGGCCAGGATGACATTAACTTTACCGTCCTCATCCTGGGCAAAATAATCTTTGGACCCGACCATCGCCAGGATCTCGCCGGTTTTGGGGCGGGTGACTATTGCCGCTCCGTTACCGACCTTTTGTTTCTTAAGCTTCGCCACCTCGGTTGCTACCGCGTCTTGGGCAAATTCCTGCAAATCCAAATCCAGGGTGGTTGTGACCCTTAAGCCGCCTTTTTCGACCAGGGCTTCTCCGTATTTTTCCGCCAGGGCTTCTTTTATCCAGAGGGCAAAATGCGGCGCCTTGGGTGGGGTAATCTCTGCATATTTAATTACCTCGGCCTTAGCCGCGTCTGCCTCCTCTTGGTTAATATATTTATCCTCGACCATACGCTTAAATACCGTCTCCTGCCTGCCTTTGGCCATGTCGGGGTTGGCTCCGAAAGGAGAGTACCGGGTGGGAGATTGGGGCAGACCCGCCAAAAGGGCCGCTTCCCCTAAGGTTAGGTCTTTGGCGGCTTTGTCCAGATAAAGCTCGGAGGCCGCCTCAATCCCGTAGGCGGTTGAGCCGTAGGGAATCTGATTCAAATAAAGCTCCAGTATTTGGTCCTTGGAATAGATAGCCTCAACCAATAGAGTCAGGGCAAACTCCCTGATTTTTCGGCGTACGGTTCTCTCGGGGGTCAACAGGGAATTTTTTACCAGCTGTTGGGTTAGGGTTGAGCCTCCCTGGAGTTTACCTTTAAAGACAATATTGTAGGCTGCCCGGGTGATTCCGGTTAAGGAAAATCCGTAGTGTTTGTAAAAATCCTTATCCTCGATAGAAATCGTGGACTCGCGGACATAAGGGGGGAGATCCGCAAGCTTTATTGGGGTTCTGCGCTTATCCGTATATATCTCGTAGATGAGTTTTCCGTTTCTGTCGAAAAGCTTTGTGGAAACCGGCATTTCCTCGGAGGATAAATTGGTGGGCAAAGGGATTCCCCAAAAAAGCCAGGAAAAGGTAATGGCCAGAACCGAAAAAAAGACAATTTTCTTGCGGAAATGAACATCCATTAGGGAAGCTTTAAATCTAGCCAGCCAACCCAATTTCTTTGGCTCTGATACCGATTTCATGGATAAAGTATAACCCAAAATGCGCCTGGAGACATGTTGACGGCTAGATGTGGGGAATCTATCATGCAGTAAGCCGGGATGAAAGCAAAAAGGAAATTAATAATTGTTGGCCTGATCTTTGTTATCGCAATCGGATTTGCGCTTGCTGTTTGGAAATTCGGCTATTTAGGCAAAGTTACCCCCGAGGAAATTCCTTCAACACCTAAAACCGAAAATAATCTCTCTGCTGATTTCCCCGAAGACTTTCCAATCTACCCTGGAGCGACTCTTAAAAGTTCCTCGTCTACCGAGACTGACGGGAAGAAAGGTATTTCGGCCCTCTGGATTACGGGAGACTCCAAAGAAAAGGTGTCGGAATTTTACAAGAAGAGTTTAGAAGAATCCGGTTGGAAGATAACCAACAGTTTTAGCGGAAAAGAATTTTTTAACTATTCGTTTGAAAAAGATTCGGTAGGTGGCTTTGTCGGAGTAGGGAAGGGGGAGAAAGGAGCGACTGCAATCTCGGTAACTTTAGGGATAGAATAAAGTATGCAAGAATCTCTGGAGAAAAAACCCTGGTGGGGTTATATAGATGAGGACTTAAAAGAACTTCTGAAGGAATCCCAAAAGCTCTCCGCCATAACTGCCGGTTGGGAAGAAAAATTCCACGATTACGCTTTTGTGGTTTTTCCTGCGGCCAAGGCCTATGAGGGTTTTTTGAAAAAACTTTTCCTGGACCTGGGCTTTATCAGTGAGGAGGACTATTTTGGCAAAAGATTCCGGGTGGGTAAGGCCCTAAACCCGAATTTGGAAACGGACCTAAGAAACGAAAGTGTTTACGACAAACTGGTAGGCTTTTGCGGAGGAAAAGAGCTCGCGGATCAGCTTTGGGACACCTGGAGGCTTTCCAGAAACCTGATCTTTCATTGGTTTCCCAAAGAGAGAAACGCAATTACCCTGGAGGAAGCGAGAGAGCGCTGCAATATGATTCTTGATTCTTTAGACGCGGCTTTCAAAGAGTGTAAAATAGAAAGATAGATGGCCCAAAAACTGTCCAAAGAGAAGTCACTTAAGCACGCAACCGCCATCGCGGCCTATCTTTTAATCGTTTGGGGATTTTACCGTTTGATGTTTAAGCTCCCCGACGAGATCGAGGAGCTGATAGTCAAACCCCTTGTTTGGCTCCTCCCGGTTTTTGTTTTACTCGGCAGAGAAAAACTGGATTTGGCCTCGATTGGAATTACCCTCAAGAACTTATTTCCCTCGGTCTATTTTGCCTTAGGCTTGGGCGCGCTCTTTGTTATCGAAGCCGTAATCCTGAATTACTTTAAGCATGGGGGTCTAAACTTCGGCGCCAACATCGGCGATAAGGTCCTTTTGCTTTCTTTAGGCCTGTCTTTTGCCACGGCAATTTCCGAAGAGATTACTTTTAGGGGTTATATCTTCAGCCGTGTTTGGTCTGCAACCGGCAACGAGTGGCTGGCCAATTTCTCAACCAATGCTGTTTGGACCCTGATCCATGTTCCCTGGCTCCTTTTTGTCCAGAGACTAGGACCTGGGCCGCTTCTTATCAACCTATTGGTGACCGGAGCCTTCGGGGTCGGCTCGGCATTTGTCTTCGCCAGAACCAGAAACATTGCTTCCTCCATCTTCCTGCATGTCCTTTGGGCCTGGCCAATAATTTTGTTCAGATAATCCCCAAGAATTGTCTTTGAGGCTGGTTTGTTGTAGTATGATTTCTACCCGATGTATAAGCAGCTGGCCGTAACGTTCTCCACCATACTCTTGGCCTTTTTTATTCTTTCCGTATCGGTTTTGAGAGCCGCTTCAATCAGATACTCATTTTACCAGGGAGCAAATAAAGACAACGGGGTTATTCCCGATATAGAGTATCAACTGCCCTATCCGGGCAGAATTTTGCCCGATAGCCCCCTCTGGCCCCTCAAGGCTTTAAGAGACAAACTTTGGCTTTTGGTAACCCTCAACCGCTCACGCCAGGCGGAGTTGATGTTGCTCTTTGCCGACAAAAGGTTGGTCTCCAGTAAGATTTTATTTGAAAACGGCAAGGCCGGTCTGGCCTACTCAACTCTGACCAAAGCCGAGAAATATTTGGAAATGGCCAGCACCCTGGTTGATGAGTGCTGGAAGAGTGGGGTAGACAGCAAAAATTTATCCAAACAGGTAGCCTTGGCCGCCCTCAAGCACCGCCAGGTCCAGGAGCAACTATTAAATATTGCACCCGAAGATGCCAAACCGGATATCGTCAAGTCGATGAGCTATTCCAAAGAGGCCTATACCCTTTGTAAAAATTCGCTTCTCTCCCGCGGGATACCCGCTCCGGAAAACCCCTTCAGTGGGGACTAAATAGATTTTTTGGGACAAAAAATAATTCGGCCTTTTAACTCTTTGAGGAAAAACTCCTTTCCAAAAAGCAAAAAATATTTTTCGGGCAAGATTTTACAGCTTCGGGGTAGGCGTAGGATGATATTTTTTGACACACAGGTTGCTAGTTGACGGGATATATCTAGTGTTGGAATATCTAGCCTGTCCCTAGTAATAGTGATTTTTGTTTACACTTGTGAAATAGAAATTTTTCAATGAAATGTCCTTTTTGTGCAGGGGAAGACAGTCAGGTTTTGGAATCCAGGACTGTCGATGAAGGAACCGCGATCAGACGCAGACGCGAGTGTGGCAAGTGCGGTAAACGCTTTACCACTTTCGAAAAGGTCAGAGAAACGGTTTTGTGGGTAATCAAAAAAAGCGGCAGGAGAGAACCGTTCGAAAGGGAGAAGGTCAAAAGGGGAATATTAAGAGCCATCGAGAAAAGACCGGTTTCCCTGGAGTTGGTGGATGATATCGTTAACGATATCGAAAGAGAAATGCTCAGACGGGGAACAGAAGAGGTCTCGTCCAAGATAATAGGCAACGCGGTCTTAAAAAGACTGAAAAAGATTGACAAGGTGGCCTGGTTAAGATTCGCCAGTGTTTATTTGGAGTTTGAGGATACCAGCGATTTTGAAAAGGCCATTGATAAAGCTTAGAAATGCCAAAAACAAAAACCAAAAAAGAAATAAAACTCGAAGATTTGAATTTTCCTCCATATTTAGAGGTCAGGACCCAAATCGATAAAAAGCTGGGAAAAAGACCCCGCTTGCCCGAGGATTTGCCCAAAGGGGTTTGGACAGAGCAGTCCTTAAGGGTGCTTTCGGAACGCTATCTTTATAAGGACAAAGAGGGCTCAATTATTGAAACCCCCGAAGAAATGTGTTGGCGGGTTGCCTGGGAAATTGCCTCGGCAGAGATACTTTGGGGGAAAGACAAGAGCCAGGTGGTCGAAATTGCCAGAAAGTATTATCTGCTTTTGACCAGCCACGAATTTCTTCCCAATTCTCCCACCCTGATGAATGCCGGGACGGGTAACCACCTGCAGTATTCGGCCTGTTTTGTTTTGCCGGTTGAGGATTCTTTGGTCGGGATATTTGATGCTTTAAAGTGGCAAGCCCTGATTCATCAGACCGGGGGAGGAACAGGCTTTTCCTTTAGCCGTTTAAGGCCCAAAGGCTCAATGGTCAAGTCCTCCAAAGGCACGGCTTCAGGTCCGGTTTCCTTTATGCGCATCTTCGATGCCGCCACCAACGAAGTCAAACAAGGGGGCAAGCGCCGGGGAGCCAATATGGGCATTTTAAGGGTGGACCATCCGGACATCATGGAGTTTATCCACTGCAAGGAAGAAGGGGGAATCACCAATTTCAATATCTCAGTTGCCATCACCAACAAATTTATGGAGGCTTTTAAAAAAGACAAAAATTACGATTTGATAGATCCGAAAAACGGCGAGAAGGTAGGGGAGGCATCGGCCCGCAAAGTTTTTGAGGAAATCGTCAACGGCGCCTGGAGAACCGGAGACCCCGGTCTTATCTTTATCGACAGGATTAACGCCGGTACTGCCAATCCGACTCCGACTCTGGGACCGGTAGAAAGCACTAATCCCTGCGGGGAACAGCCGCTTTACCCTTTCGACTCCTGTAATTTGGGAAGTATCTTTTTGACCTATTTTGTCAAAGAAGCAGATGGCAAAGCCGAAGTCGATTGGGAAAAGCTAAAGCAGGCTTCAAGACTTGCGGTCAGGTTTTTGGACGGGGTTATCGAGATGAACCCCTATACTCTTGAGTCTATCCGTAGGACAACTCTGGCAATCAGAAGGGTCGGATTGGGGGTCGGCGGTTGGGCGGATATGCTGGTTGCCTTGGGGATAGCCTATGATAGCGAGAAAGCGCTTTCCCTGGCGGAAAAGATTATGAAAACCGTTCAGCAAGAAGCGGAAGCGGAAACAATTGAGCTGGCCCGCGAGCGGGGTCCGTTCCCTCTCTGGCCGGTAAGTATTTATAAAAGTAGTGCTCCGAGGAGAAATTCTACGGTGACAACCATTGCCCCCACCGGCTCAATCTCCATTATTGCCGGAGCCTCATCGGGGATAGAGCCTCTGTTTGCCATCGCCTATCAGCATATTGTCAAAGACAAACACCTCGAGCGAAAATTGTCTTTCGTGAATCCCAAGTTTGAGGAAGTTGCCAGGAAAAAGGGATTTTGGTCGGACGGGCTAAGGGAAAAGGTGGGCGAGGAGGGAGTAGTCAGGCAAATTGCCGAAATTCCCGATGATGTCAGGCAGATTTTCGGTACGGCGCATGAAATTGATCCGACCTGGCATGTAAAAATGCAATCCGCCTTTCAGAAATATACGGAAAATGCGGTGTCCAAAACTATCAACTTAAGCCATGACGCCACAGTTGAGGATGTCAAGAAAGCTTACCTTTCGGCTTGGGAGACGGGTTGTCGGGGCATAACCATATTCCGGGACGGATCTAAAGAAGCTCAAGTTCTAAACTTGGGTGTTAAGGATACAGCCGAAGAAGGAAGCGCACCCTTGAGGGAACGGCCCCTGAAGGTAATGGGAGTGACTTATAAACTAATGACTCCCGTGGGAAGCGCCTTTGTGACCATCAATCAGGATGCAACTGGTGATCCGCTGGAGGTGTTCATCAACGTCGGCAAGGCGGGTAGCGATGTCGCCGCTATGGCCGAGGCTTTAGGCAGGACAATCTCCACCGCCCTGCGTTTTCGTGGTAGTCTTAATCCGAGGGAGAAAGCCAAAGAAATCGCACACCAGCTTTCCGGAATCGGGGGCAGACGTTCGGTTGGATTTGGTCCCAACAAGATCCGCTCCCTACCCGATGCTATCAGCGTTGCTCTTTCGACACACTATGGATTTAGAATCAACGGCAACGGTCATTCTGAAGCCACGTCACACGTGGCTGGAGCTGTTATGGCGGCGAGTAGTTCTGCCCCTGCGGAACAAACCCTAACGGGTTCATCCGACCCCACAATGGCTTCGGCCGCGTATGACGGTGCTGCAGAAGCCCCCAACGGAGGTTTCACCAACGGCCATTTGGTAAACGGCAAGACTTCTTCTAACGGTATAAAGGTAACGCTGGCCTTGGAAAATTCTAAAGATTCCAATCTAACCCTCGGAATGCAGGAGGCGATGGGTGATATTTGCCCCTCCTGTGGTGCTTCTGCCCTCGTCTATGAAGAGGGCTGCTCCAAATGTCACGCCTGTGGTCACTCGGAGTGTTAATTCCATATGCTTAAGAAAGTAGCCAAACTCGACGGCAGCCAGGAAGAGTTTAAGCCGGAAAAAATTTCCAGCAGTATTTTTATGGCTGCCCAGAATGTCGGGGGAACGGACAAAAGCCTCTCGGTTGTCTTGGCCAACCAGGTGTTAAAGCTTCTCAAGGTTAAATTTACCAACGGTGAGACTGTCTCAACCGCCGAGATAGGGAACCTGGTGGAAAAGGTTTTGATAGAAAACGGTCACGCCAGAACCGCCAAAGCCTTTATCGTTTATAGAGAAAACAAAAAACACCTGCATCAGGACAAAAGCTCTTTGGGGATAAAAGACGACATTGGTCTTCCCTATAACACGCTCTATATTCTTAAACAGAGATACCTCAAAAGAAATGCCGAAGGGGAAATAGTTGAAACCCCGGCCGAGATGATCGATAGGGTGGCTAAGGCCCTGGCAAAGGTAGAAAAAGGCAAGCAAAAGGCAACTGAGTGGTATCTTAAATTCAAAGAAATAATGACCTCTTTCGATTTTCTGCCGGGCTCCAGGACCTTGGCCAATGCCGGCAAGATTTCTCCCCAGCTGGCCAACTGCTTCGTCTGGCCGATCAGAGACGACATCAACGATATCTTTGCCATATTGCATAAATCCACCCTGATCAAGAAACACGGGGGCGGTTGCGGTTATAACTTTTCCGGTATCAGGCCCGAGGGAGATGTGGTGGGGGGAATTCCGGACTTGGCAGCTGGACCGGTCAAGATGATTGAGATGTTTAACCTCATGACCTCGCTTTTCAGGCAGGAAGGAAAGTACGAAAGCGGGAACATGGCAATTTTAAACGCCAACCATCCCGACATTTTCAATTTTATCTCCGCCAAAGCCTCGGACGGATATCTTTCCAAGACAAATATTTCGGTGGGGGTAACCGATGAGTTTATGAAGGCTGCGGTAGCCGGGAAGAGCTGGAATCTGATTAACCCCAGAACCGCTCAAATTGTAAATACCGTCGACGCCAAAAGCATACTTGATTTGATGGCCAACATGGCCTGGTCCACGGGGGACCCCGGAATAATCAACCTCTCGGCGATGAATAAAGGGACTGCCCAGGCCAATCCGCTCTTGGCCAAGAAAGGTCCGATTAGTGCCACCAATCCCTGCGGAGAGGTCCCTTTATATCCTTACGAGTCCTGTAACCTGGGCTATCTTAATTTTGCGAATTTCGTCAAAGGCAAAAGATTCGATTTTGCCAGAATGGCCAGGGTTATTAGGGTTGCGGTAAGACTGATGGATAATGTGATTACGGCCTCGTGGTTTCCGGTAGCCGAGGTCAGAAAAGCCGTGCGGGAGCACAGGAGAATCGGAATAGGTGCCGTCGGCTGGGCGGAGACTTTAAGCCGGCTTGATATTCCTTACGACAGCCCCCGCGCTTTCGCCCTGGCCAAAAAAGTGGTTGGGACTATGTATACAAATGCTTTCGACGAGTCCTGCAAGCTGGCGAAAGAGAAGGGCTCCTTTCCTCTGGTTAAGGATTCCATCTGGGCGAAGACCAAAAGGAAGCCCAGGAATGTTGCCCTTTTAACCTTCCCCCCAAGCTCCTCAAACGCTGTAATCTGTAATACCTCATTTGGGATTGAACCCTATTTTGCGGTTGCCTACGAGCAAAATGTGCTGGAGGGCGTGAGGCTTAAAACGGTTATTCCTCTTTTTGTGGAAAAGCTCAAAGAGAAAGGAATTTA
>Ga0315295_10003039_pt1 | contig 14255 bp, 10 predicted proteins | sample YL17G14_0_MG_FD_204453 | JGI IMG/M metagenome (GOLD analysis project Ga0315295, IMG submission 204453) | Sediment microbial communities from Yellowstone Lake, YNP, Wyoming, USA - YL17G14_0 | ecosystem: Environmental > Aquatic > Freshwater > Lake > Sediment | place: USA: Wyoming | collected...
CAGGCGGGGCTCGCCTCCAAGTTGGACTTCGGCGCCATCATTGACCTGGTCGGTGACAAGATCCGGGAGATATTCGACTCTCAGGAAACGATGATCGTGTTGTACCACCCCGAGACGAATACGATCTCCTTCCCGTACCTTTATGGTTCGTTCGATGGCGTTCCGCGGCGCGCTCACCCGGAACCCATAACCACGACAGGATTCAGTGCTGAGGTGATTCGCACCGGGCAGACGGTGGTGATCAATCAGGACATGCGGCGCCGGGCAGAGGAGGTTGGCTCCACGCTCCTGTCCGGCAGCCGCTTTCCCAAGGCAGCCGTGTATGTGCCGATCCAGAGCAGCGGCCGCATACTTGGCGTGGTCTCCCTGCTCAACCTTGATCGCGAGAACGTCTTCCAGGAGACGGATGTCCGCCTGCTTGAAACCCTGGCCAACTCATTGAGCGTGGCCTTGGAGAACGCCCGCCTGTTCGACGAGACCCAGCGCCTGCTGAAGGAAAGCCAGCAGCGCGCCGCGGAGCTGGCCATCATCAACAGCGTGCAGGCGGGGTTGGCCTCGCAGATGGATCTGCAGAGCATCTATGAGCTGGTTGGCGAGAAGGTGCGGGACATCTTCGACGCCAACACCGTTGTGCTTGCGACCTTCGACCTTGAGAAGGACTTGATACACCGGCGCTTCATCAGTGAGCGCGGCCAGCGCCTTTTCCTGGAACCTCAATCCATCCCGCCAAATTGGAGGTCTTTTGTTCGCGGGGGTCGGCCCACGTTGATCAACACGGACCTCGCCGGAGCCATGCAGCGCATTGACCCGGATTTCGCGGTGCCCGTCGGAGAGATGCCCAAGTCCGCGCTGAGCGTCCCGCTCATGATGCAGGGTGGGGTGCGGGGCGTCATCAGCCTGCAGAACGTTGAACGCGAGAACGCCTTCAGCGAGTCGGACATGCGCCTGCTGGAGACACTCGCCAACTCAATGAGCGTGGCGCTCGAGAACGCCCGCCTGTTTGACGAGACCCAGCGCCTGCTCAAGGAGACCGAGCAGCGCAATAATGAACTGGCCACCCTCAACAGCGTGGGTGAGGCCATCTCTAGGTCCCTGGACATCAAGGTTCTCGCAAGCATCGTTGGCGACCGGGTGCGCGAGATCTTTGCGGCCGAGTCGGTGATCATCATGCTGCTGGATCCTGAGACCAATCTGATCCACATCCCATACGAATATGACGCGCATGAAGGGGGCTACCTCGATTACGTGGAGCCATTCCCGCTGGGCAAAGGGCTGGCGTCCAAGGTGATCACGTCCGGCACGTCGCTGATGTTGGGCACGCTGGATGAGGAGCTGGCGAATGGCGCCTATTTCCCGCCGGAGATCATTGCCAAGGGCAAGGGCGCGTTCAGCGAGTCGTGGCTTGGTGTGCCGCTCATGGGCGGCGACCGGGCGCTTGGATTGATCGCCCTTGCCGACGCGGACCCGCATGCTTTCAATGAGAATGACCTGCGCCTCTTGCAGACCATCTCGGCCGGCGTAGGGACGGCGATCGAAAAGGCGCGCCTGTTCGACTCTGAGAAACAGCGGGCCGCGGAACTTGCCACGGTCAATACCGTCAGCTCTGCCCTCGCCAGCGAATTGGACCTGAGCACCCTGATCAATCTTGTGGGCGAGCAGACGCGCTCGGTCTTCAAGGCCGATATCGCCTATGTCGCCCTGCTGGACGAGGCCAGCGGCATGATCAACTTCCCCTATACCCACGGAGAAGACCTGACCCCGATGCTCCTGGGCGAGGGACTTGCAAGCAAGGTTATGGACACCCGGAAACCGCTGCTGATCAACGAGGAGCTGGACCGGCATGTGCAGGAACTCGGCGCCACCCTGGTTGGGCAGGAGACGCGGTCCTACCTGGGGGTTCCAATCGTGGTTGGCGGTGCCGCAGTGGGCGTGTTGAGCGTACAGAGTACGGCGCGCGAGGGTGCCTTTAATGAAGCGGACGAACGGCTCCTGACCACCATCGCCTCAAATGTGGCCACCGCGCTGCAGAACGCCCGCCTGTACGCGCAGGCGCGCCAGGCGCGCCTGGATGCCGAACAGGCCAACCAGGCCAAGAGTGCCTTCCTGGCCAACATGAGCCATGAGCTGCGTACGCCGCTCAATGCCATCATCGGCTTCACGCGCATCGTGCGGCGCAAGGGGGAGGGTGTGCTCCCCGAGAAGCAAACCGAAAACCTGGACAAGGTGCTCCTCAGTGCCGAGAACTTGCTCGGGTTGATCAACACCGTGCTCGACATCGCCAAGATCGAGGCGGGGCGCATGGACGTGCTCGCCGCCAACTTCCGCCTCGGCGCTCTGATCGATCTGTGTGCCAACACTGCCCAGCCCCTGATCAAGCCCGGCGTGACGCTTACGAAAGATGTCGACGAACGCCTGAACATCATCTACTCCGATCAGGACAAGATACGGCAGATCGTCCTCAACCTGCTTAGCAATGCTGCCAAGTTCACCGCACAGGGCAGGGTTGTGCTGGCGGCCAGGCCGGGCGGCGACGAGAACGTCAGCATCGCGGTCTCAGACACCGGCATCGGCATCAGCGCCGAGGACCTGCCGCGCATCTTCCTGGAATTCCAACAGGCGGACAACAGCACCACGCGCAAGTACGGCGGCACGGGTCTGGGACTCACGATCAGCCGCGACCTGGCGCACCTGCTGGGCGGGGAGCTCGCCGCCGAGAGCGAACCCGGGAAGGGCTCGACATTCACGCTTACCATCCCCGTGCATTATCGTCCCGCGGCCCCTGCGGAAGAACCCGAACTACCGGCAGCCTCGCCGCCCTGGAAGGAGGGGTGATTGAAGACCATCCTGATCGTCGAAGACATCGACCTGAATATCGATCTGCTCACCCAGCTGCTTGAGGACGACTACTCACTGATCGTGGCGAAGGACGGCGCACAGGGCGTGGCGCTGGCCGAGGAGAAGCAGCCGGACCTGGTCATTATGGACATTGCACTGCCCGTCATGGATGGCTACGAGGCGGCGCGTCGCATCCGCGAGAAGTTCCCCTCCATGCCGATCGTCGGGCTTTCCTCGCACGCAATGTCGGGCGATGCAGAGAAAGCCAGGGCGTCCGGATGCAGCGATTACCTGACCAAGCCCATTGATGAAGACCTGCTGCGCCAGACGCTGCAGCGGCACCTGGGATAGTGCATCATGGCCGTTCCCAGGATACTCATCGTGGATGACGAGCCGCTCAATGTCGATTACCTCCAGCAGGAGTTGGAGGGTCCCGACTTCGAAACCGTCACCGCCGCCAACGGACAGGAGGCGCTCGATCGTGTGCGGGCCGATGCACCGGACCTGATCCTGTTGGACATCATGATGCCGGTCATGGACGGCTTTGAGGTGCTCTCGCGCCTCAAAGCCGATGACACCACCCGCGATCTTCCCGTGATCGTCATCTCGGCGGCCAGCGACCTTTCGAATGTGGTGCGGGGCATCCAACTTGGCGCCGAGGACTACCTGCCAAAGCCCTTCGAGCCGACTCTGCTGCGCGCGCGCATCTCCTCCAGCTTGGAGAAGAAGCGCCTGCATGACCTCGAGCATCTGTACCTGAAGGGACTCGAACGCGAGCTGGATATCGCCCGTGAGATCCAGCAGGGTTTCCTGCCGGTGGAACTGCCAAAAGTTGAAGGATGGGAACTGGCCGCCTACTTCAAGGCTGCGCGTGAGGTGGCCGGAGATTTCTACGATGCCTTCGTGCTGCCCGATGGGCGCCTGGTTTGTTTCGTGGGCGACGTCTGCGGGAAGGGCGTGGGGGCGGCACTGTTCATGACGCTCTTTCGCAGCCTGCTGCGCGCCCCGTTCACCACGAATGTGCTGGCGGGCGCGGAAAGTGCGCAGGCATTGCCGCCCGCCGAGCAGCTGCAGCAGGTGGTGTCATTCACCAGCAACTACGTTGCCGACACACATGCCGAGGCGAACATGTTCGCCACCGTCTTCATCGGCGTCTTCAATCCTCAGGACGGTACACTCACATATGTCAATTGCGGCAATGAGGCGCCACTTCTCGCCGGCGACAAGTCGCTGACGGCGCTGGGGCCGACCGGCCCGGTGGTGGGTGTGATCCCGAACGCACGCTTCGGCGTCAAGCAGGTCACCATGCAAAAGAATGACCTGCTGGTGGCCTTTACCGACGGGATACCGGATGCGGTGAATGCGGAGGACGTGATCTTCGGCAGGGAACGGCTGACCGAACTGGTGCGCGGCGGTGGCACCTCGCCTGCAGCGCTGATCGAGACCATCGCGGCGCAGCTGGGTCAGTTCGTTGGCGCCGCGGCCCAGTTTGACGACATTACGCTGCTGGCGATCAAGAGGAACAGCTGAGTTGTCGCCCGCTCGCGGGGTGACACTATTCCCCTTTTTCCAATTTGATTTCCCCGGCTCCCGGGTGTAGCATATGTTCATCCGGCGCCCGCGCTGGTCGCCGCGGTCATTGGGAGGCAGCGCGATCCAGTTACGGTTTTTCCGGCCTCATTGCTTCGGAAAGGAGCGAAGGCATGTCCCTCAAAACTCTTCTGGTCATCACCGCTGTCATCGGGCTCATGTTCGGGCTGGGCTTTGCGCTGGTACCTGCGCAACTGCTCGCCGGATTCGGCATTTCGACTGATGCGACCGGTCTGCAGATGGCCCGCGACTTTGGCACTGCCCTGCTGGGGCTGGCCGTCATGGCATGGTTTGCCAGAAATGCCGGCGACTCCATTGCGCGCAGGGCGATCACGCTGGGGTTCTGCGCATACTTCACCCTGGCCGCGATCAGCGAGATATTCTGGGCACTGACAGGCATCCCGAATATGAACGTCTGGTTCATAGTGGCCATGTTCGTGATCCTGGCGGTCGCGTTCGGGTACTTCTACTTCACGCAGCGCGGACCGGTCAAGTCGTAGCGCGCTGACTGATCAATGGTGACCTTCCCGGCCGGGAATCGCGGGCCGGGGTCTGTCGGACGCAGCCACTGAAAGGAGAATCGCTGTGAAATTCAAGACCATGATGATCATCAAGACTGTTGTATGCCTTTTCTTTGGGCCGCTTCTGCTCTTCGTACCCGGCCCGCTGCTGACCTTGCTGGGCAGCACCTGGGGTGCAGGCGCTGCAGCTTTCACGGCGAGGGAGTACGGCGCCGCTCTCATCGGCACTCTGCTGCTCGCGTGGTTTGCCAGGAACGCAGAGGACTCTTTCGTGCGCCGTGCAATTGCCCTCGACCTGTGCGTCTACGATGCGATTGGTTTCATCGTCGCGCTCATCACCGTGCTCCAGGGCGGCTTCAACTGGCTCGGCTGGGGCATCGTGGTCATTTATCTCTTCCTGGCAGTGGGTTTTGGATTCTTCATCTCGCCGCAGAAGAAGGCCGCATAGCACTATCGGCTGGCGCAGCATAACGCCGCGCCCGAGGATCGGCACGCGGTTTGCACGTAGTAGTAGGGGCACGATATATCGTGCCCCTACTGAATTCCCTTGCATGCTTTCCCGACGGCGGGCGCGCCTTAGATCGCTAGACCCTTGAACTGGCTGACATACAGGTGGTGGAAGAAGCCCTTCGCCTCCAGCAGCTGCTGGTGCGTGCCCTGCTCGACGATCTCGCCATCGTTGATGACGTAGACGTTGTCCGCATCGCGGATGGTGGATAGGCGGTGGGCGATGACAAAGCTGGTGCGCCCCTGCATCAGGCGCAGCAGCGCTTTCTGAATGCGGGCCTCGGTACGTGTGTCCACGCTCGAGGTGGCCTCGTCCAGAATCAGGATGCTGGGGTCGGCTAGCACGGCGCGGGCAATGGACAGCAGCTGGCGCTGTCCCTGGCTGAGGTTGCTGGCGCGCTCCGAGAGTTGAGTCTGGTACCCCTTCGGCAGCTGTCGGATGAAGTGATTCGCGTCCGCCAGCCGCGCGGCCTCGATGCACTCCTCATCGGTCGCATCCAGCTGCCCGTAGCGGATGTTCTCCATCACCGTATCCGCGAACAGGAACGTATCCTGCAGGACGATCCCCAGCCGTTCGCGCAGGTCGGCCTTGGAGACCTGACGGATATCGCGCCCGTCGATCGTGATGCGGCCCTCATTGACCTCGTAGAACCGGCTCAGCAGATTGATGAGCGTGGTCTTGCCTGCGCCCGTCGGTCCGACCAGGGCCACCGTCTGGCCGGCCTTGGCCTCGAGCGTCATGTTCTTGATGACCGGCCGGTCCGGGAGGTAGCCAAAGCACACGTTTTCGAAGCGCACCTCCCCTCGAACGGGCGTCGGCAGGGGCAAATCGGCAGCCGCGTCCACCTCCGCCGGCGTGTCGATCACCTCGAAGACCCGTTCGGCACCGGCCAGCGCAGCCTGGATCGAGTTGTACATGTTCGCCAGCTGCCGCAGCGGCTGGGTGAAGTTCTGGGCGTAGGCGATGAACGTCGCGATCATGCCAACAGTCACCAGGTGCTGCAGTGCCAGGTATCCGCCCAGACCCGCCAGCACGATGACGAAGAAGTTTCCCAGCACGTTGGTGAGCGGCATAAGCATCAGGGCGTAGGTATTGGCATACACACCCGCCTTGTACACCCTTTGATTGCTGCCCTTGAAACGCTCGATGGCGGCCTCGCTGCGGCGAAAGGCCTTGACCACTCGCTCGCCGCTGATGGATTCCTCCATCACGCTGTTGATCTCGCCCAGTTCCCGCTGCAGCTCACGAAAGCCCTTGCGCGTGTAGCGCGCCACGAACTGCGTGAACCAGAACATGATGGGCACCACCAGCACGGCCGACAGCGCCAGCCACACGTTCAGCACGAACATGGCGATCACGATGCCAGCCAGCGAAAGCACGCTCGCCACCAGCGAAACCACGTTCTGCGAGACGGCCTGGTTGATGGCGTCGATGTCATTGGTCAGGCGGCTCATCAGGTCGCCCGCGGAGTGACCGTCGAAGTAGGCGATGGAGAGCCTTTGCAGATGCTCGAACATGTCGCGCCGCAGGCGGCGCAGCGCGTCCTGCGAGATGCGCGCCATGATCCAGCTGGAGATGGCTTGGAAGCCGTTGTCCAGTAGGTACACGGTCAGCAGAAGGATGGCCAGCTGCGACAGGCCGCTTATCTGCCGGGTCGAGATGAATTGGTCGATGGCGCGGCCGATCAGGTAAGGCTCGAGCAGGCCCAGCAGGATGTAAGTCAGCACAAAGACCAGCACCAGGATCAGCACACCCCTGTACGGGCTGAGGTACAGCGCAAGCCGGGTCAGTGCGCGCCGCGGATCGCTGGCCTGCTCGATCGTGGTGGAGTGCATGTGCCCGCGCCCCAACGCGCGGCGGAGATCCGGAACGCGGCGCTCAGAGGCAGGGGGCTGGGTGCTCATGACCCCTCCTGCATCTTCACGCCGTCGCCCAATTGTGAGTCATAGATCTCCTGATACACGGGGCTGGCCTGTATCAACTCGCTGTGTGTGCCCTGTGCCACGATCCGGCCTTCGTCCACCACCACGATCTTGTCCGCGCGCAGCACGGTGCTGATGCGCTGCGCCACCACAAAGGATGTGCTTCCGCGGGCCCAGTCCTTCATCGCCTCCTGGATGCGCGTCTCGGTCTCGACGTCCACCGAGCTGGTGGCGTCATCCAGGATCAGGATCGAGGGGCGCAGCAGCAGGGCGCGTGCAATCGCGATGCGCTGCTTCTGTCCACCGGAGAGGTTCACGCCGCGCTCCTCAATGCGCGTGTCGTATCCCTGCGGCAGCTCCATGATGAAATCATGCGCCTGAGCCGCCCGGGCCGCCGCGATCACCTCCTCATCACCCGCATCCGGCCGCCCGTAACGGATGTTGTCGCGCACGCTGCCCGAGAAGAGCACCGTATCCTGAGACACCACGCCCACTTGCATCAAGAGGTCGTTCTGCCGCACCCGGCGCACATCCATGCCGTTCCAGGTCACCTTGCCGGAAGCCACGTCGTAGAAGCGCGGCACAAGGCCGACCAGCGAGGACTTGCCCGCGCCGGTCGCGCCCAGTATGGCAATCGTCTGCCCCGGCTCCGCCACCAGATCCACATCGTCCAGAACCAGGTCGTCATGCGCGCCCTGGTAGTGGAAGTCCACAGCCTCAAACGCCACGCGTTTTTCGCGGCCGGCTGGCAGGGGCAGCGGTTCTGCGGCGTCCTGTACCTCGGGCTCGGTGTCCAACACTTCGTTGATGCGCTCGGCCGAGGCGGTGGCAGCCGCCACCACGTTCGCCAGCATGACCATCACGCCCAGCGGCCCCATGGTGGTCTGCAGGTAGTTGATGAACGCCACGATCTGCCCGACCGAGACGCCGCCGGCCGCGGACTGAATGCCGCCGGCCCAGATCACGACCACAATGCCAATATTGACGAGGGCGCTCATGGCCGGAAACAGCGTCGCCATAAAGCGCATCACCCGGATGTTGCGGTCGGTGTATTCCTCGTTGACAGCCGCGAACCTCCCGGCCTCATGATCGGCTCGCACAAATGCCTTGACCAGCCGGACGCCAGCGATGTTCTCCTGCAGCACCGTATTGAGCCGATCCAGGGTCCTCTGGACGATAAGGAAAAGCGGCCCCATCCGTGAGACAAAGAAGACGATGACCAGGGACGTCGCCACCAGCACCGGCAGGATCATGAGCGCCAGGTGGCTGTCCGTGACGAACATGAGGATCAGGCTGCCGATCATCAGCACTGGGGCACGCGTGCCGATGCGCAGCGAGACCTGCACGGCGCGCTGGAAGGCAGTGGTGTCGCTGGAGAGGCGCACCATCAGCTGGCCTGTGTTGAGATGGTCGAGATTCCCAAAGGAGAAGGATTGGATCTTCAGGAAGAGGGCCTCGCGCACGTCGCGCGCCACGCTTTCCCCGACCTGGATGGACAGCACGTTGTTGCTGACCGCGAACACCGTCTGCAGCCCGGATATGGCCAGCATGATGAGCGCGGTGTTGATGACCACCTGCATGTTGCCGGCGTTGATCCCCTGGTCGATGATGCGCTGGATCAGGCGCGGGATGCTCAGGTCGATCAGCACAACCGCGACCAGCAGCACCAGAGCGGCTAGGCCTCGCCGCCAGTAAGGCGCTGCAAAGTGCAGCAGTTTCCGGATATGGTTCATGCCTTCCTGGATGACGATGCCTGGAACTGGTCCACCACCTTCTTAAGCGCGGGCATGGCCTTCACAATGGATTGAAGCTCGTCCTCGTTCAAAATCCTCATTCCCTCCCGCATCCAGGCGCGGGTTTCGTTGAACACCGTGTCCAGAAGTTCGTTCCCCGCCTGTGTGAGGGTCAGTTCGATGTAACGGCGGTCCTCCGGGCGCTCAAGACGGGCCAACAGCCCCTTCTGGACCAGCACTTCCACGGCCTGGCTGATGGCCGGGCGGCTGATGTTCTTGGCGGCGGCCAGCTCGCTCATGGATCCTGGACGTCGCCGCACATAACGCAGCACGTGGAACTGCTCAACCGTCACATCAAAATTCGCAGTGGCCATTGCCCGAATGTGGGCGCGGATGCGGCCCCAAAGGGGCGGCACCGTGTCCCAGAAACGGTCGATGGCCTGTTCGCGGATGTGCACAGCAGACGTCATGGCAGCCTCCATAATACTTAACTTTACGAATGATTAAGTAGCGAAACTAGTTTAACCTCGCACTTTGGGCGTGTCAAGGGACGTCTGCCAGGCCCAGGAAGCAGGTCTCACAGGGGGTAAGCCTTCACGTATGGAGGTGTTCAGGAGGAGAAAGCAGAATGGCAGCCGCTGCCTATCTTGGCGGCGGCAAAGGGTCGATGGGTGTGTAGTAGGGGCACGATATATCGTGCCCTATTGATATAGATCCCTGCGCGAGAACGGCACGCTGCTCTTCCCCTCCCGCGTCATCTTCGCCAGCAGGGTCTGATTGACGTTGGTGCGGCCAGTTTCGAAGCCATGCGCTGACCCCGACATATACAGCCGCCAGGTGCGATACACGACCTCGCTGGAGACGCTGACCGCCTCATCATGGTGTTCCGCAAGACGCCGGACCCAGTGCCGCAGCGTCAGCGCATAGTGCTCGCGCAGGTTCTCCACATCGCGCACCTCAAAGCCGGCGTTCTCCGCCATCACATTGACCTCGCTCACCGGATTCAATTCGCCGTCCGGGAAAATGTACCGTTCGGAGAACATCCCCGTGCCCACTATGAACTTCTCGATAAGGCCGCCCGCTTCGGAGCTGGCGCGGAGCGAGATGCCGTGGTTAAGGAATAACCCGCCGGGCTTCAGCAGTCGGTACACCTGGGTGAAATATTCAGGCAGATGCGAACGCCCAACGTGCTCAAACATGCCTATGCTGACGATCTTGTCGAACGATTCCCTGCCCAGGTCACGGTAGTCCTTCAATTCAACGGCGACCCGATCTCCAAGTGAGGCTCGGCCGATCTGCTCATCGGCATACGCCTTCTGATTCCGGCTCAGCGTCACGCCCAGCACCTGCACGCCGTGCTGCGCCGCCGCATACCGGGCCAGCCCGCCCCACCCGCAGCCGATGTCGAGAAGTCGTTCGCCGGCGCGCAGGCGCAGCTTGCGGCAAATATGTTCCATCTTGAGTTCCTGCGCTCGGTCGAGGTCCTCCTGACCGGTGGCGAAGTATCCGCACGAGTATTGAAGGTTGCGGTCCAGCCACAACGCATAGAAGTCGTTGCCCACGTCGTAGTGATATTGGACCACCTCGCGGTCGCGTTCGAGGGAGTGCAGACGCCCGCGCACCCGGAGCGGACCGCGTCCCTGTGTCGGCGTCACACGCGAGGCCGGCAGCGCCATCAGGCCCCGCGCGATCTCGAACAGCTGCCCGAAAGCAAGCTTGCGGGCGGCGATGGAGTCCATCAGCGCAAAGGCGGAGAAGATGTCGCCTTCAATATCCAGATCACCATGTATGAAGGCCTCGCCCAGCGAGAGCTCGACGGGCGGTCTGAACATACTGCGCATTGCGCCGGGATGAGTGAGCACCAGCCCAAACCGCGGCAAGCCATCATACGGCAGTTCGGTGCCGTCCCACAGTCGGATGCTGAAGTGCCGCGGCCCGGGGAAGATGAGCTCCAACACGTGTTTCGCCCCCCGTACTGTGGGATCAGCCTTGGAAAGTGACTGGGTTCGCGTCATGGCAGCCTCCTTCCCGTGTGTTCGGCGGTTCCTCGCTCACTCGCCCGCGATTCTACGGCATTCCGTGCAAATTTCCTCAGCCGTCAGGTCTTGGTCGGGAGGCAATCTGCGGCGGCCGCCCGCTCTATGTCGCAGGCACGCGGCAGCCGCAAGCGCGGCAATTCAAGGGCGAAAGATATTGCCTAGCTGCCGCCAGAGAACAGGATTCAATGCGCGGAAGCCGTCTGCGTTGAAGGCCATGGCGAGCAGGTTGCTGACCAGGATCGTGATGCCGGCCAGGCCGATGCCCAGCAAGAGATAGAGAAATCGCCGGGGAAGCCCTCGGGTCAGTATCCTCCCCAATTGCCAGAATCCCATGACGCTCAACAGAAACAATGGAGGCACGAAGTCTCCCAGATATCGCTCCGCCGACCAGAAGAAGATCAGGAAGACCCCGAAGCTCGAAAGGAAGGCGGTCCACAGGGCAGAGGTGATCCAAGTCAGAGAGCGCTGATCGGGATCACCGCCTGAGCCTCGACGCAGCATCTGCACGGCGTGGATCGCGTTCAGGGAGGAGAAGACGACAAACGGCGCGGTGCACATCAGGCCGGCCATCGGCGATGACCAGTAGATCTTGGGCAGTGGAATGCCCGGGATCACCGATTCGCGAAACCCGGGTATCGGCTTGAAATAGGGAAAGGCGTAGCCAAGTCGCGCTGGCGCAAACAGGTAATTGCACAGGTTTTGGACAATGTAAAGGGGCGAGAACAATTCAGCGCGGTGCTCTTGGAATCCGCCGCTCAACTGGTACGAGATCCCTGACTCAAGCACCGAACCAAAACGCGCCCAGTTGTACCAGCCGAGAGCCGCCGCACCCAGCGCCAGCGGCAGAACGAGTGCCAGTAGGGCTCGTAGGGAGGGCGCCACGGCTCCGGCTTTGCGTTGCCTCGCCAGGATCTCGCCGCATACCAGCAACGCGAGCAGGATTACCGGCACCGCCTGCGTGATTCGGGAACCCACGGCTGCGGCCCAGAAGACTCCCGCGAGCACAAGACCCTCTCTGTGAATGGACGTGGCATCCAGCGCGCGGAAGGCTGAGTACAAACCAGCCATGAAAAAGAATGCCCCTCCCATCACCGCCGCGCTGTACACGTTCGGAGTGCTCAGCAGCCATCCGGACGGCGCCGCCAGGCCGAGCACGAGCAGACCAGCGCCATGACTCCACAATGGAACATCCTGAAAGAAGCGCCTCCAGATCTTCAGCGCGAACAGCGACTGCACGACGAAGAGCCCGGAAATGAACGCGAATACGAGGTACTCGTCGCCGATCTCCGCTTGCGCGATGAGCTTCGCGACCGCCAGGATAAGGGCGGGGATGGGTCCGAAATACAAATAGAACTTGCCGCGATACAGCGACGCGTCCAGAGGGAAGGGCGCGCCCTTCCGTGCCGCGGGGTCGTACGGATTCGCGACCGCCAGCAGCGCGGGATCCGGCTCCAGTTCAAGCGCCAGGTGCCCGTGCAGGAATGCGGACGCAAGCTGGTCATAGGTATGAGTAAGGCTGGGCCAATGAGTCCAGGACCCGACGCTTACCAGCCACACATAGGCAGCGAGCACGAGCCCGATGGACAGCAGGACTACGATGGCGCCATGAACCCGGCGCGCGCCGGAAGCGCCCTGAGTTAACTCGGGGTCGGATCGATGGGCTCCTCCGTTGGATTGAGGATCAGACATTAGCCAGCCGCCCCACAATAGGTGTTCCGCAAGACGACGGACCCGGTCGCTGTATCAGGCGCCGCTGCCATTCTGCACCGGAGCCCACCACCATCCAACCAGCGTGGTGATAGCCAGCAGCGTGAACAACTCGGGGAAGTTGTTGTGCAGCATGAACAAGGCCGGCCGGTATCCGAGAGGGATCAGCACGGTTGCATAGGCCGCCGCAAAGACCAGGATTCCTGCAGCCAGGAGCAGGTTCCGCCGCCCATCGGCATGCTGCTGTTCGATGTTATGAAGCAAGAGTGCCACCGGAGCAGTCAGGAGCGGCAGGGTGTAGTCATGGCTTACCGGCGGCAGCAGTATCGCCGCCAAAGCGCACACCAGGAACAGCGGCACGTTCAGCCCGCGCGTTCGCCGGCGGTATGCCTTGACAATGAGCACCAGAACGCACAGTCCGATCATCGCCAGAAGCACGTATTGAAGCAGGCCCGCGTCCAGGGCGAGTCCACGCTTCGCCAGCGCACCGCTGGCTATGCTGGCAAAGGAGAACGCGGAGTGATTGTCGAATCGGATGGTATTGGGAAAGCCCGCACGCCCCTTCAGTGCATTCACAAAATCCAGGAAGATTCCCGGCCCAAGGATGAACCCCACCGCCAGATTGGCCAGGCCCAAAAGCACCAGCCTCCGCAGGTTGTTCTTCCAGTCGTGCCAATCGTCGATGAACATGACGATGAACACCAGCGGAAAGACCTTGAGATGCACCGAGATGCAGAAGAGCACATACGCCCATACCGCATGCTTCCTGTCCGAGTGGAAGATCCAGACGGCCAGGTACGCCAGCAGGCCCGCGATCACGTTGAACTGCGCCCGCTCGAGTTCGAACAGCAGCCCGTAGGACATCATCCCGCTGACGAATACCAGCAGCAGCGACGTCGAGAGCGTGCGCGCTCTGGCCATCCTGTACGGGAGGATCAGCGCCTGCCAGACGTAGGCAACCAGCGTCACCACGGAAAACACAATGTACGCCTTGTCGATCTCAAACAGCAGCAGTGGACCAAGCAGGATGTACACGAGGGGCGGGTACGGGATATTCCCCAGGTAAGGCGTACTGCCCTCCAGGAAGAGCCGGCTGACCGAGATCATCGTCTGGCGCAGATCCGCCCCGATGGGCGTCATGATGGGCACCACCAACTGCAGCACGTCCATCCTGGGCCCGGAAAAGAATACTGAGAGGATGAAAAATCTGATATAGGGGATCAGGAATCCGATCAGGATCCACCAGATGGGGGGAACGTCCTGGATCCGCGATGCCGCGCCGTGCCATCCGGAGCGGAGCCTAAGGCCGAGCTTTTCCACGTATGTGCGCAGGGTCATTGTCGCTTGCATTGCGAGGTTGTCGATCTCCCGGCGGATTATAGTGCAGGGCACTCCTCATT